>JGI24025J20009_10002142_pt1 | contig 14480 bp, 15 predicted proteins | sample Cruoilmetagenom3_FD_20009 | JGI IMG/M metagenome (IMG submission 20009)
CAGTCGAGGGGCGTCGTGCCACCGGAAGCGCCACGCATCCGTGAATTCATTGAGAACGACCACTATGCCAAGAGCAACGATGGCCTGCGAGCCTACATGGCTGAGCATCCCGATCCTGAGCTGGATCGCGGCCTGGCCTGGAGCCTGGCGGTCAACGCCACCGTGGCCGACATGGTACACGGCGTGCCGCCTTTTCCCTACGTGCGCGAGAGTCTGGGGTTTCTGGCTGACAAAGCCGACATGATCGTGGTCTCGGCCACGCCGATGGAGGCGCTGACCCGTGAGTGGGTGGAGCATGACATCGCCAAGTATGCCCATGTCATTGCCGGACAGGAAATGGGGAAGAAGAAGCTCCACCTGGAGTTGGCTGCCAAAGGCAAGTATACGCCCGATCATATCCTGATGATCGGCGACGCGCCGGGCGACATGAAGGCTGCCCGCGCCAACGATGCCCTCTTCTATCCTGTCAATCCTGGCCACGAGGAGGAATCGTGGCAACGCTTCTGCGAGGAGGCCGTGCACAAGTTCCTGGCCGGGGAGTATGCTGGCGACTACGAAGCGCAGTTGATCGCTGAGTTTGAGAAGTGGCTGCCCGAAACGCCGCCGTGGAGACGGTGACAGATCGGCAAATCAGCAAATCACAAATCGCAAATCAGCAATGCATCAGACTGTGCGGGAAGACGCGGTGCAACGGCGTCGGATGAATGATCCCAGTTGACATCTGTTCCCAATCAAGATATAATGTGGTCACATAAGGAACCACATTAAGGAGCGGAGGATGAACAATGCCTGACATCGGTGTGCGAGAGCTGAAGGTCCGCGCTTCGGAGATCGTGCGGGACGTGCGGGAGAAGCGCGCTCGTTACGTCATCACCTATCGGGGGCGGCCGGTGGGCCTGCTGATGCCGCTGAGCGAGACAAGTACGGCAGAGTTGAGCTCCACGGGCGAATCGGCCACGGCTATCTGGGAAGAATTGACCCGGCTGGGCGAGGAGATCGGCCGGGGGTGGCGTTCACCCCTGACCAGCACCGGGCTCTTGTCGCAGATGCGCCGTTAGGAGAACGCTGTGGCCGATATCTACACTGTGGATGCCAGCGTCTTTCTGAACGCTTTTAATCCTTACGAACTGGGTCACGAAGAGAGCCATCGCCTGCTGACACTGCTAAAGCAGCGGGCGGTCCCCATCGTCGTGCCGACATTGTTGTTGCCTGAGGTGGCTGCCACCATCGGTCGGGGCCGGCAGGACGCCGACCTAGCCCGCAAGTTCACCGCTGCTCTGAGCCGACTGCCTCACCTGGTGCTGATTCCACTGGACATCACACTGGCTCAACAAGCCGCCGATGTAGCAGCACAATACCGGTTGAGGGGCAGCGATGCCGTCTACGCTGCCGTTGCCCTACGCTTTGGCAGCACCCTGATTACCTTGGACCGTGAACAGCGGGAGCGAGTGGCCGGGGTACTCCTCACCCGCCACCCCGCCGAGGAACTGAGAGGCTTAACGTAACTATGGTCATCGGAAAAGGCTATACAGACAGACTCTTACCCGAAACCGAGGCCCGCGACCTGGCAGCCGAGGCGCTGGCGCAGGCCGGTGTGGGGGGCAAGCGCGTGCTGGTCATCATCCCCGATGCTACCCGCACGGCGCCTATCCCCCTCTTCTTCCGACTGTTCCATGAAATCGTCGGACAGGAAGTTGCCGCGCTGGACTACCTGGTGGCGCTGGGAACGCATCAGCCGATGGACGAGGTGGCACTGAGGCGATTGGTGGGCATCACTGCTGAGGAACGGGCGACGAAGTATGCTAACGTCCGCATCTTCAACCACGAGTGGGCCGATCCGGCGACGTTCGCTACCATCGGCACCATCACGGAGGATGAAACCCGTGAACTTAGCGGCGGTCTTCTGACCAAGCAGGTTGCTGTCACCATCAACAGGGTTATCTTCGACTACGACCTGCTCGTCATCGTTGGGCCGGTCTTCCCCCACGAGGTGGTCGGCTTCTCCGGCGGCAACAAGTACTTCTTCCCCGGCATCAGCGGGCCGGAGGTCATCGACTTCACTCATTGGCTGGGCGCGCTGATCACCAGTATGGCCATCATTGGCACCAAGCAGACCCCTGTGCGGGCGGTGATTGACCGGGCGGCCTCGTTCATTGATCGCCCCAAGCTGTGCTTCAGCTTGGTCGTACGAGAAACGAAGCTGGCTGGGCTCTATGTGGGCACGCCGGAGGAAGCCTGGGAGGCTGCGGCCGATCTCTCGGCGAGGCTGCACGTTACCTATGTGGAGCGGCCGTTTCGGCGGGTGCTTTCTGTCATGCCCAAGATGTACGATGATATATGGGTGGCAGCCAAGGGCATGTACAAGCTGGAACCGGTGGTGGNCGACGGCGGGGANGTNNTCATCTACGCCCCGCACATCAGCGAGGTGTCGTACACACATGGCCAGGTCATTGACCAAATCGGCTACCACGTGCGGGACTACTTCGCCAAGCAGTGGGAGCGCTTTGAGCACCGCCCCTGGGCCGTGCTGGCCCATTCCACCCACGTGCGCGGCGTGGGCACCTACGATGCGNAGACGGGCATCGAGCNCCCGCGCATTCAGGTGACTCTGGCCACCGGCATCCCCCGCGAGCGTTGCGAGCGCATCAATCTTGGCTATCTGGATCCGGCGGCAATAGATCCGGAGGAATGGGCGAATCGTGAGGATGAAGGGATCCTGCTGGTAAGGAAAGCGGGAGAAATGCTATATCGGCTGAAATCAACAAATCGGTAGATCAGCAAATCAGCAAATCAGCAAATCTCAAATCGGCAGGGAGCGAATCGCAAATCAAGCAGGGAAGGCGAGATGACGTACGAGGAGTGNGAGCAGGGAGTGCCTGAGGTCATTAAGACCGNTCCGGTGTGGCAGTTCTATGCTTATCGCAAGTCGCTGTTCCTGTACGATCTGGCGTGGGAGGATTGCGAAAAGCTGATGCGCGATCTGCGGGGACGGGCAGTGGCCCAGCAGTTGATCAGGAGCGCTGGATCAATCTGTGCCAACATCGAAGAGGGCTATGGCCGGGGGTATGGCAAGGACCGTAACTACTTCTTGCGCATCTCTGTGGGCTCCGCCCGCGAGACAAGAGGCTGGTACTACTGGGGCCATCGTCTGCTCCCCCCGGCCGTGCTGGAGCATCGCATGAACCTGCTCAGCGAAGTCATCGCTCTGCTGGTCACCGAGCTCAACCAACAACGCAGCCGCCGCTGATTAGTGATCTGCTGATTTGCACACCTATCTTGAAGAGGCACTACAAATGAGTACACACGCAGGACTGTGCGACTTCGGACTGATTGGATTGGCCGTCATGGGGCAGAACCTGGTAATGAACGTTGAGCGGAACGGGTTCTCTGTGGCCGTCTACAACCGCACGGCCGCCCGCACCGAGGCATTCATGGCCGGACCGGCCCAAGGCAAGAGCATCCGGCCTGGCTACACTCTGGAGGAGTTCGTCGGGTCGCTGAAGCGGCCGCGTAAGATCATGATCATGGTCAAGGCCGGGGCAGCGGTGGACAGCGTGATCGAGCAACTCAAGCCGCTACTCGATCCTGGAGACTTGCTCATTGATGGTGGCAACTCCTTCTTCGGTGACACCGAGCGGCGCGCCGAGGAGCTGGAAGCGGCTGGCATCCTCTACCTGGGCAGCGGCGTCTCCGGCGGAGAGTACGGCGCGCTGTGGGGGCCGAGCATCATGCCCGGCGGACAGCGGAAGGCCTGGAAGATGCTGCAACCTGTTCTCACCGCCATCTCGGCCAGAGTGGACGGCGAGCCTTGCGTCGCCTACATCGGCCCGCGTGGTGCCGGCCACTACGTCAAGATGGTGCACAACGGCATTGAGTACGGCGACATGCAGCTCATCGCCGAGTCCTACGACATCCTGCACCGCGCCGGAGGCCTCTCGGCGGCGGAGCTGCATGAGGTCTTCGCCGAATGGAACCGTGGCGAGCTGGGATCCTACCTCATTGAGATCACAGCGGACATCCTCGCCAAGCTGGACGAACAGACGGGGCAGCCGCTGGTGGACGCTATCCTGGACGAGGCCAAGCAGAAGGGCACCGGCAAGTGGACGTCGCAGAGCGCGCTGGACCTGGGTGCGCCTACACCGACGATCAACGCCGCCGTGGAGAGCCGCATCATCTCCGCCTACAAGGACGAGCGGGTGGCGGCCTCGAAGGTGCTCTCCGGGCCGGAGATCAGGTACGATGGCGATGACCAACCGCTCATCGCCGATGTGTGCGCGGCGCTCTACGCGGCTAAGATATGCTCCTACGCTCAGGGCTTCGCCCTGCTTCGGGCGGCCAGCGAGGAGTACGGCTATGGCCTGGATCTCGGCGAGATCGCTCGCATCTGGCGGGGAGGCTGCATCATCCGGGCCGAGTTCCTGAATGACATCCGTGCCGCGTTTCAGAAGGACCCAGAACTGCCCAACTTGCTGCTTGCCCCGTATTTCAAGGAGGCGGTGGAGATGTGCCAGGGTGCGCTTCGGCGGGTGATCCAGACGGCAGTGCGGCTGGGCATCCCCTGTCTGGCCTTCAGCGCCTCGTTGGCCTACTACGACGCCTACCGCACGGCCCGGTTGCCAGCCAACCTGACCCAGGCGCAGCGGGACTACTTTGGCGCCCACACCTACCGGCGGCTGGACAAGGAAGGCAGCTTCCACACCGAATGGCAGTAGGAGGGACCCATGTCCAGACCCAGGAACGTCGTCGTCGCCCAGTCGGGCGGACCGACGCCGGTGATCAACAACTCGCTGTGCGGCATTGTGGAGACCTGTCGCTCCATGCCAGAGCACTTTGGCAGTGTCTACGCGGGCTGGCATGGTATCGAAGGCGTGCTGCGAGAGCAGCTTCTGGATCTCTCGGCACAGCCCGAGGAGGAAATCAGCCTGCTGGGCGTCACTCCGGCAGCCGGGGCTATCGGCACATGCCGCTACAAGATGAAACCAGCCCAGCAGGAAGACTTCGAGCGGGTGATTGAGGTCTTCAAGGCACATGACGTCGGCTACTTCTTCTACATTGGCGGCAACGACTCCATGGATACCGCCCACAAGGTGGCCAACGTTGCCCGCGAGCGCGGGCTGGGGTTAGTGTCCACCGGCGTGCCCAAGACCATTGACAACGACGTGGGCGATTCCGAGTTCAAGCTGATTGACCACACTCCGGGCTACGGCAGCGTGGCTCGCTACTGGGCTCTCACTGTGCAGAATGCCAACGAGGAGAACGCGGGCTCATGTCCTGCCGACCCCGTGTTGGTGATGCAGGCCATGGGGCGCAAGATTGGCTTCATCCCCGCTGCGGCCCGCCTGGCCGATCCGCAGCGAGAGATGCCGCTCCTTATCGCCATGCGGGAATCCGGGCTGACCCTCCAGGAGTTGGCCAGCGCCGTCAACGACAAGCTGCGTGAGCGCAACCGTTGCCTGCTGGTCATCAGCGAGGGCTTCCCTGTCCCCCAAGAGGAACTCGGCGTGCTGCGTGACAGTTTCGGGCACGTCATGTTCTCCTCCAGCAAGATGAATGTCGAGCGCATCGTGGTCAATTACCTGAACGACGTCGGGTTGGCGGCTCGGGGCGCGGCCCGCGGTAACGTGCCCGGCACCAACCAGCGCCATAACATGATCTACGCCTCGACGGTGGATCTGGAGGAAGCGTACAGGGTGGGGCAGAAGGCAGTGGTGGTAGCTCTGGAAGATGGCTCCGGCTACATGGCCACGATCCTGCGAGAGCCGGGTTCTCTCTACAACGTGCGCTACGACAAGGTGACGCTGGAGTTGGTGGCCAACTCCGAGCGCTCCTTCCCCGAGGCATGGATCGCGCCGAGCCGGCTGGACGTGACCGACGACTTCGTGCACTACGCCCGCCCGCTCATCGGTGACGATTGGCCGAGCATCCCTCTGGTGGGTGGCCGCCAGCGCTTCGCCCGTCTGCGGCCTATCTTCGCCGAAAAGAAGCTACCTCCCTACATCCCTCAGGCACATCGGAGCCGCTAGGCTGGGGAACGGGCAGTGGATGTGCTCCAGGTCTTCGTTGACCCGCTCATTCGATACCAGTGAGGCCACTAGCGAGGAAGTCAGCGGAGAAGCGGAAAGAGCGGAAAGGTAGGGGGTCATTCCGCTCGTTCCGCTGTTCCGCTGACCATTCAGGCCACTAGCCAAGGAACCTGATCAGGGTGATCGAAATGGGAGTCCTGAAACTGCCCGTTCGTTACTATCGGCTCGACATAGTGGCAAGTTATGTGCTTGGGCATAACACAGGCGGTGCCAAGGCCGCCGAAGATGTAGTAGATGGACCACGTGTGTGTTAGAAGCAGTGTAGTTGACGAAAGGAGAACAGACACATGGCGCGACAATATCTGATCACTGGTGATGTTCGGCTCGTCCGGCGTCTCAACCGAGATGCCATTTTAGGATTGATCCGAGAACGCGGACCCATCTCCCGCACAGACCTGGCCCGCCTGACCAAGCTGACACCAGCAACTGCTTTTTCCATTGTTGAGGAACTAGTGCAGGATAGGCTGGTGCAGGAGAGTGGCATGGGACCGTCGCGGGGAGGTCGTCGGCCCATGCTCTTCGAGTTCAATTCACGATCTCAGGTCATCATCGGAGTCAACATCCGCAGCGCCCAGGTGCTGGGGGTCTTGGCCTATCTGGATGCCAAGCCCCAGGTGACTATCGCTCGCGACTACGATCTCAAGGGTGGGGCCGATGTAGTGCAACTGGTGAAAGACGTCATTCGGGAGTTGATCGCCGCCTCGCCCCTGCCGATGGCGCAGTTGATGGGGATTGGCTTGGCAGTGCCGGGTCTGATTGATGTTGACCGAGGAGTGGTGGTGCAATCGGAAAACTGGGACTGGGAGGAGCTGCCGCTACGGGACATCCTGGCCGAGGATTTCGACACCCCGATCTACATCGAGGAAGACGACAACGCGATGGCTCTCGGGGAAGGCTTCTTCGGGGCTGGACGGGGGGTATCCAACGTCGTCTGCGTCAAGATCGGCCGGGGGCTCGGCGCGGGCATCGTTGTCAACGGCATGCTCTTCCGGGGCCCAGACAATGCCGCTGGCGAGATTGCCCACATTCTGGTCGACTCCGACGGCCCGCAGTGCACCTGTGGCAACTATGGCTGTCTGGTGCGGATGATCTCGGCCCCGGCCATCGCCGAACGGGCCATCAAGGGTCTCAAGCAGGGAGCGATCTCCTCGCTGAGCGGCCGGGTGGGTGACGATCCCGAGAAGGTGAACGTGGCCATGATCGCCGAGGCTGCCAATGCAGGGGATGCCTTCGCTCACCAGATCATGGAGGAGACAGGTCGCTATCTGGGCATAGGGATTGCTACCCTGGTCAACCTGCTCAATCCCGACCTGGTGATCATAGGCGGCGGGGTGATCTTGGCTGGGTCCCCCTTGCTCGAGCCGGCTCGCCACGTGGTGAAGCTGCGCACCTTCGCCGCGCCTGGCGAGCGCGTGCGGATCGTGGCGGCACAACTGGGAGTTGAAGCGCCGGCGATCGGCGCGGCGACCTTGGTCATGACGCAGGAGGGTGCCCTGCCGACGCGGGGGTTCGCAGGCTTCGACTGATCAGAGGTCGAAAACCCGGCGGGCATTGTCATAGAGGACCTGAAACCGGTCTTGCTCCGTAAGATCGGAGTCCAGGATCGCGCCCTTCTGCATGAAAGGGCTCCCCTCGGTGGCGCCCGATCCAAAGAGCACCCGATCGGCTCCCAGCATCCGCACGGCCACGCCAACCTTGTCCAGGTCAGCATACGAGGCACAGGTGTCCAGGTAGAGATTGGGAGCCTTTTCGGCAGCGCGTATGGCCGACATCCACTCTGTGCCTCCCGTGTGTCCCATGACGATCTTCAATTGGGGGTGGGCAAGAGCCAGCTCCATAGCCTGCGCGGGCAGGCTATAGGCCACAACGTTGCCGTGTTCGGGGAGGCCCCAGGTGTGAAGCAGCAACGGTTTCCGATAGCTCTTTTCGAGCAGGGTGAAGACATCCTTGTTTTCCGGCGCGCAGGCTGCGGCGCGCGAGTATTCTCCATTGTACTTCACCCCGACGAACTTGTCGGTTCCCAGGTACTTCTCCATCTCCCGCAGCGAGCGCTCTGGGTAATGCGTGTTGATGTAGACATAACCATAGAGCTGTGGGTGAGGAGCAATGGCTTCGGCCAGAAACGGAAGATCACCAGGCAGCAGCCGATTAGCTCGATGGGCAAGATGAGGGTCAAAGGGGGCCCCGACCCAGTTGGCTCGGGCTTCCATGAAGTTGCGCTGGGGTAGCGAGACACTGCCAGCCAGGAAACCTAGGCGTACCAGCGTGGGGAAGGTAGCATCGTTGGCCGAGAAGTTGCCAGGGCGGAAGACGAAGGGAGTGAGGCCCAGGGCCTGGGACCACTGATCCATTGCTTCACGCAGCATCTGATCCTGCTCCTCGGAGGTGAAGGCTCCGAAGAAGTCAGGGTAGCCATGATCCTGAGGATGGTAGTGCAGCCCTAGCTCGGTGCCGGCCCCGGCCAATTCCAGGAAGGTGGTCCGATACCGCTCTGCCGCCTGAGGCGCAATGAAAAGCGTGGCTCTCAGACCCTGTTCCAACAAGGTCTCACAGTAGCCGCGGATAGAGCGTTCCCCCAGTTCCCAGGTGACCGGTCCTCCCTGGTAGGCTAGTTCGTCGATTTGCTCGCAGTCCATCGTAAAACAGGCGTAGAGTTCGTTGCTGTTCATGTGCTCTGGTTCGCTCGCGTGCGTCACTACCGTAGCATTTTGTAGTTCTTATAACAAGCGAATTGTAGCACAGCCGCTTCATTCTGTCAAGAACGGTGAATGGGCCTGACAACAGGGCAAGAACACACCATACTGATACAAAGGTGCAATGCACTTGATCCGCTTTGTGTTCAACTGTCTGCTTGACCGTATCGCGCTTCAGAACAGCTTGATTTCACAGCCGAAGTGCGTTGCACCTGAGCCAGCTTGAGTAGTCACGATTTCTGCAAAATCGGTGCGTGTGCGAAAGCTGTGACAAAGGAGTTGTGAGATGAAACGCTTGGCGATCGGAGGTGTGATCGTCTGGCGACCTACGCCGCAGTACGTGGAGCGCAGCCATTTGAAGCGTTTCATGGATCGTCACGGGATCGCCAGTCGCCACGAACTGCATGAGCGCTCGATCACTGACCTGGAATGGTTCTGGAACGCGGTGCTGGAAGACCTGGACGTCGAGTTCTACGAGCCATACAGCCAGGTGGTGGACCTGGCGCGGGGCGTCGCCTGGCCGCGCTGGTGCGTGGGCGGCAAGATGAACATCGTCCACAATTGCCTGGACAAGTGGATGGGCACGGTGAAGCGGAATCAGGCCGCCATCCGCTGGGAAGGCGAGGAGGGTGGTGTGCGCGTCCTGACCTACCGCGATCTGTACAGCGAGGTCAACCGTACGGCCAACGGGCTGCGTGGTATGGGCCTGGGCAAGGGCGATGCCGTCGGCCTTTACATGCCCATGACCCCGGAGATCGCCATCGCCCTGCTGGCTATCGTCAAGATTGGTGGTATCGTTTTGCCCCTCTTCTCAGGCTATGGGGCAGGGGCTGTGAGCACCCGTCTGGCCGACGTTGAGGCCAAAGCTCTGTTCACCGCCGATGGAGCCTATCGGCGCGGCAAGATGGTGGCCATGAAATCCATAGTTGATGAAGCGTTGGATGAAGTGTCTACCGTGAAGCACGTCATTGTCTATGATCGCGTCGGCATGGCGGTGCCCTGGACCGAAGGGCGTGACCGCTGGTGGAACGATCTCGTGGCCGCACAGCCCATCACCGCTGAGACGGAGCGCACCGAGGCCGAGGATCCACTGATGATCATCTACACCTCGGGCACCACGGGGCGGCCCAAGGGCGCTGTGCACACTCATTGCGGCTTCCCGGTCAAAGCGGCCCAGGACATGGCTCATGGGTTGGACCTACAGGAAGAAGATACTCTGTATTGGATGACCGACATGGGCTGGATGATGGGGCCGTGGGAGGTCTTTGGCACGCTGATCCTGGGCTCGACCATGATGTTCTACGACGGCGCACCCGACTATCCGGATGTGGACCGGCTGTGGGCGCTGGTGGAGCGGCACGGCATCACCGCCCTGGGGGTGTCGCCCACCCTTGTCCGGGCCCTCATGCCCCATGGCGACGAGCCGGTGAAGAAACATGACCTCTCATCGCTGAGGCTTCTCGGCTCCACCGGCGAACCGTGGAACCCCGATCCCTGGCTATGGCTGTTCCGCACCGTGGGCCGGGACCGGGTGCCCATCATCAACTACTCTGGGGGAACGGAGATCTCGGGTGGCATCGTCATGGGCAATGTGCTGACGCCGCTCAAGCCGTGCGCCTTCTCCGGGCCCTTGCCGGGAATGGCCGCTGATGTAGTGGGCGAGGAGGGCAACTCCGTGAGGGGCCAGGTGGGCGAACTGGTGCTGCGCGGGCCCTGGATCGGGATGACGCGCGGTTTCTGGAAGGATCCCCATCGTTACGAGGAGGCCTATTGGTCGCGCTGGCCGAACGTGTGGGTCCATGGCGACTGGGCCATTGTGGACGAAGACGGGCTGTGGTACATCCTGGGTCGGTCCGACGATACTATCAAAGTCGCTGGCAAGCGGCTGGGACCGGCCGAGGTGGAGTCGGTGCTGGTGGGGCATCCACTGGTGGCCGAGGCAGCGGCCATCGGCGTGCCTGATCCGCTCAAGGGGCAGGCGGTGGTTCTGTTCTGTATTGTACGGCCTTCCGTGAGGCCTGGCGATGCCCTGAGCGACGAACTGAAGGCGTTGGTGGTCCAGCGAATGGGCAAGCCCCTGGCTCCAAAGGGTGTGATCTTCGTATCCGATCTCCCCAAGACGCGCAACGCCAAGGTCATGCGCCGCGTGATCCGGGCTGCCTATCTGGGCGAGGATGCCGGCGACCTGTCGGCGCTGGTCAACCCCGAGGTGCTGGAAGAGATCCGCTCGGCGCGAGCGATGTTGCTGCTCTGAGTTCCCCATTTCTGAAGGTCAGGCCGATCGCCGACAGGTGCACGAAGGCCACGATGCGCGTCTGGGATGGTTCGATTACGTACCGCTTCAGCCCGGGGAAGTTCACCCATCCGGCATTACCTGCATCAATCACCGTCGTCACGCCGGTTCGGGGGCACAGGTCGTCGGCCTCGATCCCAAAGATCGTGACACCAGCATAGACGTGGGCATGCAGGTCAATCAGGCCGGGGGCGACAACCTTGCCAGCGACATCCAGGGTCTGGTCCGCCTGGACCCACGCCAGGTCCTCCTCCACCAAAACAATCCGTCCGTTGGCTATCGCCACATCCCGGATGCCCCACAGCTTCTGCGCTGGATCCATCCCCTCACCGTTTCGCAGAAGAACATCGTAGTGATTCCCCGTGCTAGGCATGTGCGCGCTCTGGCACGAAGATCGGCATCAGACGCCCCAGCCGAGCGCCAAAGGCAGGTCCAGGATGGTTGCGAGGCCCGGTTTGGCGGCCAGCACCAAGGCCAGGGAGTTGACCACCACGGCCGTCGTTGCGCGGTCACCGTGCGCGCCGCCGATGACCTTGACGTCCATGGGGGGTATCCCATCAAGGACAACCCGATCATAGCCTTCGGGTCGGTCCACTCGCATCTCAAGTATCAGCTCGATCAGTGGTCTGCCGGCCACGAATCCCCGCGCTTCTTGGTGCAATCCCAGAGACTGGCCAGGTTCGACACTGAGCACGTCCGTGCTCACAGGTTCGGTGGCGATGATCGGCTTAACGGTCTCTTCCACCCTGTCCAGCTTCCATCCCAGGCCTCTGGCGATCATCGCCACAGACTCCTGATAGCCAGCGTGACGCACAGCACCGGTTTCCGTCCGGGCCATGAACTCCTGGGGACTGAGACCGGCACCGGTTTTGAGCTGCAATGGTGGGCGTCGCTTTGAGGCGTCGACGATGCGCTCCACACAGACATGCCGCACTTCCTGACACACGCCGCTGATGGCAAGAACGAACTTGTCCATGATGAAGCCAGGGTTGACGCCAGTCCCATGGATCGTAACCCCTTTCGACTTGGCCAAGCCGTCCAGTCTTCGAGCCAGTTCGGGACGCTTCAAGGCCGGATAGGACAGATCCTCGCAAGTGGAGCAGATGTTCAAGCCAGCCTCAATCAGTTTCTCAAGTTGATCCACCACCTGCGGCAGGAACGATCCCGTAGTGTGGATGGCGATGTCCGCCTGGGCATCTTGCAGAGCACTCTTCAGGTCGGGGGAGACAATGATTCCCCAGGCATCCTCACCAAAGAGCATACCCAGATCCGCACCGATCTTGGCTGGGTCTGCATCCACCGCCGCAACACTGGTCATGTTGGGGCGACGGTGCACCAAACGGGCTATCTCGCCTCCAACGTGGCCAATGCCATAGTGAAGCACTCGGATTGAATCAGTCATTGCTAGGCAACTCCTACTTTTGGATAGTCAACGGAAAAGCGGAATGAGCGGAAGTTTTTTTGTCCTTTCTGTTCCTTCCGCAGTTCCGCTGACGATGAGGTTTCGTTGATTCAGTTCATGCCGATCGGAGAATGTCCTTGCACTCAAGTGACCAATCTGACTTCAGAGCAATCGTTGTTCTTCCAGGCTGCCAGTTGGGGCAGGATAGCTGGTTCGAAGGGGGCAAGCGATACCATGCAGATCTCCACGACAGGGGATTGAGAGACTCTGAGGCCTCCCTGCTACTTTCTCCTGCGCCGATCAAATGGCTCAAAACCTCCCCCCACCACTTGCTGAGCTGGATTGATGACGACAAAGGCACCACGGTCAACAGCACGGACGATGGCTCTGAGTTGGTGTACCTCGGTGGGATGGACGGCGCACAGGAGAACGTCTCTCGGCTCACCTGTGTACATGCCGATGCCAGAGAGGGCGGTGACACCGTGGCGAATCTCAGTCATCAGACGATTGGCCACCTTCTCTCCCTCGGAGGTGATGATGATCGTCAACCGCTCGCGACGTGTTCCTAGCCAAGGCAGACGAATTCGGTTGAGGGGAACGATCTCCCCCGGCACGTCCTGCAGCGCCTTGAGCCAGCGCTTGAATCCAGGCGGCACGAGCCCTTGGGGCAGCACCTCGCCAGCGGACTCCTGCATCCCAACTGTTGCCACGCTCAACAACAGCATGGAGATGTTGAACAGCACGACCCCAACCACAACCCACCAGCCGTACACAGGGCCGATGCTGGCGCGGGTCAGGAACTCCATGCCGGTCGATAGAGGCGCAGGGTGCAGCATGACCTTCACCGCCCAACTGAGGGTCAGCAGGGCGAAGAGCCAGATGTAGTTCCGCCGCAACCGTCGCCCCAGGGCCTCCCACGTGGAGATGGGGAACTCAGGGTCCAGCAGGCTTTCGGCGAGCCGCCCGGCCCACTCTTCCCCGGGACCGAAGGGAGGCACCAGCATGGCGGCGTAGAAGTCGGTCTCCATCAGGCGCACGCGGTAGGTCCAGAGCTCGTAGTAACGATAGCGACGGGCTTCGATGTACAGAAACAGCAACACCAGCATCATGACCAACAGGGCCATGACGTGCGGGCTGGTGGGTGAACTGAACAAGAAGGTGAGGGCCGCTGCCGTCGTCACCACGGCCCAGTTGGTTGTGCTGTCCAACCGCGTCCGCCACACGTTGGAGCGGGTCACCTCGCCGCGGTACAGGTGCACCATGGCGGTGTTGAACTCGCTCGGCGAGATGCGATACCCCCGGAAAGTCCAGACAGACTCCTGCGGGTCTCCCTCGCTCCTCTTGTCGGTAGAAGCTTCGTTACTCATGTCTCTGTATCCCCCTCGCCACATTGGACATTGGCGGATCTGCTGGTACTGAGAACTTCAGTCATCCAAATGGGGCGAAAGCGATTGAAGTCGCTACTACGAACCCCGACCTCGATCCAGCCGTAGCCGGCGGTGCGAGCAGCGGCGAGATAGTCGCTGGCCTGGCCATGATAGACGGCGTATTCCAGGAACTGACCGCCGGGAAAGGGGATGACTTGATGCTGCCGGTAGAGCTGGATCTTCTTGCGGAGGAGGTCTGCCGGCAGGAGCCGTGAGATGCCGACCGCAATCTTGGCCAAGTTAATGTACGGGGCACCGATCTCCAACCAGTCGGCTTGAGCGGCACCAGCCAGCCCCCAATCAATGAGCATGGTTAGCCCGGCCTGGCGCGGCTTGGCTGGCCGATCGGGGATCGTTGTTCCTTCAAAGGCTTGTGTGGACATCGGTGTATCTCCTCAATTCCCATAGTGACGGGACAAGACCTGACAGGGGTCAAGGAGGCAGGTCGGGTTCGCATATCACCAATTATTGCAGTAGCTATATTAATTGGACTTTGGACAAATAATGTGTCGCGTGTAGTTTGAACCTCAGCGAATCTGTGGCATTGTTGGGGTATGGACATTCAAGAGAACGTATCCCAAC
>JGI24025J20009_10002143_pt1 | contig 14476 bp, 18 predicted proteins | sample Cruoilmetagenom3_FD_20009 | JGI IMG/M metagenome (IMG submission 20009)
CAAACATCACCGGTTCGCCATCGCAATAGCAGTCGCTAGGTCCAGCCGCCCTTCATAGAGCGCGCGTCCGGTAATCACGCCTTCGATGCCTTCGTCGCGGTGCAGTGCGAGCATGTGGATGTCGTCCAGGCCTTTCACGCCGCCGCTCGCGATCACGGGGATGTCGACACTGCGCGCCAATTCCACCGTCGCATCGACGTTGCAACCTTTGAGCAAGCCATCGCGGCCAATGTCGGTGAACAGCAGGCTGGCAACGCCTGCATCCTCGAACCGGCGAGCCATGTCGCGCACCGGAACGTCGGATACTTCGGCCCAGCCCTCGGTCGCGACCATGCCGTCGCGCGCGTCAACGGCAACGACGATACCGCCTTCCCATGTCCGCGCCATGTCCTTGACGAACTCGGGGTTTTTCAGCGCCGCGCTGCCCATGACGATCCGCGCCACGCCCAGATTGAACCAGCCTTCCACGCCAGCCGCATCGCGGATGCCGCCGCCCAATTGGACATAGCCGGGGAACGTCTCGACGATCGCCTCCACTGCTGCGCGGTTTTCCGTGCGACCGGCAAAGCTGCCGTCCAGATCGACGACATGGAGATGCTCCGCGCCCGCTTCGGCGAACAGCTTGGCTTGCGCCGCAGGATCATCACCGTAGACGGTGGCACGGTCCATATCGCCTTCGGACAGGCGCACGACTTCGCCGCCTTTGAGGTCGATAGCCGGGAATACGATCATGGTTTCCACTCCAGAAAACGCTTCAGCAAATCCAGCCCGTAGCTCTGGCTCTTTTCCGGGTGGAATTGCACACCAATAATATTGTCGCGCGCGACCGCTGCGACAAGCCCGCCGCCGTGGTCGGTCATCGCCGCGATATCGGCGCCGTCCTCGGGCTGGAAGTGATAGGAATGGAGGAAATATGCCTCACCTTCCTCGATCAGATCGTGGTCGCCATGGTGCGGTGTGAGCGCGACATCGTTCCAACCCATATGCGGCACGCGGATGGCGGGATCAGTGCGCTCGATCCGGCGCACTTCGCCCGCGATCCAGCCAAGGCCGGGGCACTCGCCATGTTCCAGCCCGCGCGTGGCGAGCAATTGCATTCCAACACAAATTCCAAGGAACGGCACGCGGTCCCGCAACACGCGCTCCTCCAGCGCCTCGACCATGCCGGGAATGCCGGTCAAACCTTCGTAACAAGCGCGAAATGAACCGACGCCGGGAAGCACAATTCGTTTGGCCCCGCGCACCAAGGCCGGGTCGGCGGTGACGGCGACATGCTCTGCTCCGGCAGCGTTCAGCGCGTTATAGACCGAGTGCAGATTGCCCGCACCGTAATCAATTAGGGCTATGGCCTCAGCCATTGTTTGTTTGCGCACGCCCATCCGGGCGCGCGGTCCTCACTATGCGGGCAGGCAGACTGCCCCCGCTGCGGGCGGCCGGTCGGCCGTGCGGCTGTCGCCGTTTACCCACCCAATTGTCCCTTGGTGCTTGGCACAGCATCGCCCTTGCGCGCGTCCAGCTCCACCGCCTGCCGCATGGCGCGGGCGAAGCCTTTGTAGATGCTTTCGCAGACGTGGTGATTGTTGCTGCCGTAAAGCTGCTGGATATGCAGGGTAAGTCCCGCAGTCTGGCTTACCGAGTGGAACCAGTGCTCGATCAGCTCTGTATCCCATTCGCCCAGTTTTTCTTGCGTGAAGCGGGCTTTCCAGACGAGGTAGGGGCGGCCCGAAACATCCAGCACAATGCGCGAAAGAGTTTCGTCCATCGGCGAATGGGCTTCGCCATACCGGCCAATCCCGGCCTTATCGCCGAGCGCCTCTGCCAGCGCCTGACCCAGCGCCAGCGCGCTGTCTTCGGTGGTGTGGTGCTGATCGATGTGCAAATCGCCCGCGACCTTCATCGTCACATCGATCAGCGAATGGCGGCTGAACTGTTCGACCATGTGATCGAGAAAGCCGATCCCGGTGTGAATGTCATAGGTGCCCGTGCCATCGAGATTCACCTCGACGACAATGTCGGTTTCCTTGGTTTTGCGCTCTATTCGGCCTGTTCGCATAGGCTGCAGCCTATAGGCCGCTTACCGTCATGCGCAAGCCGCACGGCGGCCTGTGACGCGCGGATTTCCCGCCAATTGTAGCTTGACCTAGCCAAGCACCGCCGCCACCTAGCAGCCATGAGTGATGATACGCCCGATAGCCTGATTCCTTACGACGAGATCGTGCAGGAAGCGCTGCGCGCCGTTGTTGGCCGTGTGCTGGGCGAAGTGCAGGAAACGGGTAGCACCTTGCCCGGTACGCATCATTTCTACATCACCTTCAAAACCGCTGCACCGGGCGTGGACATCCCCGCATCGCTGCATGAGCGCTTCCCCGATGAAATGACCATCGTGTTGCAGAACAAGTTCTGGGACCTTGATGTCACCGACACCGGCTTCAGCGTGGGTTTGAGCTTCAATCAGGTGCCGTCCAAGCTCTCGATTCCCTTCTCCGCGATTACTGCTTTTGTTGATCCGGCGGTTGATTTCGGGCTGCAATTCCAGGCAGCCGCCGAAGACGCCGCGCCAGCTGAGCATGACTATGCCGAGAACGACCGATCGGGTGACGCGGAACAAGGCGAAGTGCCAGACATTGCCAAGAGTGAAGACGGGTCGAACGTCGTCACAGTCGATTTCGGCCGCAAGAAATAGGCCGAGGGACAGGCCAAAAGATAGGCGGGCGCGCAATGCGCCGCAATCATGGGCAAAAAGCAGTGTCTGACAGTGATCACCTTGCAGGCGGCGTCGAAGAGGCATCGGACGATGTGCCTGACGAGTCCAACCTCACCAGCTTACCTTCACCAAGCCTCAGCCCCAACCCGGCCACCAACGCACTGATCGCGGACATTGTGCTGCGCGGCGTCAGCAAATTGTCGCGCGAAACAGTCGAAGCAGTATTGGGCGTCAGCAAGGCAAAGGGCTCCCCTGAAGGGGAAGCGCCGAACAAGCCTTCGCTGGTGTTCTCGCTCGCCGCAATGGGCGCGACGAAACTGGCGACCAGATCCTTGCCGGGCTTTGCTGTGGTTTCCGCTGGCCTGCTGGCCAAGACACTGTTCGACCGGAGCCAGAACAAGCGCAAGACGGCGCGCGCCCGGATAGCGGCGCAGCAAGAGCAGGCCGATCCGGACGGCACGCTGTAATCCACCCACGCAGTCAGCTTTGACTTGATTTGTGCCGCCCGGCTGCGCCACAGCTACGCCCATGCCCGCCGACCCAAACAGCCTCACCCGACCCATCCTCGCCAGACGCGGTCTAATGTTCATCCTGTCCTCACCCTCGGGCACGGGAAAGACAACGATTGCGCGCCGCCTGCTTACAGAAGATGGCGAGATCGCCATGTCTGTCTCAGTCACCACCCGCCCGCCCCGCCCCGGCGAAGTGGAAGGCAAGGATTATCACTTCGTCGATCAGGCCGAATTTGATCGCATGGTAGAAACGGGCGAATTGATCGAGTGGGCGCAGGTGTTTGGCCATAATTACGGCACGCCCAAATCGCAGATCAAGGCTGGCCTCAAGGAAGGCCGCGATTTCCTGTTCGATATCGACTGGCAAGGCACCCAGCAATTGTACCAGCGGATGGAAACCGATGTCGTCCGGGTCTTCCTGCTACCGCCGAGCATTGGCGAGCTGGAGCAACGCCTGCGAGGCCGTGGCACCGATAGTGAAGAGGTGATCGGCGGACGCATGGCCCGCGCGCGCGATGAAATCAGCCATTGGGACGGGTACGACTATGTCGTCGTCAATGACGATATCGATGCCTGTTTCGAAAAAGTGAAAACCATCCTCGATGCAGAGCGGATGCGCCGTGCCCGCCAGACCGGCCTGGTGGATTTCACGCGCGATTTGATGCGCTGAGACCCACCCAACCCCTCCCGCAGGCAGGAGGGAAGTTCAGCAGCCTAGAATTCCCGCGACCAGCGGATTGCTACGCCCGTATCGGCAGGAGCATCGGCATAATGCCCCGGTTGGCGGCGATAGAAGAGGCTGGCGGCTGCACCGCCGCCCCATATTCGCCCGCGCCACGCCAATTCACCCGTCAGTTCGCGGCCATCCGGTGACAGGCTGAGCGTGCGGATCGTGTAAGCGTCGGGAGCTTCCAGTTCGTAACTGTAGCTTGACGGGAGACGCAGGTTCAGTCCGCCGCTCGCCACTCGCAGTGGTTGTGAAAGGCGCAGCGCGATGCGGTCGTTACCGCTGAGGAAACCGCTCCGTTCCACGTCAACGCTCCAGCCATTGCTGGTGAGGCGCGAGCCATCGCCGACCAGCGGCGCGTCGCTCACAAGCGTAAAGCCCTGCCGGAAAGATGCGCCCAACCGCCAGCGGTCTGCCGGACGCCAGCCGAGGCCCAAATCGACGAACAGATTGTCGCTGCCCGAGAGGCCAAAACCTTCGTGGAAGCGCGCGCCAAGCACCGTGCGATCCTCGGCAGTCCATGTCAGGCCTAGTGCTGTATCAAGCGTGCCAAAGCGCCGGTCGAGCTGCACACCGAAACGGGAAAAATCCTCCTCCACCCGCTGCCCGCGCAAGGCTGCGGCGCGGCGCACTGACGCAGCGGTCAATGTGGAACCGGTTTCGGCGCTGAAACTCAGGCCCCAAGGCCCAATTTGCTGGCGCAGCGCAATCGCAGTATCGCTGCCCGCCAGCATTCCAGTGCTGCCGCTCGCCTCGCCGGCGATCATGAAAGCTGGCCGTTCCTGCCCTTGCAAACCGGCGACAATGCCACTCGCGCCTTGCCTGTAGGCGAAAGCCATTTGCGTTTGCGGAGCGACCTGCATCGCCACGCGCGCAGCCAAAACCCGCGCCTGCTCCGCATCCACGCTGTTTAAGCGCAATGCCTCGGCGCGTGGCGGCTGGCGGCCATTTGCGTCTATGGTGAAAGCCACGCTCGCGCCCGCGGCATTGCCCGATAGCGAGCGGTGCTGCGCGGCGATGGCACCGTGCAATCGCTGGCGTTGTTCGGCTCCGCGCAAAGTGCCTGCAAGATCGGTTTCAAAGGCACGGGCATAGCGATCGGTCACCAGCGTGGGCAACGATGCGGTGCGCAAGGCATCACCCATGGCAGGCGAGCCGACGCCCGATCCATCACCCAGGGCCAGTGCAACGCTCTGCCCTGCTAGCGCGGTCGTGCCGATGGGCTGAAATGCGGCGGCGATGTCGAGAATTCCCCGGCCATATATGGCATCCGAACCCGTCGCGCCTGCATCGAATGCGCTTTCAAGCAGGATTTCGGCAATCTCGCGTCCGGTCAGATTGGGAAATGCCTGCGCCAGCAGTGCCGCCGCGCCTGCGACCTGAGGTGAGGCAAAACTGGTCCCGGAAAACAGAAAGACAAAGCCTTCATTATCAACGAACACCGCGCCGTCCTGATAGACGCAGCAGATCACTTCTCCGCGCGCAGCAATATACTGCGTCTGATTGCTGCCTGCGCGGTTGGAGAAACTGGAAATGTCGTAATTCGCATCGACCGATCCAACCACCAGCACCCCGCCATCGCCAGCGGTAACAAAATCCGTCCCAAACGGCTGGAGCTGCGGCAGACCGTCATTGCCCGCTGCAACCACGATCAGAACACCCGCATCGACCGCCGCCTGCACGGAGCCACGCAATTGCGCGTTGATCCCGCTGGGGCCGCCAAGCGAGATATTGACGACCTTCGCCCCATTGGCGACCGCATAATCGATGGATGCGGCAATATCGTCATCAAAGAAGGCGCAATCGGAATTGGGGTCCTGCACATTGTCGCCGCCGCACGTACCCGGCGAATCCGCGCGGATTGCAAGCACCGTCGCGTCCCATGCGATGCCGAGCACGCCAGTGTCATCGCGCGCTGCTGCGGCAACCAGCGATACCAGCGTGCCATGATCGTCCGGCCCTTCGAGCGGGCGATTGCTGATGATGTCGGTTGAGGCAGGCGAGAGGCGTCCGGCAAATTCGGGGCTGTCATCATCGATCCCGGTGTCGATCACCGCAATGGTGATGCCCGTTCCGATATTTCCGTTCGCCCAGGCACTCGCGGCATTGTGTTGACCCGGTCCATCGGAGTCGCGGAACTCGACCGTGTTGAAAGCCGGCGGCACCGTCTGCACTGCAAAACCGGTTGGTGTGGGAGTGGGCGTTGGAGTCGGGGTGGGCGTTGGCGTTGGGGTTGGGGTCGGCGTTACCGGCGTAATGCCGCCGATCGGCTGCCCGCCATTGCCTCCGCCGCAGGCAGACAGCATTGCCAGCGCAGCAAAAACCGCGCCGCAGTGCCAGCTCTTCAGCCGGTCCTTGCTGCCTTCTTGTCCCAATGCGTACCCTTTTCTCTCCGCGCACAATTGCACGCGCGCATCATAATCGAGCCTTAACACGCTTTTCCCGGCGATGCTTCACGGGCTTGTGCCGAGGTCTGCAAGGGGCTAGCCGCAATGGCTTGATTCCGACCCGACAGGAGAGCCGCACAATGACCGCCGAACTCGTCACCGCGATCGAAGAGGCGTGGGAAAACCGCGCCGAGATCACTACCGAGAGCGTCGATGTCCGCCATTCGGTCGATATGGCTATCGAAATGCTCGATAGTGGGGCCGCGCGGGTGGCGGAACCCGATGGCAATGGCGGCTGGCGGGTCAATCAGTGGCTCAAAAAGGCCGTGCTGCTGTCTTTCCGCCTGTATGACAACCGCGTGATGGATGGCGGATCAGCAGGCAAGCCAGCCTTCGATAAGGTCTCTTCCAAATTTGCCGGATGGGGGCGTGAACGCTTCGTCGAAGCAGGCTTCCGCGTCGTTCCCGGTGCGATTGCAAGGCGCGGCAGCTTTATTGCCAAGGGCACAGTGCTGATGCCCAGCTTCGTCAACATCGGCGCTTATGTCGATGAGGGCACGATGATCGACACCTGGGCGACGGTCGGGTCATGTGCGCAGATCGGCAAAAATGTGCATATTTCGGGCGGCGCAGGCATTGGCGGCGTGCTCGAGCCGTTGCAGGCAGAACCCGTCATCATCGGCGATGGTGCCTTTATCGGCGCGCGCGCCGAGGTTGCCGAAGGCGTGCGCGTGGGCGAAGGCGCGGTGCTGTCCATGGGCGTATATCTGGGCGCATCGACCAAGATCGTCGACCGCGCGACCGGCGAAGTGCATCGCGGCGAAGTGCCGCCTTATGCGGTGGTCGTTCCCGGCGCGCTGCCAGGGAAAGCGCTCCCCGATGGCTCGCCTGGGCCGAGCCTGTATTGTGCGGTGATCGTCAAGACGGTGGACGCGCAGACCCGCTCCAAGACCGGCATAAACGAGCTTTTGCGTGACTGACGCACACTGCCTGCTCTTGATCTGCGAATAGCGCCTCAATCGGCGACCGTCTCAAGCGGCGGTGAGCCGCTCTGCCCNGCCGCATACTCCTCCGCCGCACGCATGACGCGCAGCATGTTGCGGTAGGAGATCATCTCCAGCTGCTCTTGCGAATAGCCACGCCGCGCGAGTTCGGTAAACAGCGCCGGATAGCCGGTGACATCCTCCATCCCGACCGGGCCGGTCGACATGCCATCATAATCGCCGCCAATGCCGATATTCTCGATCCCCGCGACATTGCGGATGTGGTCGATATGGTCGGCCATGTCGGAAATGGTGGCGAGCGGAGTGGGGTTGGCCTCATCCCATTCAACCAAGCGCGGGGTGACCTGATCGGGCTGGCCTTGCCATAGTGCCTCCAGCCGCGCTTCCTGCGCCTGCCGATTGGCATACCAGATACGTTGCTGCTCGCTCAGATAACCGGGCAGGCCGACCACCATCACGATACCGCCATTGTCGGGCAGTCGCGCCAGCACATCGTCGGGCACATTGCGCGCATGGCCGTTTACCGCGCGCGCGCCCGAATGGCTGAAGATCGCCGGCGCGCCGACCACGTCGAGTGCATCATGCATGGTCGCGGGCGACACATGGCTTAGATCGACCAGCATCCCGATCCGCGCCATCTCACGCACCACAAGCACGCCAAAATCCGTCAGCCCGTCATGCTCTGGCTCGTCGGTCGCGCTATCGGCCCACGGCGTGTTGCGGCTGTGCGTGATGGTCATGTAGCGCGCGCCCAGATCATACATCTGCCGCAACACGCCAAGGCTCGATCCGATAGAATGGCCGCCCTCCATGCCGATCAGCGAGGCGATCCGCCCTTCCGCCATAGCCGCCTCCACATCGCCCGCTGTCAGGGCCAGCGCGAGGTCCTGCGGATAGGCCGCAATCAGCCGCTTGGTGACGTCGATCTGCTCGATCGTATTGACCACCGCCTGCGGCTCTTCCAGCGCGGCAGGCACATAGACCGACCAGAACTGCGCGCCGACCTTGCCTTGACGCAGGCGCGGTAGATCGGTGTGCATTTCGCCCGGCGTCCAGTCATCGCCTTCCAGCGTGTCGTGAAAATCGAAACCTTCCAGAACATTACCATAGCGCCCACGCAGCCGCCCCGGCACATCATTGTGCCCGTCCCACACCGGCGCGGCTTCAAGCGCGGCAGCCGCAACCTCCTCCGGCGTATCCTGCGCGGTGACAGGGCTGGCGAGAATGAGAGTAGCGGCAGTGGCAGCGAGACTGGCGAAACGTGGCATAAGGTTTCCTGATCTGTGTGAGCTTGCTGGACCCGGTCTGGCCTCTGCGGCATGGGGTGGCAAGCCACCTAACCGGGAAAACAGCCGCATGACGACCGCAGGACAAGCATTGCGCGCAGCGCTGCGATATTTGCTCGCGGCGTTCTATGCCTATGCCGGATACCNCCATATCGTTGATCCAGCGCCCTTCCTGCTCATCACGCCCGATTGGGTGCCTTTTCCCGAAGCAATTGTGCAGTGGACCGGAATTGCCGAGATTGCCGGAGCCATCGCGCTGGCGCAGCCCTTCGCACGCCGCTTGCAGCAGGCCGGCGGCATGGCTCTGGCGCTGTATGCACTGTGCGTCTGGCCCGCCAATGTGAACCATATGCTGATGGACATGGCGCGTGCCGATGGCGGATGGGGCATGGCCTATCACGTCCCACGCATGATCGCGCAACCATTGCTGATCTGGCTGGCGCTGTGGGCCGGGCGGGTGGTGGACTGGCCGTTTGGCAAAACGCGCTAATCGCACAAACGAAACGGGCCAAAATGAAACGGGCCAAAATGAAACGGGCAGGAAGCGCTGTGCCTCCCGCCCGTTTGCGTATTCTTATAATGTCGGTTGAGCGATCAGCTCATGTGCTTGGAAACGGCACCCGTCATCTTGAACATGGAGATCTGCTCTGTGCCGATCACCGCGCCGAGCTTGGCGTCGGGGTTGATCTGGCGGCGATCCTTGGAATCCTGCAGATCGTTAGCCTTGATGTGGTCCCACACCTTGCTGGTGACCTGTGCACGGGTCATCGGGCCCTTGCCGACCACGTCTTCGAGTTCCGGTGTCAGGTTGACCGGTTTGTTGAGAGCATTGTTCTTGGCAGCCATTATCAGGTTTCCTTTCAGTCAAATTACCGGCCTAGAGGTCTAGCACCGTTCAATCTTCGTCGTCGCCATCTTCCCAGTCGTAATCCCCGCCTTCTTCGCGGGCATATGTTGCTGTGACTATTGCCAAACCCATCACATGACCTTCCATGGCGGCCGCAAGCTCTTCCCGATTCGCACCGGGCATCAGTGTCAACGGCAGGTCTAGCGCGAACAGCTGGAACACATAATCATGGCTGTTATCGCCCGTTGGCGGGTCGGGCAGCAGCCATTCGGAATTGCCAAAAGCGTTCTTGCCAACGCGCGGCGGGGTCTCGCCTTCGAGGATCTTGCCCTTCTGTCCGGGCAGCCCCCAGACCAGCCAATGGCAGAAAGGCTCGCCAGTCTGGAAGTCAGCATCTTCGACCACCAGCACCAGTTCCTGTGTACCGGGAGGCGGCGCATTCCATTCCAGCGGCGGAGCGACAGCATCTTCTTCGTCAGCCGTAAAGCAGGGATCCAGCTCTCCGCCCGCATCAAAAGCGGCGGAGGACAGAGTGAAGCCGCCCTTACCGATTAGACCTTCGCCGCCCAGCTTTGCCGCCACGATCTTGCCATGGCCGGGGCGCAAGTCGCCCGCAGCCTTGCCAAGCGCCTTGGAGAGCCAATCGGGAAGCGTGTCGGACATGAATTTACCTCAACTCGATATCGGCGCTTTTGGACGCCTTTACGGATAGACGGCTTGCGCTGTGCCGTTTGATGCACGCCATTGCAAGGCCCCTTTCCGTTCAGCCTGTCGAAGGAACTGCGGTGCCATGGAGGGCTTTCACGCCGATCCGCATATCTGCCGGGCACAACTTGCCAGACAGGGGAGCGACCTATAGCATGGCTCGCACCCCGAGGATCATCCCAACAGATTGAAAAGTAACGGACAAATATGCGCACTTCGAAATTTGCTCTGTCTATCGCCTGCGCGGCCATGGTCGCATCATGCGGTGGTAGCACCACGCCCACCCCAACTCCGAGCGGAACCGGGGGCGGAAATACCGGAGGCGGGGGTACCGACCCATGTTCGCTCACGGCGCGGCAGGATTTTGCCCGCGACCTGCTGAACGAGTGGTATCTGTTCCCCGATGACCTTGATCTGACGGTCAACCAGAACAGCTTCAACAATGTGCAGGATTACCTCGATGCGCTGGTCGCTCCGGCCCGTGCGGCGAACAAGGATCGCTTTTTTACCTATGTGACCTCGATTCAGGAGGAAACCGATTTTGCTAATAGCGGCGCGACCGCCGGTTTCGGCTTCCGCCTCGCCTATGACACTCCCAATCGCCGCGTGTTCGTGATCGAAACGTTTGAAGGCACAGCTGCGCTTGGTGCCAATATCGATCGCGGTTCAGAACTTCTCGGCATCGGGACCAATTCGAGCAACATCGAAACGGTCAATTCGCTTATGGCGAATGGTGGCCCCGCAGCGGTGTCCAACGCGCTTGGCCCGTCGACGGCAGGCACTACCCGCGTGCTGAATATTCGCGATCAGGCGGGCGTCACGCGCGAGGTTTCAATCAGCAAGACCGATTATTCGCTCGATCCGGTGTCCAACCGTTACGGCGCGCAGATCATCAATGATGGCGGCAGACTGGTTGGCTATCTCAACTTGCGGACCTTCTCGGTGCTGTCGGCGGACGACGATCTGATCGCCGCCTTTGACGACTTCCGCGCTGCCGGAGTCACAGAGCTGATTATTGACATGCGTTACAATGGTGGCGGGCGCATCAGCGTTGCAGAAACTTTCGGGGACCTGCTGGCGCGCGGCTTCGACGGGCAAGTTTACAACACCATCGCATTCCGCGCTTCCAAATCGGAGAACAACTCGACTTACCGCTTCAACGTNCGGCCCCAGTCGATTGCGCCAACGAAAATCGCCTTTATCGGAACGCGTTCCACGGCTTCAGCTAGCGAGCTCGTGATCAATGGTATCCAGCCCTATGTCGCCGACATTGCGCTGATCGGCACCAACACTTTCGGCAAGCCGGTTGGTCAGTCTGCCTTCGACCTTGCCGATTGCGATGATCGTTTCCGCCCGCTGACCATCCAGCTGGAGAATGCAGACGGGAATGGCGAATATTTCAACGGACTGGCCGCAACGGTGCCCAATTCGTGCCGCGCGAATGACGACATCAGCTTCCAGATGGGTGATCCGAACGAAGCCATGACGGCGACAGCGCTCGATTTCCTTGCGGGCAGGGCCTGCACGGCGATCGCTGGCGGGCCTTCCACCACGGCCTCCGCGCTGGAGGAAGGTGTGCTGGCTCCCGAACTGCCAGAGCGCAACGCTGCCCAGCATGAAGTGCCCGGACTTTTCTAACGACTAAATTTGGGCGGGCTACGGCTCGCCCAATTCGTCCTCACCCTCGCGCCATGCGCAGCCGTTGTATTGCACGGCCCCGATCTGCACGGTCGCGGTGAAGGGATAGGTCCTGTCGCTCATCCCGTCCGAACATTCGCCCGGCGTCACCGTCACATCCAGCGCCGCGCCCTCAATCTCTCCGCTGAAAGAAACGCCGCCACGACCGGCGAAACGCTCGACCGGGACGGTCACGCCCTTAATGTTTTCGGGCGTCGTCCATGTCAGCGATGACCCACTAATATCGGCGCCCCAGAACGGCTCGTTCCCGGTCAGCCTGAGGTATGCATTCTCGGATATGCCCGCGTAGGGCTGCGTATCACTGCTGTCGCCGGGAACGCCGTCCCCGCCATCCTGCTGGCAGACGCTGGTCAAGAGCAATATGGGGGCGAGAGATAGCTGGAAAATCTTCATCCCCGCACGATGGCATTTCACAGCACGAAAGTCACTATTCGCTGCTTGTCGGTGAGTGATATATAGTGAATTTCGGACGATCACTCGCGGCGGTCCATTGGGCAAACGAAACACAGGAAGCGAGCGCGGGATCGCGCAAGATCAGCTGACTGCGCGAGAGGCAGCCCGGCTCAATCGCCAGCAAAGCCGCATCAATCGGTATGAAGACCGCAGCATCGCTGATGGTCCCGGCCTGACGCGGATTGAACCTGCGCGGTTGGAGAATTTGCAGGACCGGGTAAGCCGCAATATCGCGCGGCAACGACGCGATCGCCAGCGCCCCAATCGCTAGACAACAACCATATTCGCCCCGGTGCGTGTTGCATCGGGCCGGACCATCGGTTGTGTCTTGGTTCGAAAACGAAGCCCGTCGCGCTTCAAGCGCGGACTGAAACGGGCTTTACGAAACGGCGCTTTCCGCTTCAGCGGATTCGACAATCAGTTCAGCTTCGGCAGCTTCACGGTCGAGGCGTTCCTGCCGCACTGCTGCGGCCTTCTTGCGGTCGGTTTCGACCTTGAGCGCCTGGTCAGCCAGCGCGCGCCATGTCTTCTCGGCCCGCAGATTGCGCTCGCGCACATTATCAAGCGTGGCGGCTTCGGCCTGAGTAGCGGCTTCGCTGGCGCGCTGATCGTAGAAGGCGAAGGATTGCGACATGGTGTTTCTCCGAGGAGGGTTGCGAATTGTGTGATGAAGGCCGGGCACAGAATCTCCGCGCCCGGCTTCCATCGTGCAAAATGATCATCTGATCATCTGATCTTTGGGATCAGTCAGCAGCGCTCAGATTGACGGCGCTTTCCTTGCCGTTGCGGCCCTGTTCGACATCATAGTTGACGCGCTGCTCTTTATCGAGCGTCTGCATGCCAGCTGCCTGGACGGCGGAGATGTGAACGAAGCTGTCGTTAGAGCCATCGTCGGGCTGGATGAAACCATAGCCCTTGTCGGTGTTGAAGAATTTAACGGTGCCGGTCTTCGACATGATTGTGTTCCTTTCAAAAGAACAAAGTGTTTCCGCCCCTGCGAAAGTGCAGGCGCGGGTATGCGTCAAATCGTCTTGGGAAAGGAAGTCGTCGTCTGGTTTGCGCCGGGGCCTTTCAAAGGCAAGCGGCGGTCGGCAAATCTCGAAGTCCGTCGCAAATTTCGACGTCAGCAAAACTCAAGTAGCACGGGATTGGCGGATTACCTAATGATTGCTGAGATGTCCCAAGTGGTTGGACACTCCCGCTCGGTCAGGAACTGGCTGTCCGGTACGGCATTGCCTTCGCATGACTCTACGCAAATTGCTCCTCGCCTGCGCCCCGTTCGCCCTGTCCAGCGCCTGTGTGGGCACCCCCGGCCCGGTCGGCAACGCCGCCGCTCCTGAGCCCGTCCAATCCGTCGCGCTCGAAGCCCGTGCGCGCGAATTGGGCTATGACTGGAGCCTTGTCCGTTTGACCCAGCAGCCAGAAAGTTGAACCTTACTCTTCGACCAGGCGCCCAAGTACGCGGACAGGGCACTGGCCAAATTCCTGCGGAATGGCCGAGGGGATGACCAGCGTTTCGACATCACCGGTGCAGATGCTGCCCATGGTGCGCGTATCGAGTGCGATCCGCAGCGAGAAATCGAGATCGGGGCACGGGCCGATTGTTTCGAGAACGAACTGCTCGTGGATACCGGTATCAAGATAGATCCGCTCACGCCCGTTCGGACCATCAGGCGCTGCAGCATAGCCGCGGATTTCGCGCTGGGTGAAGCAGGACCGGCTCGTATCGATCTCGGTCGGCTCTGCGTCCGCCGCATTGGCTTGCGGCGCATCCATCGGTGCGCAAGCGCCAAGGCTGATCGCGACGGTGCCGACGAATGCAGCCTTGAGTGGTTTCCGGATAGAGTAAGTCATGGAATCGTTCCTCTATTGCAACAGTGAGCCCCCTTCGTGTTCGGTCCCGCTTTGCTGCACCGGAGCCGCTGGAAAGCCATACTCTCCGGCACATTAACCTGACCCAACCATTTCGGCCCAATTCTCCTGCCGAGGAGAGCCTGAACCATGGCCAGCGCTGCAAAAGTCCAACAACTCGTACCACGCGAACCGCGTGGGCCGTGCAATGTGGAAACCAGCATTGTGGACGATTGCAACCGCGAGCTTGAAGCGTGGATCGGCAATATCTCGCGCCACGGCTTTATGGCCGAGTGCGAGGA
>JGI24025J20009_10002144_pt1 | contig 14476 bp, 14 predicted proteins | sample Cruoilmetagenom3_FD_20009 | JGI IMG/M metagenome (IMG submission 20009)
AGCGACGGTCACCAAGGTTCTGACACTATATGCGGCATCCCTGGACAGCAAAAGAACCGGACGTCTGCCGACGGGCTGAGGCAGTTCAGCCCACCATACTTCGCCACGGCGCATTTACCATGACTCCCTGGGCATAAACTCGCCTGACATAGCTGCTTGTATTTCTCCCGTCTCTGGCTCTTCAGGGATTCTCATATAACCCTGCTGATAAAGCCTGTCCAGTTCTTCATGTTCAATTTGCTGCAAATAACTTAAGCAGGCTTGGCGAATCAGTTCTGACCTAGTCTTGCGGTGCTTTTTGGACAAATTATTTAAGTCCCTAAGAAGCTCTTCATCAACGGGAACCTGTATTACTTTCTTGACCATGCAACTCCTCCACAATCTTGCTACACAATATTATACGCATAATCATACACAACGTCAATTTTGTCTTACTAAGACGTCTCGCAGCCATTTTGCGTACTCTTGAAGGCTACTTCAGAGTTAGATAAGCAGGGTGGTTAGTCAACCGTTAGCTAACTTTTGTTAAATTCTTGCAAGCAGTGGAGCTGAGGGGATTCGAACCCCTGACCTCCTCCGTGCAAGGGAGGCGCTCTCCCAATTGAGCTACAGCCCCAAGAATAGTTACGATATCCCGACAATATCTTATAGAATCCCTCTCCCTTGAAGGGAGAGAGGGTCAAAAAGGTAACCCTCGTCCACCCCACCTTTATCTGGCGAGGGGCGTGAGGGTGTAATTCCCCCTCCTTCTAACTCCCTCCCGCTAGGGGAGGGAGAATTATAAAGATTTTCACCATTGTAATTATGCCACAACTTGCTAGGATGGTAAACTTGTGATTCGCCGAAGAAATCTATGGGATGCTATTCCTTGAATTTCCTGAAGACAAGCACAGCATTAAATCCACCAAAACCGAAGGAATTGGAAACAGCTATGTTCACCTCTGTGGTTCTGGCTACATTAGGGACATAATCCAGGTCGCATTCAGGGTCTGGAGTATCATAATTCATGGTAGGAGGGATTACGCCGTCCCTTATAGTAAGAACGGTGAAGATAGCTTCTACTGCACCTGCTGCTCCCAATAAGTGACCTACCATAGATTTATTGGAACTTACAGGCACCTTCCTGCTATGTTCCCCTAAAGCAGCCTTTATAGCCTTGGTCTCAGATGAATCATTGAGGGGGGTGGATGTTCCGTGGGCATTGAGGTAATCAACCTCCTCCGGAGAGATAGAGGCATCGTTCAAAGCTAAGTTGATACATCTTGCCTGGTTTTCCCAATCAGGCTCTGTTACGTGAAGGGCATCAATGTTGGAGCCATAACCCACAATCTCAGCATAAATCTTGGCTCCCCTTCTCATCGCCGATTCCAACTCCTCCAAAATGACAATTGCGGCACCTTCTCCGAGCACGAAGCCATCACGATTCTTGTCAAAAGGTCGGCTGGCTTTTTCTGGCTCGTCATTCCTTCGGGATATAGCTCTTATCTTATCAAGGCCAGCAATGCCTACGGGAAGAATATAGGCGTCGCTCCCTCCGGCAATGATGGCATCGGCCTGACCATATTGGATGAGCCTGAAGGCGTCACCAATAGAATCACCCCCAGTAGCACAAGCAGTAACTATGCACTTGCTCGGTCCCTTGGCGCCGAAAACCACGGAGAGTTCCCCCGCCGCCATGTTGGCTATAAACCCGGTGATAAAGAAAGGGGAAACACTATCCGGCCCCTCCTCTCGAAGGGCGAAGAGATTCTTTTCATAAGTAATCATGCCACCAGCACATGAGCCCAACACTACTCCTATCCTAGCTGCATTATTTCCATTAATAGTCAATCTAGCATCATCCAGCGCTATGTGAGTAGCCACTAAGGCATACTGAATAAAGGGGTCGGTCCTTCGAATTTTCTTCTTGTCCAGAAAGTCCTCAGGATGGAAATCCTTCAGCTCAGCGGCAATCTGCGCCTTAAAATCAGAAGAGTCAAACTTGGTAATCCTTGCCACCCCTGATTTTCCCTGGCATAATGCCTGCCATGATTGTTCCGCACCAGTGGCTAAAGGTGTAACAGCGCCAACGCCAGTAACTACTACTCTTCTTCCCATTCCATCCTCTTAAACGTCTCAAAAATTTCCTCTCCCTTCAAGGGAGAGGTTAGGTGAGGGTGTATCTCACCCGCCCTTTAGCTCCCTCCCGTCAAGGGAGGGAGGATTGGGAGAACTTCTGCACCTGCAGGTCCATATCCTCGACTACAATATCCGTCAGAGTCCCTTTGCTGCGAGCATAACTTAGTATCTCGTCAGGATTCATAGTGTGAACATGCACCTTTAGAAGCTCTTCGTCGCCAACCACGATGGGACATTCCCCTGATGCCATAACTTTTCCCCTTATCTCGTCAATAGGCAGGTTCTCACCCTGCAGCAAGAATTGGACATCAAATCCATAGCGCCTTTCTTCCTCCCTTGCTGTGGAGGCGGTGCCAGAGGAAGCTTTTCTAGAGCGAGGTGAGGCGCTCCTCTTGCAGATAGCATTCTCCATCCCCTTAAAAAAATAATACAATCCCTTAGCCCCAGCGTCTACCACCCCAGCCTCCTTCAACACTGGGAGCATCTCTGGCGTCTTCTTAACCGTTTCCCTGGCTCGTACGACCACAGAGGCTATAGCTCGCCCAAAGCTAGTCTTCCTTTCTGCCATCCATGATGCTTCCCTGGAAACTTCTTTAATGACAGTAAGAATAGTCCCTTCAACAGGGTCAGCCATAACCTTGTATGCTTGCGTTGACCCGTTATGAAGAGCATCAGCGAAATCAGAGAAGGAAAAACTCTTCTTGCCTTCCAGCCCTTTGGCTATGCCTTTCAGTATTTGCGAGAGGATAACACCAGAGTTGCCCCTGGCTCCCAAGAGAGCCCCCCTGGCAGCCGAAGCAGAAACAGCGGCTGCAGAAGACGTGTCCTGTGACTTCTCCACTGCCTCAACCGCTGACTTCATGGTCAAGAACATGTTTATACCGGTATCACCATCAGGAACGGGAAAAACATTCAGTGCGTTGACCTCGTCTATATGTCGCTCTAACTGCACTTTAGCTGCTTCTAACGCCCTCTTCAGGTCCTGACCATCGAGTTCTCTTTCCGTTACTGGCATGGAATACCTCCTGATTTACTCATTGTAGAAAGCAATTCCCAACGAGTCTGGGCTAACATGAATTGCGATTACTGGAGAGGCTTCTCCTATCCAGAGCTCAGCACAGTTGTATTGAGATGCTATCTCGTTTTTGAATTCCTCAGCCTCCTCCCTTGCCGCAGCGTGGAATAGCCCGACATGAAGCGGAGTGTCTTTTCTGGCCTTCTCCTTCAGCAGTTGCCTGAGGCGGCGGCGTGCTTCTTCCTGNGTGGGATATTTCTCAAATGGCGTAATCTTGCCTTCCTTGGTAGTGGTAATGTGACTATCTTCCCTTCGGTCTATCTCTGATTCACCAATACGCCCAAGCCGTAGGAAATAGCTTATCGAGCCTACGTTAAAAAAGAGATTCATCTTGGGAATAACGCCCTGGGCTGCCTTGACTACCTCTTCCAGGCTGGCACCGGCGTAGGCAGCCTTGGCAGCGGCAGTGGCTACCAGCCCCAAAGCCGTAACCACGGAATTAGAATCTACAACCTCGATGGGAATACCCTCAGTCATCTCTTTTGCCATTATGGCTGAGCGGTAGCCTGCCGAAGGAGTATTGGGGCTGAGCGTAAGGGCAACCACACCATCAACCTTGCCCCGCAACTCTTCAAATATATTATAGAATTCTCCTTGAACTGCGCCATCGGTAGTGGGCCAGGTCTTCGCTGTCTTCAGCCGAGCGTAAAATTCCTCTGGCCCGATGTCTATCCAATCGGCATACTCCTTCTTGTCCCACATCAAATGTAAAGGGACAACACGAAGGTGATAAGTCTCCGCCACTTCTTTAGTAATAGCAGAGCTACTATCAACGATTACTGCAACTGTCATAACACACCTCCATTCGAAGAAATCCTAAATTCGAACCTCTAAACCCTAAACTTAATTAGTAGCAGTTAGCAGTTAGCAGTTAGCAGTCAGTAATCAGCAGTCAGAATTAGGCTCATAGCTGACAACTGAAAGCTGACGGCTATTTGCCATTAATTAATAAACAATCTCATACTGGCTAACATTCTTCTAGACTTCGAGCTCCATTCCTTCATAGCCGAGGTCAATTTTGGCATCCAACTCTCTGGCTAACTCGGCAGCCTCCTCCCTGATTTCATTCTCCAGAGGAGGAGCCATGTGAACCAGGATAACAGGAGGAAGATAACCTTTTTGCTGGCGAAAGTCAACTAGCTCTGGCTTTAGCAAGGCAGGAGTCATGTGACCTACCCTGGGTGCCTGGACGCTTAACTCATTTGAGGCTCCGCAATCAACAATAAGCAAGTCAGGGTTGATATGTTCCCAGTGTAAAGATAGCCCTGGCCCGGTATCCCCGCTGTACAATACACTTCTCCCATCCTTGAAGGTAACCTGATAGCCCACAGCAGGAACAGTGTGATGGACAGGAAAGGCGAGGATAGTATAACCATCAATAGTTTGCGGTTTATATGTCTCCAGTAGGTGAAATCGGAGCGCTGGTTTCTCCAATGTGGGCATTCTGGTGAAATTAGGGTGAATCGTATCATTGAAAACATGAGCTGAGAGGGCATCAATGGTATCCTGGATGGCATAGACCTCCACAGTAGCACCAATAAGAAAGGCATGCATAGAGAGGCTAGCCAATCCCATAATGTGGTCTACATGTGAATGGGTCAGCAGAACAGCCTTTATCCTCTCCTGCGCCGGTAGAGATAGGCTGGAGGTGAGACCGCCGGCGTCTAAGGCCAACACTTCATCAAGCAATATTGACATGAACCTGGTTCTTTCCGACTCCAGTCCGTGTGCCCCCAGAATCTGAACTTTCACCGTAACTTCCCTAGCTCTGACCTTATTTCTTCAAGCAGGTTTGCCTCTACTGCTAACTTCACTTGATGTATGGTCTCGGTTACCTGAGGGGCTTTAGAGCGACCATGCCCAATCCACACCACTCCATTCACGCCGCAAATAATTCCCCCACCGCCGACATCAGCAATGTGAGTCAGGGCAAACAAATCACTGCTAATAGCATCGAGCTCCTCCTTTGGAAGGCGTTTATCCAGAGTAACCTTCAGCCGCTCAATGATGGAGTCACCCAGTCCCTCGCAGAATTTTATTAGGATATTGCCTGTAAAACCATCGCAGACAATGACATTTGCTCGCCCTGTGGGAATATCGTTGCCCTCCACATTACCAATAAAGTTGAGAGCGCTCTTCTTGAAAAGCTGGTAAGCCTCTTTTACCAGCTTGTTTCCCTTTCCTTCCTCAGCGCCATTGCTGAGCAGGGCTACTGTGGGATTACTGATATGTAGCATCTTTCGGGCGATGACAGAGCCTATAACAGCAAAATTCATTAAGTCGCGTGGCTTGCAATCAGCGTTTGGTCCCATATCAACCACCACGGTGTTAGGAGCAAAGCCACAAAGCAAGCCACCAGCGCTGGGACGCTTGATGCCTTCCATCTTCCCCAGGATTTCAATGGCACTCACCATAACCGCGCCGGTATAACCCATGCTCATCACGGCATCGGCTTCACCCTCTTTCACCAAACGCATAGCTACCAACACAGACGCATCAGGCTTGTGACGCAGTGCAGCTACAGGGGACTCGCCCTCCTGAATAGCCTCGCTAGCATTCACCACACGAATGGGGAGTCCAGAAATATCATATTTCTGCAGCTCTCTCTGAATGGCATCCTCAGAGCCCACCAATATGACTTCAGCTCCATCCTTCCCTACTGCTTGAACTGCTCCCTTGACTATTTCTTGGGGGGCATAATCACCCCCCATGGCGTCTACCGCCACCTTCACCGATTTCCTACTCATATCAAATCCAAAACTTTTGACGAATTATCCATTACTGTAGTACTCCTGTCAATATATTGTACTCGTTCACGTGATTAGTGACACTTGATTTCCTCTCTTGTTAGCTGTAAGGCACCTACTCTTCTTGTCATTGCGAGGCACATGAGTGCCGAAGCAATCTCGGGAAGGGATTGCCACGCCTACGGCTCGCAATGACAATAGGGAAGGCTCGCATTGATTCTTGTAGTTGCCTGATTTATCAGGCACAGTCGCTCAATAAATTGAGCAACTACATACTTTGGAGTGTCACCCATCTATCTGAACTAGATCATATATCGTGAGGTGATATATAGCTTGCTACAAACTACTAATGTGATAGAATGAGCCAATATGAAGATAGTATTTCATGAGAAATATAAGCAAGTTTATACCTATGACCCGGCAGCTAAGGCGGGAAGAATAGAAAGCATCGCTGAGGAGGTGAAAGGGTATGAGTTTATCCTGCCTGAGCCTGCCACTGAGGAAGACCTTCTCTTGGTTCACACCCAGTCTTTAATAGACTCGGTGAAAAGGGACGGACTTGTTTTCGAACTAGCTAGCTTAGCCGCTGGGGGAGCTATAAAGACTGCCGAGATTGCCTTAAATGAACCTGCCTTTGGGCTGATAAGGCCGCCAGGACATCATGCTGGCAGGAACTTCAATGGCGGCTTCTGCTTCTTCAACAATATGGCTATAGCTATCCAGAAGTTAATCCAGGAGAAAAAGATAAATAAAGCTTTAATAGTGGACATTGACCTTCATTATGGCAATGGCACCTATGATATATTTGGCAGCAGAGACGATGTTATGTTTCTCAACATGGTATGCCAGGAGAGGCAGAGATACCTATCGGAACTGAAGATAGGCTTGGAAAAGGCAAAAGGCTATGACATCATCGGAGTGAGCGCTGGATTTGATACCTACGAAAAGGATTGGGGAAGGAGCCTCAAAACCGAGGACTATAAAACCATAGGCAGCATGATAAAAGAGGCTGCCAAGTCCTGCCATGGCAGAAGGTTTGCGCTACTCGAAGGTGGCTACTACATTCCTCATCTGGGCAAGAATGTAAGATCTTTCCTGGAAGGCTTGAAATAAACCCTCAAATGCACTTGCTGCAAGAGATTCTTCACGGAGTTTACCCTGAGCGGCGTGAGATTCTTCCCCTTCACTTCATTCAGGCTCAGAATGACAGGTAAATTGCAAACAACCTTAGAAAATTCGCTGGGGCAAAATTAGGGCACCACCATATAACACAGCAGTGCCCTAATCTATCTTCAGCCCACTACTTCAGCCCACTACTTACTTATTTACTAACTACTTTTATTCTAGCGTTCTTATAGCCAGTTTCAGTTGCAGCATCCTTCACCACTTCCCAAATTTCAAAGGTGCCTGAAGTGCGGTCACCCACCTCGTCGAAAGCGATAGGACCGGTGACACCCTCAAATTCCAGCTTGGTCAAGGCAGCCCTTATGGCTTCGCCATCATAGACACCGGCTGCCTCTATTGCCTTGACTGCTGTCCACACGGCATCATAAGTAGTATCGCAGTAAATCTCAGGAGCCTCGCCAAACTTATCAGTATATTTAGCAACAAACTGTTCATAAACTGCTCCTGAACCCACAGTTCTAGTTCCAGCAACAATGGCTTTCTCCATGAACTCAGCACTCTTCGGTTCTTTGAATAGACCTGAGCCGTAATTACCATCACAGCCAAGCCAGGCGATGTTATCCAAACCCATCTCTAAGGCCTGCTTAAAGACTATAATGCCGTCATCACAATAACTAACAATAAGGACGGCATCAGGGTTGCCACTCTTAATTTGTTGCAGCTCAGTGCGATAGTCCTTCTTAGCCTCATCAAAATGTATTGATACCACATGCTCCCCTTGCCATCCTGCCTCTTTAAGCGAAGCAACAAGCGCTTTTTCTACACCTTTGCCGTACAGGTTATCCAGTACTATAGAAGCTAGCCTGGTATAGCCTTCCTCCATAACAATGTCGCCTAACACCCGGCCTTGGGCGTCATCAAGAAGACATGCGCGGAAGAACCACTCAGTACCATCCATTTCAGAAAGCTCAAATGCCGTAGCTGACATCGTTATCAGAGCAATCTTACGCTCCTTCGCATATGGAATGGCAAGTTTGGAGGAACCAGAGATCATAGGGCCAACGATTACTTGTACCCCATCTATCTCAACCAGCTTCTTGACCCTATCCAAACCTGCCGCTGCGTCTGTCTTGCCATCCTCCTCTATAAATTCCACCTGCTTTCCCAACACCCCACCAGCAGCATTGATTTCCTCCACCGCTAGCTTACCCCCATTCAGCATCCTAGCCCCCATAGCAGCCAAGTCCCCACTGAGGTCCATTACACAGCCTATCTTGATTGTCTCAGCTTCCTTCGGCGCGCAGGCCACCGCGGGAATAAGCAAACTCAGGGCAGCTACAACCAGTAACAGTTTTTTTACCACGTCTCACTCCTTTCTAATAAATTTAGCCTTAATTATGCTCAGAGGATAACTTTGTTGTCAATACCCTTAGCCTCTAATCCTAAGAATCGTTGTTTGGAGGAATCTTCAGCAAATAGGGAAGCAGCATCTCCTTCCATGGCACAAGTGCCGTTAACTAAGACATAGCCCCAGTCAGAGGCACTTAAAGCCTTCTTGACGTTTTGCTCCACTATTATTATAGCTGTGCCGCCTTCTTTTATCTTTTCCAGCTTAGATAAGATGGCTGAAGCTGGCTTAGGAGACAAGGAAGCCAATGGCTCGTCGAGGAAAAGAACTTTAGGTTCTGCCATCATAGCTCTGGCTATAGCTAACATTTGCCTCTCCCCACCACTTAAATTTCCCGCCAAAGCATTTTTCCTCACCTCCAGCTCAGGAAACATCTCATATATCTCCGCCATCCCAGCTTTAATAGAAGCTTTGCCCTTTCTGTGATAGGCCCCCATGTCTAAATTTTCGGCTATAGTAAGATTGGGGAAGACATTGTTTATCTGAGGAACATAGCCTATACCCAGGCTTATTGCCCGGTCAGAAGCTATTCCGGTAATATCCTTACCGCAGTAAAACACACTACCTTGAAATAACCTGGCAAAGCCGAGAAAGCTTTTAATCAAAGTTGATTTGCCACTGCCATTAGGTCCCACGATGGCCACGGTCTCNCCCTCAGCCACCTTGACGGAGACATCCTGAACAATGATGACGTCGCCATAGCCGGCATCAATGTTTTCTGCCACGAAGATAGGATCCACTTATTCTTCCCCTAAATATACCTGATAAAAAATCGGGTCATCGATTATGGCTTGAGGCTGCCCCCCAGTCACCATCTTCCCCTTATCCATAACATAAACCCAGGAGGCAAACTCAAATAGTATCTCCAACCTGTGCTCCACAATGAAAAACGTTATGCCATTATGAGAGAAATCTTGTAATTTCTGAAATATTCTCTTGCCTAACACAGGATTTATCCCCGCTGCTGGTTCATCCAGGAGTAAAAGCGTGGGCTTAGCCATAAGTCCTCTAGCAACTTCCAAAAGCTTTCTCTGTCCTCCAGAAAGCTCACCAGCAAGAGAAAAAGCCCATTTATCCAGCTCCACAAGCTCCAGAATATCTAGAGCCTCCTCAATCAGCCCTTTTTCCTGCTCCTGCCATTTCTCCCTCAGGAAAAGGCTATTCAGCAGTCTATCCCCTTGGTGACCTCGTGCTGCCACCAGCATATTATCCATTACGCTGAGGTGACAAAAGAGTCGAGGCAATTGAAAGGCATTTACCAAGCCTAGCCTATAAATTCGGTGAGGAGCCAGGTTATTGATACACCTGCTATTGAAATAAATAGCCCCCCCGTCAGGTCGGTGAAGACCGAGGACGGTATTAAACAAGGTAGTCTTGCCACTGCCATTGGGCCCCACCAAGCCACAAATGCCACCTTGTTTGACATCCAGACTTACACTATTGACGGCGTAAACGCCACCAAAATGCTTGCTCACTTCGCTTATTCTTAATAACGATTCTTCCATCGCAAATTACCCTTGACGTTGTCTATTGGAAACGCAAACCATGAAGAACGAGAGAATTATGTCGTTAATAACTACTCTTTATACAGCCCCTTGGGTCAGGGGCCACATAAAGACGAAGATACGAACACCAAAGTGCTTGCTAACTTCTGTCGCTCTTAACAGCGCTTCTTCCATATCGAGCTGCTTCTAATGCCTTTGTCTTAATTGGGCTCTCCTTTAACAAACCCTGCGGTCTGTAAAGCAAAACGAAGATAATTAAAGCACCAAATAGAATATATTGCAAGCTGCTAGGGTCAATAGGCAAAACTAAATAATCTTTGGCTATATTTGCACCGCGATCAAAAAGCTCTACCAGCCCAGCACCCAACAATACTCCCCAGTTATTAGCTGGTCCTCCCAAAAGGACCATTATCCACACGGTAAAGGTAATCATAGGCATAAACATCCCAGGCAGGACACAGTGAAGATACTGAACATAAAGTCCACCAGCTACCCCTGCCATAGCCGAACCCAACATCAGTGCTTGAGCCTTATATCTAGCTCTGTCCTTACCCAATGCCTCAGCAGCCACCTCATCCTCCCTTATGGCCCGCATTGCCCTGCCATAAGGAGAGTTGGCCAGTAACTGAACCACAAGGAAACAGATAAACAGACAAAAGTAGACCAGGCCTATATTCACTAGAGCGTCAACACGATGAGAGGCGCCCATCAGGGAAATAGCTGGAGAAACTGATACCCCCCAATCACCTCCAGCAATCCAGTCCTCGGACTTAACAATCAATCTCAAGATTTCACCAAAAGCTAAAACTGCTATAGCTAAATAATCTGCCCTCAACCTCAGGGCAGGCAGAGAAATAAGTAAGCCAAAAATGGCTGAGACTAAAGCACCAGCAATAAGGCAAAGATAAAAGGGAACACCAACTTGAGACAGGAGGGCATAGGTGTAGCCACCAATGAGGAAGAAAGCTACCTTGCCAAAATTGGCAAGTCCGGCAAATCCAAACTCCAGGTTCAGGCTCAGAGCCACTATGCCAAAGATGCCAATAAAGACAACGAGGTCAAGAACATAAAGTAAAGGATCCAAATCAAGCTCTCCTAAACAACATAGCTAATCCCTGGGGCTTCACGATTAGAGTTACTATCAAAATTAAGAAAGCTATACCTATACGATATGTCGTAGAAAGCCCCAGAGCTATCAAACCCACCACCCCAATATTTTCAGCTAATCCAATGATGAAGGCTGCGGCTATAGCGCCATAGTAGTTTCCAATGCCACCAAGTATGACAACAGCAAAAATAGGCAGGATGATATCCCATCCTGTCATAGGCCAGATCTGGGTATCTGCGCCGCGAAATATACCAGCAATAGCAGCCAATCCTGCGCCAATAAACCAGGTTATCCAAATCACCCGGTCAACATTGATTCCCGAAGCCAGGGCAAGCTCGGGATTGCTGGCACTTGCCCTGATGGCCTTGCCTATCTTGGTTTTCACCAAAACAAAGTGCATGATGACCGACAGAGCTATAGCAGTAAAGATAAGCCACAACCAAAGACCGCTAATTCTCACCGGACCTATATCGAAAGCAGACCAGGCAGCGGTAAAATACAATGGTCTCCAGGTCCAAGCGGCGCCAATGGAATGCCTGAGAATAAAGCCTAAGGCTATAGAACCCACCATAAGATGGATGATGCTGGCCCCCCTTTTAGCTAGAGGCTGGAAAATGCCGCGGTAACACAAAAAACTTACTATCCCGGTGACCAAAAAAGCGACGACGAGAGCTAACGGCAAACCCAACCCCAATTGCTCCGCTACCCAGTAGCCCATGAAAGCGCCTAAGGTGATAAATTCAGCATGAGCAAAGTTAGGAAAACCAGATAGACCATAAGTTAAGGTAAGACCTACGGCACCAATAAGGTATAGGCTTCCCGTCACTGCTGAGTTAAATAGCACCTGAGCCCAGTTGACTTCCATGACTAATCTAGCAAACGAGATTTCAGTTGAGTTAAATCAACCAGCGATTCCTGGTCATTGTTCCCAGACCTATCAAGATAGAAGGCATTTACACCCACTTTCTTAGGAATAAGGAAATCGAATTGCCAGTTATCACCTACATGGACAACCTGTCCTGGAGCGACATTTATTGCCTTACATACGCCAAGATAGAAATCAGGGCTCTTTAATTGGTGGTAATGCGATAGAGAAGAAAAGACATGCGTGAAATAAGACCTAACATCTCGCAGCAAATAATGCAGCAGCTCCAGTGGCGTAGCCGAGGCAACAATTAACTTATATTGGCCGTCTAAAGAGGAGAGAATCTCGCTTACCTCGGGATAGTAGCATACCTTATTCAGACAACTTCGTATCACCGCTTCAGGAGCACCTAAGCCGAGATATCTAAACCAGTATCTTATGTCATACCATTCCAGCCTCTGGTCGCCTACCTTGTCATACTCCTCAACGATAAGCCTCTTAGCCTGAGCAAGGTCGACCCCCCTCTTCTGGGCATAAAGAGCCGGGATAGCTTCATGCCATATACACTGACTGAAATCGGGCGTCACTAACGTTCCTTCAGCATCAAAGGAGATTACTTTAATACTCCCCTGAAAAATTTCATTTTTCAGGGGACCCCGGCTGATTTGGCTCATTTAAGTTGCTAATACTATCATACTCATAGGTTCAAAGTCTATACATTTGCTAACTCCCCCTCGCAGAGATAAAATATAGAGCGTTTAACTGTCACCCTGGCCCTGAGTGGTAACGAAGGGGAAGGGTCTCTAGATTCTTCGGTCGCTTCTCTCCCTCAGAATGACAAGAGGTGAAGGACCCAGAGCGACAAGAGGTGAAGAACTCAGAATGACAGGAAATGAAAGGCTAGAATGGCGCAAAGCGGGGGTTAGAATAACAGGTGGGTTGTTAATCAAGCTCATAAAAATAGTGCGATGAGACTAGGCCATTATTTGGATACACAGAAACTAAGCTACAGCTTCGAGCTGGGGCCTATACGACCTCCCAGCGAGGCTTACTCCTTGCTAATAAGGGCTACCAGAAATTGTCCCTGGAACCGCTGCCAATTCTGCCATCTTTATAAGGGCAGCAAATTTGAACTGAGAACAGTGGAGGAAATTTTACAAGATATTGAGGCAGCCAAGGCTATCAGCGACGGTGTAAAAGAGATAGCTTGGAGGATGGGCTATGGCAATGAGACGAGGGAGGCGGCAGCAATGCTTCATAGTCAACCTCAGGGCGGGCAATGCCTGCGTAATGTCGCTCTGTGGCTTTGGGCCGGAGGCCAGTCAGTCTTCCTTCAAGATTCCAATACCCTTATTATGAGAACACCTGAGCTAATTCGAGTGATTACCTTCCTAAGAAAAACCTTCCCCAACTTAAATAGGGTAACTACATACAGTCGCTCTCATACCTCAGCAAGAAAGTCATTAGAGGAGTTAAAAGAGCTTAAAGATGCCGGTCTGGATAGAATTCATACTGGACTGGAAACTGGTTATGACCCCTTGCTCGATTATATGGAGAAAGGGAGCACCGCTGAGCAGCATATTAAAGGTGGAATAAAGGTGAGGGAAGCCGGGATTTCCTTATGCGAATATGTCATGCCCGGCCTAGGGGGTAAGAAAATGTCCCAGGGACATGTCAGGGAAACAGCCAGGGTGTTAAACGAAATCAACCCCGCCTTTATCAGGCTGCGCAGCCTCCACGTTTCCCGGGGCATGCCCTTGTGGTTCAAGCTACAAGATGGAGACTTTGAACTGCAAACAGAAGACAAGGTAGCGGAAGAAATAGGAGCACTCATTGACGGTTTGCAAGTTACCAGCTACCTTAAAAGCGACCACATACTTAACCTATTGCCTGAGGTGGAGGGCAAAATGCCCCAGGACAAGGAGAAATGCCTCAATACCATAAATGAGTATCTAAACCTGCCAGACGAGGAAAGGCTCAATTTTAGGTTAGGCAGAAGGGCCGGCTACTATGAGAAGCTGGCTGACCTCAATGATAGTTATAAACACCATAAAATCGATGAGGTCATAACACGCATCCGTTCCCGTGGTGAAAGCGTAGCCAGTGTAATATCCCAGCTAAAGGATAACTTCATTTAGGAGAGACATGGCAAAGGGCTTCATAAATCTAAACCGTTTCAAGCATGGCAAGGCGATAAAGCGAGACAGCAAACAAAAAACCGATTTGCAAGGCAAGAAGAAAGTCAGAGGAAGACTGCTTAACTGCCACCCTGAGCCTGGGCGCTAGCAAAACGCTTTCCTTTTGTCACCCTGGGTGGAGCGAAGCGAGGATTCTCAGATTGCTTCGCTGCGCTCGCAATGACAGCGAGGGGCTGAGAATAACAGAAAGCAGTTGCTTAACTGCCACAGACCTTAAGCTTCACTCAAACTCGTTTTTACCCATGATGACAAATATAATTGCTGGTATCCCCAAAATCCAGGGACCAATAAGCGCGCAGATAGACCCAGCAAGCGCCAAGCCCCAAA
>JGI24025J20009_10002146_pt1 | contig 14451 bp, 14 predicted proteins | sample Cruoilmetagenom3_FD_20009 | JGI IMG/M metagenome (IMG submission 20009)
CGGGCTTGCGACCGACACCGGCGGGGGCTCGTCGTTTTCGATGCTGCGGACCATGGCCGCCGCCTACGAGGTGGCACAGCTCAGGGGCACGCCACTGCACCCGGCCCAGCTGTGGTGGCTGGCCACGGCCGGGTCGGCCCGCGCATTGCGGCTCGGCGAGACCATCGGCAGACTCGCGCCCGGGTTCGAGGCCGATATCATCGCGGTCGACCTCGCCTCGACACCCGCCATCGCTCAGCGCGCGGACCGCGCCGAGGCACTCTGGGAAGCCGTGTTCCCGACCATCATGATGGGCGACGACCGCGCGATTGCGGCGACCTACGTGGGCGGGCAACGGGTCTGAACCGGTCCCGCCCCCTGGTCCGACCCTGGTCCGACCCCGGTCCAACCCTAGCCCGACCCCGGTCCGACCCCGGGGCCGGTTGACTTGGTCCGCGCCTTCGCGCTTGTTGCAGGCAAGCAGAACCGGCGAGGCGGACATGCACGAGGAAAGCAAGCAGTACATGGACGACGCGTTCCGGACCCATGCGGGCGACCGGACGCCGGGGCGGGTGCTCGACGTCGGCGCAGGCGCAAAACCCGGCTTTCATCGCAGGCTGTGGCAAGGGCGCGGCTGGACCTACCACGGGCTCGATCTCGCCCAAGGGCCCAATGTCGATGTGCAGCTCGACGATCCCTGGATCTTCCCCATCGAGGACGCCAGCTACGACGCGGTGATTTCGGGCCAGATGCTCGAACACAACGAGTTTTTCTGGCTGACCTTCCTCGAGATGGCGCGGGTGCTGAAGATGGGCGGGCTGATGATCCACATCGCCCCCTCGCGCGGGCTCGAACACCGCGACCCGCAGGATTGCTGGCGGTTCTACCGCGACGGGATGACGGCGCTGGCGAAATGGGCCGGGCTCGACTGCGTCGAGGCGACCACCGACTGGGCGCCGGAGCATTTCGCCTTCATCGAGAAGTACCGCCGGTATGCCCGCAGAACCCGGTTCCTCGAACAGACCATGCGCAACCCGGACACGATCTGGGGCGATACCGTCGGGGTGTTCGTGAAGACAAGTGAGACCGGCGCGTCGCAGGGAATGGATTACATCCGGCGTTTTGCGGCGTTGCACCCCGGCCAGACGCACCCCGCGACCAAGTAGCGACCGGCCTCCCTACCAGTGTGGCGGTCTCTGGTCGGCGAGCGGGACCGTGCCGCCTGCCTCCACCTCGCGTTCGGCGTCACGGTTCATCAGCATCTCGACGCGGCGCGTCAGCCGGACGATCTCGCCGTCCTGCCGGGCGAGCACATCGGAGAGCTCTTCGACCGTCCGGGTCAGATGGGCCACGGTTTCCTCCAGCGCCATCACACGTTCGTTCATCTGGTGCCTCCCTGTTGCCCCGCCTGTTGCTACCGTGCCCGCCGTCGGCTAGACCGCGCGCGAGATAAACACAAGGTAGCCGCATGGCGAAGCAGAAAAAACAGCCCCGTCCCAAGGCGGAGACGCCGAAGGGGTTTCGCGACTATTTCGGCGCGGAGGTCGACGAGCGCAAAGCGATGCTCGACAAGATCGCGGGCGTCTACCGGACTTACGGGTTCGACGCGCTCGATACGTCGGGGATCGAAACCTTGGAGGCGCTCGGCAAGTACCTGCCGGATGTCGACCGGCCGCACGCGGGCGTTTTTGCCTGGCAGGAGGACGAGGACATGGGCAAGGCCGACGGCAAGCGCAACGACTGGCTGGCCCTGCGCTACGACCTCACCGCGCCTTTGGCCCGGGTCTACGCTCAGTTTCGCAACGATCTGCCGACGCCCTACCGCCGCTATGCGATGGGCCCGGTCTGGCGCAACGAAAAGCCCGGCCCGGGACGCTACCGCCAGTTCTACCAATGCGACGCCGACACCGTGGGCTCGGGTTCGATGGCGGCCGATGCCGAGATCTGCGCCATGCTCGCCGACACCCTGGAAGTGGTCGGCATCCCGCGCGGCGACTACCTCGTGCGGGTCAACAACCGCAAGGTTCTCAACGGGGTTTTGGAGATGATGGGCGTCGCCGAAGGCGAGACCCGCGAAGCGGTGCTGCGCACCATCGACAAGTTCGACAAGGTCGGCGAAGCGGGCGTGCGCGAGCTTCTGGGCGAAGGCCGGCTCGACGCCTCGGGGGCCTATATCGACGGTGTCGGGCTCGCGCCGGAGGCCGCCGAGCCGGTGGTGGCGTTCCTCACCTCGAAAGGGGCGGACAATTCCGCGACCTTGGCCAACCTGCGCGCCGCCGTGGCCGACAGCGCCATCGGCGCCGAGGGCGTGGCCGAGCTCGTACAGATCGCGGACCTGCTGGCAGCACAAGGCTACGGTCCCGACCGGATTGTCATCGACCCCTCTGTCGTGCGCGGCTTGGGCTACTATACCGGCCCGGTGTTCGAGGCCGAGCTGACCTTCGAGATCGCGGATGAAAAAGGCCGCCCGCGTCAATTCGGTAGCGTGGCCGGTGGCGGGCGNTATGACGACCTCGTCAAGCGCTTCACCGGCCAGGCGGTGCCCGCGACCGGNGTGTCGATCGGGGTCGACCGGCTGCTTGCCGCCCTGCGCGCCAAGGGCCGGATCGGCACCCATGCGCAAGGCCCCGTGGTCGTCACCGTGATGGACCGCGACCGGATGGCGGATTACCAGGCGATGGTCGGCGAGTTGCGCCGGGAAGGCATCCGCGCCGAAGTCTACCTCGGCAACCCGAAGAACTTCGGCAATCAGCTCAAATACGCCGACAAGCGGGCCTCGCCCGTCGCGGTGATCCAGGGCACGGATGAGGCCGCGCGCGGCGTGGTTCAATTGAAGGACCTGATCCTCGGCGCGAAGATCGCCGAGAATGCGACGCTCGAGGAATGGAAGGAACGGCCCTCGCAAGTCGAGGTGGCCCGCGACGATCTCGTGGCGGAAGTGCGAAAGATCCTGGCTGCCTACGATGAGGCCTACGATGGGGCCGATGATGGCTGACAGGCCAGCCGGAAGCGCAACCGACAAGGGCGCTGTTCGGGCCGAGGCCCAGCGCCTGATGGCGGGCTTTGCCGCGCGCGGGGCGGTCGAGGTCGACCCGCCGATCCTGCAACCGGCCGACACGCTGCTCGACCTCTACGGCGAGGACATCCGCGCGCGCGCCTACATCACCCACGACCCGGTGCTCGGCGAAGCCATGCTGCGCCCCGACTTCACCGTGCCGGTCGTCCAGATGCACATGGCGGGCGGCGCCGAGCCTGCGCGTTACACCTATGCCGGCGAGGTCTTCCGCGCCCAGGAGGAGGCCGCGCACCGGGCACCCGAATACATCCAGGTGGGCTACGAGCTGTTCGATGGCTCCGACGCCGCGGGCGCCGATGCCGAGGTCTTCGCGCTGATCGCCGACGGGCTGAAGGGTCAGGGGTTTCGGGCCGCCACCGGCGACATCGGCCTCATCATCGCCGCTGTGAACGGGCTGACGACCACGCCGCACCGCCGCGCGGCGCTGATGCGTCACATCTGGCGGCCGCGCCGGTTTCGCTGCCTGCTCGAGCGTTTCGCCGGCCGCACCCCCGCGCCCGAGGGCCGCGCCGCGCTGATCGCCGACGGGACGCCGCTCGACACCGACGCGCCGTTGATCGGGCTGCGCACACAGGCCGAGATCGAGGACCGGATCGCGGATCTGCGCGAAGACGCCGCCGCGCCGCCGATCCCCGAGCACGAGGTGCGCATCATCTCCGATCTGCTCGGGTTGCGCGAGACGACCGAAAACATCGCCGAACACTTGCACGACCTCGCCGTCGACATGCCGGGCCTCGGGCCCGCGATCACGCGGTTCGACGCCCGGGTCGAGGCGCTGGCAAGCCACGGCATCGACGTGGGCCAGCTCGATTTCGAAGGCTCCTACGGCCGCACGACGCTGGAGTATTACGACGGCTTCGTCTTCGGCTTCTACGCCGAGGGCCGCCCGGATCTGCCCCCCGTCGCCACCGGCGGGCGCTACGACGCGCTGACCCGGCGGCTCGGACAGGGCCGCGAGATCCCCGCCGTGGGCGGGGTGATCCGCCCCGAACTGGCGCTCGCCATCCAGGGGAGCCGGACATGAACGTGAAGCTGGGCGTGCCCTCCAAGGGCCGGCTGATGGAGAAGACCTTCGACTGGTTCGCGGCGCGCGGCGTGGGCCTCAAGCGCACCGGATCCGAGCGCGAATACGCCGGCGCCGTCGAGGGGATCGGCGGGCTCGAACTGGTGCTGCTCTCGGCCGGCGAGATTCCGCGCGAGTTGGCGGCGGGGCGCATTCACCTCGGGGTGACCGGCTCCGACCTCGTGCGCGAGAAGCTCGGGGCCTGGGAGGAGAAGGTGCGCGAGATCGAGCCGCTCGGCTTCGGCCACGCCGATCTGATCCTCGCGGTGCCGCGCGCCTGGGTCGATGTGACCACGCTCGACGATCTCGACGCGGTGGCAGCGCGGTTCCGCGCCGAGCACGGCTTCAGGCTGCGCATCGCCACCAAGTATCACCGGCTGGTGCGCGACTACCTGCGCGAGCACGGGGTCGCCGATTACCAGCTCGTCGACAGCCAGGGCGCGACCGAAGGCACGGTGAAGAACGAGACCGCCGAGGCGATCGCCGACATCACCTCGACCGGCGACACGCTGCGCGCCAATCATCTCAAGGTGCTGGCCGGCGGCCCGGTACACCGCAGCCAGGCGACGCTGTTCAAGTCGCGAAAAGCGCCCTGGACGAACGGCGACCGCACGACCTTCATGGAGTTGTGCCGGACTCTGGGAATCGAGAGCGGGTAAACCCGCTCTGCGCCTGCGGCGGGCGGGGAGGCCGGCCTTGCGGCCGGCGCGCCTGCGGCGGGCGGGCCCGGGGGCAAGCCCCCTCCCCCGCCGGGTCTTGGCCAGGATGAAGAAGGCGGCGAACATCGGGGCGGGATCCGCGCGACGATCCGCGCTGAGCGCACCGGGAAATCGGTGTGCGGGCGTTGCCCGCCCGCCTTGTCGTCAGACCTCCAGCCAGATGGTCACCGGCCCGTCGTTGACCAGGCTCACCTTCATGTCCGCCCCGAACCGCCCCATCGCGGTCTCGATCCCTTCGCCCCGCATCCGCTCGCTAAAGTATTCGTAGAGCCGTTCGCCCTCTGCCGGCGCCGCCGCGGTGGAGAACCCCGGGCGGTTGCCGCGCGAGGTATCGGCGGCAAGGGTGAACTGGCTCACGACGAGGGCCGCGCCGCCCGTATCCTTGAGCGCCAGGTTCATCTTGCCGGCTTCGTCCTTGAAGACCCTGAGCTTGGCGATCTTCGCCGCCAGCGCTTCGGCCTCGGCCTCGCTGTCGCCCTGCATCGCGCAGACCAGGATGAGCAGGCCCGGCCCGATCTCGCCGAGGGTCTCACCGTCCACCCGGACGGCGGCCTCGCTCACCCGCTGGACGAGCGCTCTCACCCGCCCGAAGCCAGCTCGTGCGCCCAAGGCGGGTTGGCGCCCGCGCGGCTCACGGTGACCGCCGCTGCGGCCACGCCAAGCTCCAGCGCCGGGGTGAGCGCCGCCTCGGTGATGTGCGACATCGCCTCCATCGTCAGGAGCCCGCCCTTTTGGAGCCCGGCAAGCAGCCCGGCGCTGAAGGTGTCGCCGGCGCCGACCGTATCGACCACGTCGACCTTCTTCGCGGCCACGAAACACGTGCCCCCGGCCCAATGCGCGGTCACGCCCCGCGACCCTTCCGTGTGGCAAACCAGCTTCGCACCCGCCTCCAGCAGGTCGCCCGGCCGCAGGCCGAGCCAGTCGAGATCCTCGTCCGAGGATTTCACGATGGTCGCCGCCGCCATCATCCGGCCGATCCGGTCTCGATAGGCCGGCTCGTCAGTGATGAAGCCCGGGCGGATGTTGGGGTCGATCATCGTCACCCGGGCGCCGGCTTCGCGCCGCATCAAGCTTTCGTAGCTCGCCCCGCAAGGGTCGGGCGGCAGCGAGATGCCGCCGAAGAACATCGCTTCCACCGCCTCGGGGATATCCGGCAGGTCTTCGACGCCGATCATCCGCCCGGCGGTGTTCTCGTCGTAGAAGGCGTATTGCGCCTGCCCGTCGGTGAGCGTGACGAAGGCGAGCGTGGTGGGCCGGTTCGAGCGGATTGCGAGCGAGGCGTCGACCTTCGAAGCCGTCAGCGTCTCATCGAGCATCTGGCCAAAGAGATCGGTCGAGATCCCGGAGAGAAACCCGGTCGGCGCCCCGAGCCGCCCGAGCGCGATGGCGGTGTTGAACACCGAGCCGCCGGCATAGGGCGCAAAGGCGCTTTCGCCCGCCGCGGTCTCGCGCGGCAACATGTCGATGAGAGCTTCGCCGCAGCACAGGATCATTTCGGCCTCCTCTGGTGGTTCGTCACAGGATTAGCGCGCGCGGCCGGGCAGGGCAATCGTCCACGCGCGGGTTGCCAGGGGGTGCACGCGGCAAGAGGCGTTCCGGGGGGGGCACGCCTGAGGGGGTGCGAGATCGTAGCGTTTGCAGACGGCATCGTCCGGTTCGCGCCGGGTCCACAACCCCATCGCCGCGTAATAGGCGCGCCCGCCGGCGTTGCCTGCGCCAATCCTGGCGTCGATACTGACCAGCCCGGCCGCCGCCGCCGCGTCCCGGCTCACAGCGAACATATCACGCCCGACACCCTGCCGGGCCGCGGAGGGAAAGATATGCGTGCCGATAATCCCCCAGCCGCTGGGAACGTCATAGGGGTTGCCGTCCCAGGCGCGTTTCAGCGATTGAAGGCCGACAACCTCGCCCTCGATGACGGCGACGGTACACGCCACGCGTGCCGGATGGTCGATGTAGCGGGCGCGCACGAAGTCCGCATCGCCCTCAACACCGACACCCTCGACACCGGCACCATCGACACCGGCACCCTTGGCAACGACGATCTCGGCGAGGACCCGGCTCACGGCGGCGGCGTCATCTGGGGTCGCGGGGCGGACCTCCATCCTACTGGTTCTGCGCCGCGAAATACCCGATCACGCCCGCCACGATCAGACCCAGAATCACCGCGAAGGCGATCTTCCAGGCCGACCAGGGCCGCTCGCCCTGCACTTTGCCGGTGCGCCCGTTGACGACGAAACGGTAGGTCTTGCCGCGGTACTTGTAGGCTGCCATCCAGACCGGCAGCAGGATGTGTTTGAAGGTCACGTCGCGCACCGTGGTCTGGATGTCGTGCACCCTCTGCCGGTCGCCGCCGATGTCGAATTTCACATCGCGCAGGATCACCGCGTCCATGTGGGCGCGCGCCCGGGTAAAGCCCTCGTCGAGCGCCACCGTGTAGCCTTCGGCGCGGTAACCGGCGAGGTATTCGGGCCGGTAGGGTTCAAGCGCTGCAAGGTCCCAGGGTTCCAGCGCTTGGGTGTATTTCTTCGGCAGGCTCTTGGACGCCAGCACCAGCACGTCGTCGAAAAACCGCGCGACCCGGCCCGATTTTGGCCGCCAGCGGATTTTCTGTTCGCGCACCTGGACGTTTTTGCCGTCGCGCCGCACGGTCTTGGTGACGTAGTAGACCGTGCCACGTTCGCCGCGGTAGCCGGACTTGGTGTCGGCGTCGAAGGTCCAGTAGGGCACGTAGATCCCGGTCATCTTGCGGCCCTTGCGGGCGTAGTCCTGCAAGCCATTGGGCGCGAACCAGAGCCGCCCGAGCCAGTTGTTCATCCGCTTGTGGGCCTCACGCTCTTCCAGCCCGAACGGCAGCAGCCCCTTCGGTTTGATCTGCCGGTGGGCGCCGGTGTCGGCGACCACGGGGGTGGCGCAGAACGGGCATTCGGTGGCATGCACCGCGCCGTCGAACTCGACATGCGCGCCGCAGTTCGGGCAAGAGGCAAAGCGCAGCTCCTCCATCTCCGCCTCGGGCAGTTGCGCGTCGAGGGCGGCGCGGAAATCGAGCTCGCGGATCCCCTCGATCCGGCCCTGCCCGCCGTGGCCTTCGATGACCTCGCCGTAGCCGCAATGGTCACACATCATCTGCCCGCTGTCGGCATCGAAGCGCAAATCGGCGCCGCATTGCGGACAGGGGAAGCGGTGTTCTTCTTCGGGGCTGCGCGGTTCTTCGAGATGGATGGCATCAATCATGTCAGGCGCCTCCGGGGTGCTCGAAACTGACGAGTTGGGCGATGTCACGGGCCGCAGCCGACGTGAAACGGATCAGGTGGCAGAACAGCCGCGTGTCGCCGCCGCGGGTGATCCGACCCGAGACCGACCCGCCACGCCCGTGCGTGACAACCTGATCGACGGCAATGACGTCGGCACTCTGGGCGGCGGCGCGGGCAAGGACCGCCGCGCGCCCGGTGACCGCGCCGCCGGGGACATCCCAAGCCACCGCCTCGACGAGCGCGTCTTCGGGCAAGGTGCCCACGCCCATCAGGGCCAGCGCGATCTCCTGGGCTGCCAGGTTCTTCGGGCTGTTGCCGCAGTCCGGGCTGCGTAACACCTCGGTCACGGCATCAGCCCTCGTCAACCGACCGGCGGCGGCGGCGGCAGGATGGTGAAGAGCGTGGCGAGATCGGTGACATCGCCTGCCTTCTTCCAACCGTCCTGGCCCGCGGTCCAGACCAGCGTGTCGCGGGTGAGGGCGCCGGACCCTGCCTTCTGGCCCATGGTGGCGCGGCTGAAGGGCCCTTGGGTTTCGCTCCCCTCGACGATGTGCCAGACCTTTTCGACCGGCGGCGGTGGCGGCGGCGCGGCGGGCTGCGCGGCGGCAGGCGCGGCCCCCCAGGGGCCCGCCCGCATCCCTGTCATCTGGCCGGCCATGCCCATGCCCATCGCCGCGCCCATCCCGGCGCCCATCGAGCTTGCCATCGCTGAGTTTTCGGCGCCCATCGCTTCGGCGGCGTTGAACTGCATGTAGGCGTTGAGATCGCCCACCAGCCCCATCGAGGTGCGCTTGTCGAGCGCCGCTTCCACGGCCGCCGGCAACGAGATGTTCTCGATGTAGAACTCCGGCGTCTCCAGCCCGTAGCCCGACAACACCAGCGACAGCTCGCCCGCCACCAGCTTGCCGAGCTCCAGCGTGTTGGCGGCCATGTCGAGCACCGGGATACCGCTGCCCGCGACGATCCGGCTGAACGATTGCACGATGATGTTGCGCACCTGGTAGCTGATCTCGTCCATGGTGAACTCGCCGTCGGTGCCGACGATTTCCGAGAGGAACTTGGCCGGGTCCACCACCCGCACCGTGTAGGTGCCGTAAGCCCGGATGCGCACCGGCCCGAACTCCGGGTCGCGGCACATGATCGGGTTCTTGGTGCCCCACTTGAGGTCGGTAAACCGCGTGGTGTTGACGAAGTAGATCTCCGACTTGAACGGCGACTGGAAGCCGTGGTCCCAGTGCTGCAGCGTGGTCAGGATCGGCATGTTGTTGGTCTCGAGCATGTAGAGCCCAGGCGTGAACACGTCCGCCAGCTGCCCCTCATGCACGAAAACCGCCGCCTGCCCCTCGCGCACCGTGAGCTTGGCGCCGTACTTGATCTCGTGATCCTCGCGTTCGAAGCGCCAGACCATCGTGTCGCGGGTGTCGTCGGTCCAGTGGATGACGTCGATGAATTCACCGGTGAGGAAATCGAGAATGCCCATGGGAGCCCCCTATGTCTGGCAGGTTGCGGCAAAGATAGCACCGGGACCGGGGCGGGCCAACCGGCGATGCAGCGGGGAAATTTCGCAGGCGCGCGTCACGAGCGCCGGGCAAGCGGTTTCGAAACCGCTTTGCACGCGATTTCGAAATCGCGTGGCCCCTCACCAGGAAAAAACCGCCAATCGTTTCCGGCGACTCCGCCCCGCAACGATGGTGGCGAACAATGCGAAACTGGCCCGGTCGTCGAAGCAGTTCCGAGGAAACGTCGCACCGCCGCCAGAATGCTTGATCCGGAGTTCTTGTTCCCGTCTTCGCGCATCACGTCGGCGTTGATTATATCGCTGAAGGCTATGAAAACCGGGCGGGCGAACCTGCCCTTTGGCCGATAGTCGATCCCCGAGCTGATAACGGCAAGCGTGTTGTCCCGGTTATCGTCGGCGGTCCTCGCCTCGCGCCCCCCAACACCGCGAGGCCCAAAAACATCAGCGCTATTGCCGCGACGATCCAGTCCCATGGTTCATGCACCGCAACAGCCCGCCCCTGCGGGCCTTCCCCGGCTTGAAAGAAGAAAGACCCGATGAGGACCGCCGCAAAGGCGCTTACGAAGAGGCTGCAAACCAGGTGTGGCCCGAGCTTTGGCCGTAGGTGAAGTGTCGTTCGCTCACGCCCCCTGCGCCATCAGCTCCGCTGCGATCTGCTCGACGATCGGCCGCGCCTCGTTCTCCCGCATCCCCGGCCGCAGCCGCCGGTCGTAGAGCATCCGCAGCAGCAGCTCGTCATGCCGGGTCATCAGCCCGAACTCCTCGTCGTCGTTGAAGATCGAGGGCCGCGCGAGGGCGTAGTCGTTCGACAGCCCGAGGCCTTGGGCAAGTTCTTCCTGGATGCAGGAGGTGCGCAGAAGGTCGGGGTGTTCGGCGCGGATCACCGCGATGGCGTGGCTGTAGGTGCCGTCGCCCTCGGGGTCGGTCGCGAAGGCGAGGCAATAGGTCGAGCGCGGCAGGTTCACGACCGTGTTCAAAGCGGTGGTCGAGATGTTGGGCACAATGGCGCGCAGCACCGGGGCGAGCGAACGGCGTTCATCCTCGCCGACGATGTACACCCGGAAATTGCCCGACCCGGCCTGGACCTGGCGCACCGGGTGGCCGCTTGCGCGCGCCAGCCGGGTGACGAAGCGCGAGACCTCGGCCGCATCCTTGGCCTTGTTCTCTGCCGACACCGAGGCGCCGAATTGCACCGAGAGCGTCACCGGCACCGCCCAGCGGTGCATGCGCGAGCGGCTTTCGCGCGCGACCAGCGTGCCGCCGGCGTCGACATATTCCTCGTAGAAGGCGATCTTGAGGAAGTTGCGCACCAGATCACGCTGGGTGAAGGGCGCATCGGTCTCGCCCGAATCGGTCCTGAGCAGACCTTGGCTGAGCAGCCCGGTCTGCACCCGGGCGTAGTAGTCGGCGAGCTGTGCGCTGGCGCCGGAATCGGGCGCGGCGATCGCCGACTCCGTGGGCCGCGGCAGGGCGGCCACGGGCGCCGGCGCCCCGCTTGGCGAGGTCCAGGCGCAGCCCGCCAGCAGGGTGCTCCCTGCCAGCAGGATACCGAGGAATCCGCCGGTGTACCGCTTCATGCCGCCGCTCGCTTTCAGACCGCGTCTCCGATGTTGTGCCCCGACGCGGTGCCGCGCGCCTTGGCCGAGGAAAGCGTTGCCTTGAGCTCGGCTTCCATCGCCTGCAGCTCCTTCTCGGCCTCGGCCCGCTTGGCCTTGCCTTCGTCGGCGATCTGCAGGCTTTCCTCGATGGTGGCGATCAGGTCGGCATTGGCCGATTTGATCGCCTCGATGTCGAACACGCCGCGCTCCATCTCCTCGCGGATCATCTTGTTGGCCTCGCGCAGGTTCTCGGCGTTGGATTTGAGCAGCTCATTGGTGAGGTCGGTCGCCTTCTTCACCGCCTTCGCGGCCTCGGCCGAGCGTTGGATGGTCACGGCTTGGGCGAGCTGGGTCTCCCACAGCGGCACGGTGTTGACGAGCGTCGAGTTGATCTTGGTGACCAGGCTTTTGTCGTTCTCCTGCACGAGGCGGATCGACGGCAGCGATTGCATGGTGACCTGGCGGGTAAGCTTGAGGTCGTGCACCCGGCGCTCGAGATCGTCGCGCGCGGCGCGCAGATCGCGCAGCTCCTGGGCCTTGATGATGCCCTGGACTTCGGGGGCCTGTTCGACCTCTTTCTCCTTGGCCGGGATCGTGGTCGCGTCCAGCTCCGCGAGCTTGGCTTCGCCGGCCGAAATGTAGAGCGCCAGCTCGTCGTAGAAGTCGAGCGTCTTCTCGTAGAGCATGTCGAGCGACTTGATGTCCTTCAAGAGCGTGTGCTCGTGGCCCAAGAGGTTGTCGGTGATCTTGTCGATCTGGCCCTGCACGGTCTCGTAGCGCGCCATGAACTTGGCCGCAGGTGCGGCCCGGCCGAACAGCCTGTCCCAGAACGTCCGCTTGCGGCGCACGTCGAGCTCGGAGACGGAGAAACCGCGGATCGCGGTGACGATGTCGCGCAAGCTGTCGCCGGCGGGGCCGACGTCCTTGTTGCGCACCCCCTGGAGCATCTCCTGGCTGATGACCTGGAGCTCGGATTGGGCCGCGGAACCGAACTCGATGATCGACTGGCTGTTGGCCATGTCGATCTCGGCCATGCGTTTCTCGATCTCGGCCTTCTGCGGCGGGGTCGCCTGTTCGATCGGCACCAGGGCGCTTCCAGGCTCAGGCAGGATCACGGCGGTGAGCGCCTCGACGGCCTTCAGGTCTGCCTGGGCCTTTTCGCGGGTGTTGACGACTGACATGGGGGGTCCTTTCCTAGTCCCTGTCCATCCGGACGCCTTCGCGCGCCAGACGGTCGCGCAGGACCTCGATTTCTACGGTGAGGTCTCCGCGGTCTTCGATAAGCAGTTTTTGGGTCTTGCCGGTGAAATTCGCTTCCAGATCATCGAGCAGCGTCACGTAGTCCGCCCGGGCCGCGGCATCGCGCGCGCGCGCGTAGATGTCGGCGAACTTCACCGTCGCGTCGCGTGCGCCCATCAAATAGACGCTGAGATACTTGCGCGCGGCAGTGAGGTCGCGCGGGTCGTCCTCGATGGTGCGAAACATCGCCCGCGCCGTCGACTGGAAGCTCTCCACCCGGCGTTCGAGATCGCGGTCCTTGGCCCGCAGGATCGCATCCGACATCGCGGCGAGGTGCTTTTCGGCGCCTTCGACCGCCCGCGCCACCCGGTCGGTCTGGAACTCGTCCACACCCTCCATCCCCTTGTTCTTCAAAGGGTCGAGCCCGAAGGCGAAACTGTGCAGCACAGCCCCCAGCACGCCAAAGATCACCGCACTCACGATCGCGCCCTGGGCCGCCGCAGGGAGGGCGAGGCCGATGCCGGTCAGGATCGAAGCCACGATCTTGCGCGGCATTGCCGGCCGGCGCGCGATCTTGCGCGCGTCAAAGGCTTCCTGGGCGATGATGCCTTCGCGGGTCAACCAGGCGGCGAGGATCAAGAGGCCGAACGCCACCAGCCGGGCCGCGAGCCCGACCGGCTCCTGGAAAAACGCGGTGATCGCCAGCGGCAGCGGTGCGAGGAACAGGAAATTCACCCGCCCCCCGGCTTTCGAGCGGGTCTTGCCGTCGAACGGGCTTCGGGGCGGACCCGGCGTATCGTTTTTCTGGTCGGGGCTGTAGCGCCCGCCGAAACGCTCCGCCATCACACGCCTCCCGTGATCGAGACGTAGAGGATCAACGCAAGCAGAAGAAAGAATGCCAGTTTTTGCAGGCCGGTGTCAGACACGACTTACCCTCGGAAGCGCCCGTGTGGGCGATGCATGGTCAAGATATAGGGGCTTGCCGGAAAGCTGGCCAGCGAATTTGGGGGGAATTTCGCCCGGGAAGCGGCCTCTTGCCGGAACGCGATGGGCGCGGGGCCCGGGCGAGACGCGATTTCGAAATCGCGTGCAAAGCGGCTTCGAAGCCGCTTCGGCCAGCGCCCGGGTCCGCCCGCAGCGCCCGGTGTCCAGGATCAGGGCCGTCCGGCGACCGTTTTTTCCGGGAACCGACGGCCCGAGAGCGCAGGATCCCTTCAACGCATCGAAGAATCAAGGCGTTGCCGGCCCGACACCGTCCTACCGTCTCGGCCGCGTCCCCGGCATGCCCGCTTTGGCGGGCGCCCCCGCGCCGCCGGGCTTGCGCCGTCGCACCGGCTTCTTCTTTGCCGTGCCGGTCTTGTCTTCGCCGCCCCCAAGACCAAGCTGGTCACGCAGCACCCGCGCCTTGATCTCTTCCACCGCGCCGGGCTTCAGATCGCCCAGGCGGAACGGCCCGTAGGCCACCCGGATCAGCCGGTTCACGGCGAGGCCGACCGCCTCCATCGCTCGGCGGATCTCGCGATTGCGCCCCTCGCGCAGGCCGATGGTCACCCAGGCGTTCGCCCCTTGCTGGCGGTCCAGCGTCACGCTCATCGGCTGAAACCGCTCACCGTCCACAGTGAGCCCGGTCCGCAGCGGTGCAAAATCCTCGTCCTTCGGAACGCCGTGCACCCGCACCCGGTACTTGCGCACCCAACCGGTCGAGGGCAGTTCCAGCCGCCGCTTGATCGCACCATCGTTGGTGAGCAGCAGCAACCCTTCGGAGTTGAGATCAAGCCTGCCGACGCTCATCACCCGGGGCAACTCCTCCGGCAGCGCATCGAACACCGTCCGGCGGCCTTTCTCGTCTCTTTCGGTGGTCACCAGCCCGACGGGCTTGTTGTAGAGCCACAGCCGCGACGGCTCCGCCGCGGCAACCGGATTGCCATCGACCTCCACCTTGTCTGCGGCGGTGACGTTCAGCGCGGGGCTGTCGATCCGCGCCCCGTTCACCGCGACCCGCCC
>JGI24025J20009_10002149_pt1 | contig 14447 bp, 14 predicted proteins | sample Cruoilmetagenom3_FD_20009 | JGI IMG/M metagenome (IMG submission 20009)
CGGTTCCGTAGAATGTGGAACTACTATCTCTTAATCTGCGCAGGATCCTTCAGGGCGCACAGTAACCAATTATGGCAAATAGTATTCTCTAAAATAGAATCACAAGTAGACTATGAAAGCATACGTTAAGCCTCTCTCAATTTTTTACATTAAAACCTTCTTGATATTCATTATTTGTGAAATTGTGAAGCCCTATTTTTTCATAAATAGCCACTTATAGATTTTGAGGGAGTAAAAATAGACCAAAAAACACCCATTTTGCGAGAGTAAAACTATAAGTTGAGGCAAATTTTGTCCGTATAATCAAAAATACGCAACCTACCTTTAAAACTCTTATTTTATAAGGGGTTGAGTGAGGTTTTGGAGCTTAAACGGGCGTATTGCCATACGCCCCTACACTTCTTTATTATCTAAAGCCATAAATCGATACAATATAAACTTTTTCTCAAAAAGAAGGATTTTTAAATCTTTTGTCGAATTTAAAAATATAAGGGGAAATTTTAAAAATATTTCACAGGATAGTTAAAAAGAATGAGTGAAATTCTTTTAGAAAAACTGAAGGCCGAAATGAAGATCGAGCCTGAAAAAATATCTCTTTCTTTAGAGAATTTCATTAGAGAATATACCGAAAAATTAGAAAGAGAGGGAGTAATATTAGAATTAAGCGGGAGAGTAAAATATGGAAGGTATAAAAGTAAAGGATGTTTATGACCTATTAAGAGAAGATGGAGTAAAACTTATTGCAGGTGAAAACGGCCTAAATCGAATGGTTAACTCTATAAGTGTAACAGAAGTAGATGACCCATATAGATGGTTAATTGGTGGAGAGATGATACTTACCACTCTTTTTATGTTTAAAAAGCGTGAAGAGAAAATATATTTTATTAATAAGCTTAACGATTCGGGGTGTGCTTGTGTTGCCATACATCCTGGTAACCAATTAAAATTTTTAGTGGAAAATTATATCTTAGAAATTGGAGATAAGTTACAATTCCCAATTTTTATATTACCTCAAGAGATGCCATATGTAAGAATTTTTAATAAGGTATACGAGGCTATTTTAAATAAAAAAGAAATATTATTAAAAAAATCTGCAGAAATAACTTATATGATGACAAAAACATTAATCGCAGATGGGAATATACACGATATTATTTTAAAACTTCATAAAATATTAAATAAAAGTATTTTTTTCTTAAACAATAAATTAGAAATAATTGAGAAAATAGAAAATAGTGAAGAAAGTAATATAAATATAAACGATTATAAAAATGCAATTTTTGAACATGATAGCAAACTTAATATAAAAATAAATCAAAATGAGTGCTACGATGATATTAAAGTAAAGGAAATAAATTTTGGAGAAGANAAGATATTTAAATATGTAATTATTGAATTAAGAGAAAATATAAACAATTATCTTGCAATAATAGAACCTAATATGATTTCTGAAAACGAAAGGCTATTGGATAGTACCGCACTTTGTAATGTAGCCACAGCAATTAAACTTCAGAAGCTAAAAGAATTAGCAATTATTGAAACCAAAGAGAAATTAAAATATGATTTTTTTGATGATTTAATCAATGAAGCTTATACATCATTGGATATAATGGAAAAACGTGCTGCTACACTGGGCTTAAATTTTATGTTTTGGAATATTATATTTATATTTGATATTGATAATTTTGAACAATATTATAAGGAGAATTTTCATAAAGGTGAACATTATTTTCAAGAAATAAAAATGAAAATAAAAGACGATATTATAGAACAATTAGAAAGATATAGAGATAACATAGGTCTTTTTATTCCAAAAGGCGATGGATATATAATGTCTGTTGGCTTTAATGAAAATGAATATAAAAGATTTAATTATAGAAAGTTTTTTAAAAATATAAATAGTAAAATAAACCATAAATTTGAAAATGAAAATTTAGATTTTTCCATAACTCTTAGTGTAAGTGGACCAATTAATATGATTGGAGATATTGCTAAAGCATATAAACAAGCTTTAAGAGCAAAAGAAATTGGTAAAAAACTTTATGGTAAAGGAGGTACAGTATTTTATGAAGATTTGGGAATTTATAATCTTATTTCTATACAGGGAAGCAAAGAAGAAATTTTAGTTAATAGTGGTTTAAACAAAATTTATGACTATGATAAAAAAAAGAGAGGCAATCTATTAGAAACATTAGAAGTTTTTTTGGATACAAATGGAAGTATTAATAAAACTGCAATTAAAATTTATGCCCATCCGAATACGGTAAAATATAGACTTAGAAAAATTAAAGAAATTATAGATGAAGACATACTAGGAAATGAAACAAAGAGGTTGTATTATCATGTACTAATTAAAGCTTTAAAGGTTATTAAATAAAGAGGTCTTTTAATGTTAACATAAATAAGTAATTATAGATAAAATGATGATAAATAAAATCCACTGTTTTTGTCTCCAATCGACAAAAACAATGGATTCTATTTATCATCATGATACATAGAATTCCCAAGTGAGAAATTGTAAAATTAATATGTAGGGATAAATATAATGATTCATTACCCAAAAAGCCAGAAATTATTTTCAGCAAACTGTATATCTTGCTGTTATATATTAAAGAACACTATATGTGGTATACCGTGATGTAATTTTTTGATTTGGCTTTTTGGGTTACAATCATATTATATTTAAAAAAATTTCAAGGAGGTAATTTTATGTTTCTTTATGAATATGAGATAGGAAAAGCAAGTACAATACTTACCAGAGATCTTTTGAAGTTAAAGTTAGGCGAAACTTTAGTTATAACTGCTGATACGGAAAGTGATCCTCGAGTAGTAAATGCCACAGCAAGCGCGGCATTTTCCCTTGGTGCAAAGCCGATGGTTATATGGTTGGCATCACCTTTAGGTGTAGGTAAAGTTGCAGATCCTATGCTGCCTGTAGAAGCGCTTACAGCAGTATTAAAAGAAACTGATGCTTGGGTAGAATTTAATAATCAGTGGCTGCTTTATTCAACACCCTATGATATTGCTGTGAAGGAGAACAAAAAACTACGACATATATGTCTCGTAGGAATGAATGTTGATATGATGACGAGGTGTATTGGTAGAGTTGATTATCCAAGATTGAAGGAATTTATGGAAAAAATTACAGAGATGACTAATAATGCTAAACATATTCGCATGACTACACCTGCCGGTGAAGATGTAGAATTCGACAACGCTAAAGTTGAGGGTAAAAAACCCGATCCAACTCACCCACTTTCAATGTCTCTTGGATATGCTGATGTACCCGGGTCACATATGATGGCTGGTCAAATTGGATGGTCACCCGATCTTGAGTCGATTAACGGAATAATTGTCTTTGATGGTTCACTTGTGCCACCGTGTGGTAAGCTCGAAGAGCCGGTCCGCTTGACAATAAAGGCAGGAGAGATTATCAAAGTTGAAGGCGGAAAGCAAGCTGTAGAATTTGAAGCCTGGATGAAAAGCTTTAACCATCCGCGTATGTTGAAATTAGCACATGTCTGTTATGGTTTTAATCCGGGTGCCAAACTTACTGGGGATATATTAGAAGATGAGAGAGTCTGGGGCTCTACCGAATGGGGCATTGGTAATGTTGGCGCTATATTAATTAAGCCGGATGGGATACCAGCACCTTCACATACTGATGGAATATGTTTAAATACATCTGTATGGTTGGATGGGAAGCAGATTATGGATGGAGGGAAAATGATCGAGCCGGATCTTATAAAGCTTGCTCAGAAACTTGGGAAAGCTTAAAGAGTGAGATATGGAAATAGGATGAATCATAGTAACGACTTTACAAAAATAAGAAGGAGAGACTAATGAGTAAAGAATTGATCGATATTTTCTTTAATATGGTTCGAATTAGTAGTGAATCAGGTGAGGAAAAGGAATTCATTTCATACCTCAAAGACCTTTTCACAAAGGAGCTTAAAGCAAAATGTAGCATTGATAATTATGGTAATCTCATAGTAAAGATTCCTGCCAAAAATACCACTCGCACAGAGCCTGTCCTCTTTGGTCTTCATGCCGATACCGTTAAACCGGGCAAAAATATTGAACCTATTTTAAGGGATGGGATAATCCGTTCCAAAGGAGAGACCATTTTAGGTGCGGATGATAAGGCTGGTATTGCAGAATTCTTCGAAGCAATCAGAACAACTGAGCAACATCCTCCTTTGGAGATTGTAGTTTCAAGAGAAGAAGAGGTTGGGCTCAAAGGCTCTAAAAATATTGATATATCTTTACTTGACTCAAAGACCGGGTTCTTAATCGATATGGATACTCTTGATGCTATTGTCATTGGTGGGCCATCCTATATGAGTATCGATGTAGATATTACAGGAAAGTCAGCTCATGCTGGGATGGAACCAGAAAAGGGTATATCATCGATTAAAGCTGCATCATACGCAATTTCAATGTTAAAAGAAGGTTGGATTGATGAGGAGACAACCGTAAATGTTGGAATTATAAAAGGTGGTCAAATACTCAATGCTGTTCCAGAGAAAACAGATGTCAAGGTCGAATGTCGAAGCCAATCTCATGAGAAGTGTCTTCGCCAGAGCAACTTAATTAAGGAAGTGTTTCTCACAGCGGCTAAGACTGTAGGAGCTCAGGCAGAGGTTAAAATGGAACTACTCATAAAAGCTTCCCACATTTCAGAGGATGCCGAAGTGGTAAAAGTTGCAAAGAGAGCAGTGAGTAGTGTAGGCTTAAAACCAAATGTACAGATTATCTGCGGAGGAACCGATGCATCTAACTACAATGAAAAAGGTATCGAGACAGTGGTTATAGGGATGGGAGTCAAAGCAGAACATACTAAAGAGGAGAATATAGCTGTGGCAGATATGGAGAAGGCAGTAGATATAATTCAGCATATATTCAAAGAATTAAGTGAGAAGAGGTAGGAATGAGAGTCTTTGAGTAATTAAAGGACGACGAAGCATTCGGAAATTTGAAAATCGCTCGATAGAGAAGAAGATTTTACAGAAGCTTGTGGAGGCAGGTGTTTGGGCGCCTACAGGAGGAAATGCGCAGACCTGGGTGTTCATAATTATTACCGATTGCAATCGGATTCAAAAGATAAAAGCAGTGAGTCCGGGAATATTAGGGATCCCCAGTGCTCTAATTGTGGTCTGTCAGGATAAGGAGCTTGCTTATAAGAAGGGCGGGGAACTCGGTAGAGATATATTATCAATAATGGATGCTGCTAGTAAACTGATAGAGATTTTAGAAAAAAATGGGATTTATGATGAATTTCTCTCTCAAGTGAGAACTATAATTGAGGCTAATAAGTATAAGGTAATGACAGATAAAGAGGAGTTTTTAGCTTTCTTGGATGATCTAGTCCTAAAGATGGTAGAAAAGTTGAAAGAAGCTTGATAAAGTGAATATAAATGCCTGCAGGTTGGACGTTTACTTGATTAATATATATTTAAGAAAGGAGGTGATATGAATATAAGCGACAACAAGTCAATACTTTGAATAAAATATTTCATTCAGAAGGAGGATGTTATGAGTAAAAGAGTAAAGATTTTGTTGATTAGTTTATGTATAATTGGGATATTAGTTAGTTTGGGATTCGCGGAAGCAGCTGAGAGGCCTCTCAGGACTACATGGGCCTGGCCTACATATATTGACCCCGCAGTAGGCTCTGATTTTTCAAGCTCAGTTGCTTTAGTTAATCTCTATGATACCCTTTTTTATCCTGATATTAAAGGGGACCCTCAGCCTCATGCTGCGGAGAGCTGGGAGGTATCAGCCGATGGACTAGTTTGCACAGTTCATTTGCGTCAGGGAATTAAGTTTCATGATGGTACTGAACTAACAGCAGAGGATGTTAAGTTTAGTATGGACAGATTAACAACTATTGGAGAGGGTTACGCTTACCTATTTGCAGGAAAAGTTATTACTGAGACACCCGATAGATATACTGTAGTTTTTCATTTAAAGGAACCATTTGGACCATTTCCCATAACTCTGTTTAGGCTCTATATTGTAAATAAGAACCTGGTTATGACGAATGTCAAAAAACCTGGACCATATGGTGATATGGGTGATTACGGTAAGCAATACCTTCTTACTCACGATGCCGGCTCTGGACCCTATATGCTGAAGGAGTTTTCGCTTGAAGAGCACTTACTTATGGTTAAGAACCCGAATTACTGGCAGTCAATCGACTCCTATGCTCCTGATGAGTTTAAGATGATCGGAACAACAGAGCCAGTTACAGTTCGGACGCTAATATCACGTAGAGAACTTGAAATCACAGACCAGTGGCAATCACTTGAAGCACTTGCGGCATTGGATAAGATCGAAGGTGTGGATATTGCGGGGTATTTTCCGGGAACCGAATTCTATTATATGATGCATACCAAGAAACCCCCAACCGATGATATCCATTTCCGAAAAGCTATGGCCTGGGCTATAGATTACAAGACCGTAGTGGAGAAGTTGTTCCCTGGTTCCATCCAGTCAAGAGGCCCGGTTCCTCAGACACTTCCAGGTGCCGATCCCAGAGTATTCCAATACCACCGGGATCTGGATAAAGCAATACTGGAGTTAAAACAGTCCAAATACTACGCTCAACTCGATAAGTATCCTGTCACGGTTCACTGGTGTGCTGAGGTACCTGATGAAGAAAAGGTAGCGCTTTTATTTATGTCTAACATGGCTGATATTGGGATAGATGTTAAAGTAGTGAAGGTTCCCTGGATGTCAATGATAGAGGAAATGGCAACAATGGAGACAAGTCCAAATATTGTGACAATATTTGATTCTGCTCACTATCCAGAAGCAGGATCTCTGATCGAGTCACGATACATGTCCGAGTCAGCTGCCACATGGGAGCAGAACGAATGGTTGCTCGACACTGAGCTTGATGCGATGATTAAAGATTCTATTAAGACTATTGATCGAAAGGAAAGATTTGCTAAATATGTTAAGATACAGCGTTACATTACAGACCTCTGCCCTACTTTCTTCTTATTTGATCAAGTGGAAAAACACGCCTATCAGGCAACCTATGTAGACTGGCCTGCAGCTCGAGGAGAGGTTATCCCGGTTATGGGTTACAACTTTGCCGGACGTTTCATTAAAGTATATCCAGATAAACGAGCCGAACTGCTGAAGTAAAGGAGATAAAGGGAGGAGTCCATATAGGCTCCTCCCCACTCAAATATGAGAACTTTAAAGTTTATAGTAAAACGGTTGGTATACTCTGTATTTGTCTTAGTGGGACTCTCCATACTTATATTTGTTATCGCTCGTGTGATGCCAGGTCACCCAGCGCGAATGGCTTTAGGGGCAAGAGCTCCTGAGTGGGCTGTAGAAAGACTAAGAGAAGAGATGCATCTTAATGAACCTCTTTATGTGCAATACTATTACTGGGCTAAGGGAGCTCTACATGGTGATTTTGGGATGTCCTTGGTTACCAGACGCAGTGTTGCCAATGATATTAAGGAATTCCTTCCGGCGAGTCTGGAACTCGCTCTCTACGCTGGGATTTTCATGGGGATTATAGGAATCACGCTTGGCACTATCTCCGGTTGGTACAGTAACACATGGATAGATAACTTGGTGCGGGTGATCTCCTATATAGGAATTGTCACCCCCTCTTTCGTGTTTGCCATTTTTTTTGTGTTAATTTTTAGTTATGCCTTGGAAATCTTTCCTACGATGGGTAGAATTGCCCCAGACTTAATCCCTCCACCTCGTATAACAGGGATGATCACGCTCGATGCATTAATTACGGGTAATTTTGCTATATTTTTAGATGCCTTGAAGCACCTTTTTTTACCAGCGATTAGTTTAGCTATGGGGCCACTGGCTCAGGAGGCGAGGATTACTCGATCATCTATAAACGACAATTTAAAGAAAGATTATATTGCAGCTGAGCGTTCGTGTGGCATACCTGAGCGAACTATTATGTTTAAGTATCTTTTAAAACCATCGCTTATCCCAACCATATCCATATACGGATTGGACTTTGCCTCTCTCTTAGGTAACGCCTTTTTAATTGAGTTAATCTTTAACTGGCCCGGGCTCTCACGCTATGGGATGAACGCAATGTTACGAAAAGATCTCAATGCTATGACAGCTATAATCCTCGTGTTTGGTTTAGTTTTCGTAATTGTTAATATTATTGTGGACATAATTGTTGAGTATCTTGATCCTAGAATTCGTCTGGGAGTAGAAAGGGGCCAATAAGATGCAAAAAGGCTCTAGTGGGCAAAGAGAGCTATCAAAAAGATGGGAAAATATTCGAAGAAATTGGTATAAATTTTCACGTAATTCTCTTTCTATTATAGGACTGGTAGTGGTCTGTATCATTGTATTTGTCGCTATATTTGCCCCTTATATCTCTCCCCATCCTGAGTCAGCCGGTAAATTTATAAATTTTTATGAAGCAAGTCAATGCCCAAGCTTAGTTCATTTATGTGGAACGGATGTGTTTGGTCGAGATGTTTTAACGCGCATCTTCTTTGGCTACAGGTTCTCCTTGATGATGGGAATCGTCGTTCTGTCGTTGGTTGTTCCTGTAGGTGTGGTCTTGGGATTGATTGCTGGATATTATAGAGACAGCTGGTTAGATACAGTAATTATGCGAGTCACCGATATTTTTGTTGCTGTTCCACCTCTAATTTTGGCTCTGGCAGTCTGTTCTGTTCTAACTCCTGGTATATTTCATGCTATGATGGCGGTTTCTTTGATGTGGTGGCCCTGGTATACAAGGATGGTGTATGGAGTTGCCTCTTCCCTTAAAGGTGAGTTTTTTGTTCAAGCAGCAGAAGTGACCGGGGCAAGTAGAACGCATATACTATTCAGGGAAATTCTCCCTAACTGTATAGCGCCAATTTTTACTAAAATGAGTTTGGATATGGGTTGGGTGATTTTAATTGGAGCAAGTTTGAGCTTTGTAGGGCTAGGTGCTCAACCTCCCACAGCTGATTTGGGGAGCATGGTTGCCGATGGCTCCAAATATCTACCCGATCAATGGTGGATAGCAGTATTTCCTGCCTTTGCTATTATGTTGATTGTGTTGGCTTTCAACCTTTTGGGAGATGGAATTCGCGATATGCTTGGGGCGGAAGGGGAATGAACTTTATGCCTAAGCCATTACTTGAGATTAAAGATTTGCATGTATGGTTCAAAGTTTTTGGAGGTATCCTTAAGGTGCTGGATGGGGTAAATTTTATCGTGTGGCCTGGTGAAAAGGTAGGTTTAGTTGGAGAGATGGGTTGCGGGAAGACGACCACGATGAAAGCCATAATGAGGATACTTCCTATACCACCGGCGATGGTCCCTAAGGGAGAAATCTTATTTAAGGGCAAGGATATTCTGCAGATGGGGCAAACAGAACTCCAGCAAATCAGGAGAAGGGAAATCTCTATGATATTTCAAGATCCCACAGCTGCTCTCAATCCTGTTTTTACAATAGGTACTCAACTCCAAGATGCCGTTAGGTTTGCAGAGAAGTCTGGGAGGAATACGGAAAAAGAGGATATTAGGACACGTGCGATACAGGTGTTGAAGGAGGTTTCACTACCGGATGCGGAAAGAGTGCTTCAAAACTATTCTCTCCAGCTCTCTGGAGGTATGCGCCAGAGAGTTTGCATTTCCATGGCTCTAGTAAGTACCAATGAGCTACTTATTGCTGATGAGCCTGGTACATCGCTTGATGTAACAATAAAAGACCAGATCCTGCGACTATTAAGAGAATTGGCAGAGAAACGGAGTACATCAATTATTTTAATTAGCCATGCCTTAGGAGCAGTTAGGGGTATGACAGATAGGATTTATGTTATGTACGCCGGCTCTATGGTAGAGGTAGCGAAGACAAAGGATCTCTTTGCTCATCCATTGCACCCATATTCTCAGGGGCTATTAACTGCTACTCCCAGACTAACTGGCGGAGGGATAGGAGAAGGAATTGATGGTCATATCCCTGAATATATCAGTCCACCAACAGGTTGTCGGTTTCATCCAAGATGTAAGCAGGCAATGCCCATATGCAAGGATAAAAAGCCACCCTTTTTTAAGGTTGGTGAGAATCACGAAGTTGCTTGCTTTCTATTTCAGAATTATAGGTGATCACATTGGTAAACATAATATTAAACATAGGACAGCTTAAGAAATATTTTGTTACTCGTCAGGGAATTGTTAAAGCAGTGGATGGGATTAGTTTTTTTGTGGAAGAGGGCGAGACATTCGGTCTTGTAGGTGAATCTGGTTCAGGAAAGAGCACGGTAGCCTATACGGTAGTTGGAATGTATAGACCTACCGAAGGAAAGATTATATATCGGAGAGAGGATATTAGCCGAGAGAGCAAAAATCGTTCTCATACAATGAAAAAGGAGATACAGATTGTTTTTCAAGACCCCGGTACTTCTTTGAATCCTACAAGGAGTATTAAACAAATCCTGGAAATGCCACTTAAAGTGCATAATATTAGTAAAAATCACAAGGATCGCATTGCTAAAATTAAAGAACTCCTTGAAATGGTTCAACTACCAGTGGATTATATGTACAAATACCCGTCGATGATTGGAGGTGGAGAAAAACAGATGGTGGCAATTGCCAGGGCTTTAACCACAAATCCTTCCCTTGTTCTGTTGGATGAACCTACATCAGCTCTTGATGTATCAGTACAGGCGAAGATTATTAATATGTTGATTCAATTTCAAAAGAAATTCAAGTTATCATATCTCTTTATTACTCACGATTTGAGTTTGATGAGAAATGTAGCTTCCCGAGTTGCCATTATGTATCTTGGAAAAATCTGCGAGATCGCTTCATCCTCCGACTTTTTTAAGAATCCGCTTCATCCTTATACACAAATGCTGCTCTCTTCTATCCCAGTAATTTCCGACGAAGAAGAAGAGCTTAAACCCAAGAAGATAATGTCTACAGGAGAGATTCCAAGTCCCGTAGACGTTCCTTCCGGCTGTAGTTTTCATTTGCGCTGCCCTAAGAAAATGGACATCTGTTTTTGTGAGGACCCGATTATGGTAGAAGTAAGCGAGGGACATACTGTCAGATGCCATCTTTATACAAAATAGGGGTTATCGACAAAATGGATTTAAGCAGATGAATTTTCTCTAAGTCAAGAAGAAAAAAGTTTTTTCTTTACAATAAAATCCTAAACAATATTAAATGAACAAAATCCAAGATTTAAAACAATACAAATTAGAAAACAAATATTAATTAAAAAAGAGTAATAAAAACTTATTTAAGACTCGAGTTTACGAAAATCTTTTGTTCAATTTAGTTTTAAATATTGAACCAATATTTGGCGATTTGAAAATATTGCTAAGGTTATCCTGAAATATCAGTCTAACTCCCATTATTTAAGAATTCAGAATTCAGAAGCCATAATGAAAGATAGAGAATTAAAAAAAGAAGGTTATCTAAATTCTTTTAAGAAAAATAATTTGTTACAATTAATGAAGAGGTGAAAAGAATGGCAATCCGTATTCTTTGGATTAATCCAATAAGTGAAGTGGCCGCCCTCGATCGGCCTATTGCAGAGTTTGTTAATAGTGCAAAGCGAGCGGATACACAGGTAGATGTAATTTCTCTCAAACGAGGACCAATGCATCTTGAATACCACTACTATGAGGCTCTGATCCTCGGTGATACCTTAAATCAGGTTAAAAGAGCAGAAAAAGAGGGCTATGATGCTGCAATAATTGGATGTTTTTATGACCCGGGTCTTCGGGAAGCAAGGGAGATTACTGATCGAATTGTAGTTGCTGCTCCCGCCGAGGCAAGCATGTTGATTGCTGCTGGGTTAGGGCATCGGTTCTCAATTATCGTCGGGCGCGATAAGTGGATTCCTAAAATGTATGAAAATGTTGTTAAATACGGTTTTATTAGTCGTTTGGTATCGTTTGAGTCAGTCGGTTTAGGGGTATATGATTTTCAAAAGGATAAGACAAAAACTGTGCAGCGAATACATAAAGCGGCAGAGCGAGCAGTTCATGAAAAACTTGCTGAGGTAATTATACTTGGCTGTACCATGGAATTTGGTTTTTATAAAGAGCTTCAGGAGGAACTTAAAATTCCTGTGATAGATGCTATCCTTGCTCCACTTAAATATGCCGAGTTCATGGTTGAACTTCGCAAGGACTTTGGTTGGGGCCATAGTAAGATCTGCGGCTATAAGTCTCCACCAATCTCTGAGATCAAGGAATGGAAGCTATCTAATCAATATCTTGGGATGAAGGGGTTGTGGTTTTGATATTTTATCTTGATAGTATCAGGGAAGTATTAATAATGAGTTTGTAGAGTTTGTAGATATCGAGGGATTTTCCCCGAAACGAGGAGATAAGAAGAAAAATCCAAATCGGATATATAGCGACGGAGAGAAAGAGTTCCGAGATTCACTTATGAAGAGAATTATATGGAAAGTAATTGCAGGATAGAAAATGGGTAAATGGAGCTAAAATAATGTAAATGTAAATGGGGTCAAATCTTTATTCTTGACACTCGAGCAAGGTTGAGTCTAGTCTAATGCAATTTAATTAATGAAGAAATAATAAAATCGAGATAACCCAATTAATAATTCATCAAATGTTGAGACCAGTCTCCATTGACTTATATTGATTTTTAGATTACAAAATAAAAAAGGGTAAGCTGAAGAAGATGATTTTCTTTATAGCTTACCCCTAACAGAGCGGGCCCCGTATAAATACGAGAATTTAACGGGGCGAGCCCAACTCTACTTTCACTCCTGTTAATTCTTTCTGCACCTCCGAAAAGTGAAGAGAGTAATACTCTCGATTCTGCTGATTTAAGCTGGTGATTGTATTATGTATCTCTAAGGTATACAAATTCCTCTTTTTTAAAATGACTTTTTAATTCTTCATAATTAAGTTTTACATTTACCACTAATTTCAATAGATAAGTAAGCAAATCATTGTCTATATTTTTCATCAGCCAGTGCTCTTAAAGGAACTAAATAGATGATTTTTTGAAGGTGAATGACCTGTGCGATTGCAGCCATTTCTCCGATGAAGGTTTTTCCTGAGGAGGTTGGGGCGATAACCAATAAATTATTATTGTCATTCTTTTTTCCCCTCTCCCTTGAGGGGAGAGGGCAGGGTGAGGGTGAAATATTGTCATTGCGAGGAGCGCAGCGACGCGGCAATCCCGTAATCATGGGGGACATTCTTCTTTTGTATTCCCGCATTTATCATGGCGAAAAGTAAAGTGTGTCCCCCTTTTTTTAGTAAGCAACTTTAAAAATTTTTTTCAAAAAAAGAAGGACTTTTTAAATTTATGCCGAATATATAAAAGGATATTAAATGCGAAACTCACACCCGATTACTTTTCTATTTTTATATATATAAATCGAAAAGAGTACATTGTAAATGCAATATCTGAAAAGAAATGCTAAATATAGTATTCTTGACTTTCTCATAATTGTTCTTTCTATTAATATATCTATTTCCACCCTTGCCAAAACCGAAGTCTACTTCTCCCTCTCTGACAATCCTAAAAAAGAAATCATTAAAAATATCAATCAGCCCGAAGCTTTTATTAACATAGCCAAAGTAGATTTCCTGCCCAGTTCTCTCACTCCCGTAAAAATAGAAGATAAAGTAATAAATATCAACTCCGCATCCCAGGAGGAACTTACCAACATCTTGCAAATAAGTGAACCCCTTGCCCAAAAAATAATTGCCTTAAGAGAAGAACTTGGAGGATTCAAAGAACCGCAAGACCTCACCCAGCTACCCGAAATAACCAACCTCGAATGGGAGGAATGGAAAGAACAGAGGATAATAATTAATACTGAATAGAAATAAAAGATTTTTCCAAAAAAAGAATGATTTTATATTAATTTTGTCGTATTATAATAATAAATAGGATGTATCCCTTTTAAATAAAAATAAATTTTTAAAAGTTTGAAAATAGTTAAATCATTATTTTTTCATCAAATTAAAAAAATATAAATAATTACAATATGGAGGCAAGATGAGCATCTTATTAATAAAAAATGGAGACATCTATGTACCTGAACATAAAGGGAAAAAAGATATACTGGTTATCAATGATAAAATCGTTTTTATTGACCAAAATATTTTAACATCAGCATTAAATGTAATTGATAAAAATATAAAAATCATTAATGCTTCTAAATGTATCATCATTCCCGGCTATATTGACCAACATGTTCATATTAATGGTGCCGGTGGCGAGGGTGGACCTCAATATCGAACTCCACCCATACAATTGAGTGAACTTGTGAAAGCAGGCATAACTTCAGTGGTTGGGTTGTTGGGTACAGATGGATTTGCCAGATCATTAAAAGCCCTTTTGATGAAGGCAAGAGCATTGGAACAAGAAGGGATAAGTACCTGGATATATACCGGGGCATACCAATATCCTTCACCAACAATCACGGAAAGCATTTTATCTGA
>JGI24025J20009_10002150_pt1 | contig 14441 bp, 16 predicted proteins | sample Cruoilmetagenom3_FD_20009 | JGI IMG/M metagenome (IMG submission 20009)
AAAGCCTGTCCAAAGCGCAAGCATTGCTCGCTGCTATAGACCGGGCTGAGGCTGACCAGTATGCTTTTACGCATACAGTTTTACCCTGAAGAATTATGATCGAGGTGAGAGGATCAAAAATGTAGTTACACAATGACAAGAAACAAAGTGCCTGATAAATCAGGCAACTACAAAAATCGGGGGAGGGAAACACAGCAGTGATTAAGGAAGCCATTGAAACTGTGGTCAATGGTCGCTCGCTGACCTTTGAGCAAGCGGCAGCCGTAATGGAGGAGATAATGAGCAGCGAAGCCACGCCAGCCCAGTTTGCCGCCTTCGTCACCGCACTGCGCATTAAGGGAGAGTCCGTGGACGAGATCGCTGCCTTAGCCACCGTCATGCTGGCTAAGGCAATCCCAGTCCGGGTCGCTCAAGCGGTGACTGACATTGTCGGGACTGGGGGTGACGGCTCGTCCAGCTTTAATATCTCCACAACGGCTGCTTTCATTGCCGCCGGCGCAGGACTCAAGGTAGCCAAGCATGGCAACCGGGCAATGTCCAGTCAGTGCGGTAGCGCCGATGTCCTGGAGGCGCTGGGGGTGAAGATTGACCTCGGGGCTGAGGCCGTCGCTCAATGCCTGGAGACGGTGGACATCGGCTTCATGTTCGCTCCAGTCTTCCACCCGGCAATGAAATGTGCCACTGCCCCCCGCCGCGAAATCGGATTTCGTACTGTGTTTAATATCCTCGGGCCCCTTACTAACCCTGCCAAAGCCCAGTTTCAGGTCATCGGTGTCCCCTCTAAGGAACTGGGAGAGAAGATTGCCTTAGTTCTCCACCGTCTGGGCACAGAGCATTCCCTGGTGGTACACGGCATGGATGGCATGGACGAAATTTCAATCAGTGGGAAATCTCTGGTGTGGGATGTCAATCAACGTAGGATATTACCGCCTTATGAAGTTTCCCCTGATGATTTCGGATTTATGAAGGCAAGCATGACCCAAATCAGGGGAGGAACAGCCAGGCAAAATGCCAATACACTGCGCGGCATATTAAGCGGAGAGGTGGGAGCCAGGCGTAACATAGTTATCATGAATGCTGCTGCTGCACTGGTGGCTGGCAACCAAGCCTCCGACCTCAAGGAAGGCGTTTGCATTGCGGAGAAGGCGCTTGACAGTGGACAAGCTCTGGCTAAACTTGGCGAGNTAATAGAGTTCAGCCAGAGCCTGGATGTAGTTNCCNCGATCTNATCGGGGCCTGATTTCCGATAAATTGAGCAACTACATTGGTGAAACTAGGAAAAGNGGAAATGCTGGATAAAATTATCGCCCAAAAAAGGGAAGGGGTTGAGCAAAGAAAGAAGGAGGCTACCATAACTTATTTGCAACAACGTATTGCCCGGCAGAAGCCGCCGCTCGACCTCGCCCTGGCTCTCAAGGGCGACTACATTAGCCTGATTGCCGAGGTGAAGCAAGCTTCCCCATCACGGGGGATGCTAAGTCCCAACTTCAACCCCATCGAGTTAGCCCAGACCTATGCTGAAGGTGGTGCTGCTGCTATTTCAGTGCTCACTGAGGCAAATTATTTTATGGGCAGCATTGAGCACCTAGCAGCAATCAAAGAAGTGGTTGGCCTTCCATTGCTGAGAAAGGATTTCGTCTTCGACCTTTATCAGGTATATGAGTCTCGGGCCTATGGCGCTGATGCTTTATTGTTAATCGCTTCCATTCTAAGCCAGGAACAGCTTAAGGGACTCGTCTCGCTGAGTCACAGCCTTGGTTTAAGGTGCTTGGTTGAAGTGCACAATGAAAGCGAAGTGGAAAGGGCAGTTCTCAGCGAAGCGGCAATAATCGGAATTAATAATCGAGACCTTAATACATTTTCTATTGACATCAATATGACCCGCCGATTGCGGCCTCTCATTCCCCAGGAGCGAATTGTAGTTAGCGAAAGCGGCATTAAAAGCAAGAGAGATATTGAAAAGCTCGGGAAGTGGGGAGTTGATGCTGTACTTGTTGGCGAGGCTCTGGTTACCGCCGGTGATGTCCTGGCTAAGATGAAGAGTTTGCTATCATGACTCGTGTCAAGATTTGCGGGATTAGAGATAAGGCCCATGCCCTAGCAGCAGTTGAGGCTGGTGCTGATTTTATCGGCTTAGTCTTCGCTCCCAGTAAACGACAGGTAACTCCTACCCAGGCATGTGAGATAGCCAGTGCCGTCAAGAAAAGCAGCAATCCCGATGATATCGGGACAAAAGTGGTCGGCGTCTTTGTCAATGCACCGGCTTCTCAGGTAAATGAGATCGCCGATTTCTGTGCTTTAGATTGGGTCCAGCTAAGTGGCGATGAATCCTGGGAGTATTGCCGCGAGGTTGTTGAACCAGTTATCAAGGCAATTCGGATAGGACAGCAATCCCCCGAGGAGCTCTACGCTGAGTTATCCACGAGAGGTAAATTGCTTCCCTTACAAAGATTTATCACCCTCCTTGACTCCCAGGTTGAAGGCAAATATGGCGGAACAGGAGAAAGCTTCAACTGGAACTTAGCTCAGCAGGTAGCTAAAAGGTTTCCGGTCATTATTGCCGGTGGACTCGACCCGAAGAATGTAGCTAAGTTAATCGAGACAGTAAGACCCTGGGGGGTGGATGTCTCATCCGGAGTAGAGACGGGAGGGGTCAAGGATATAGCCAAAATAAGAATGTTCATTGAAGCGGTAAGGAAAGCCGATGAAAGAAGATCAGCAGCTACCTAATTCGCACGGTTATTTCGAGCAGTTTGGCGGCAAGTTCGTGCCTGAGACCCTTATGCCGGCTTTGGGCGAGTTGGAAACAGACTACGAAGAGGCGAAGCGTGACCCGTCCTTCTGGGCTGAATTCNATTCTTTGTCTCGTGACTATTCGGGAAGGCCAACACCACTTTATTTCGCTGAAAGGCTCACCAAGCATTGCGGGGGGGCTCAAATCTTCCTTAAAAGGGAGGACCTCCTTCACACTGGAGCCCACAAGATAAACAATGCTCTGGGGCAAGGTCTCCTCGCCCGAAGAATGGGAAAACACAGAATCATCGCTGAGACTGGTGCTGGGCAACATGGGGTAGCTGCTGCCACCATATGTGCCAAGCTGGGGTTGGATTGTATTGTCTATATGGGTGAAGAAGACGTGCAGCGTCAAGCCCTCAACGTCTTCCGTATGAAGCTGCTTGGTGCTGAGGTGCGTCCTGTTTCCTCAGGTACCAGAACACTGAAAGATGCCATCAATGAGGCAATTAGAGATTGGGTGACGAACGTCAGAAATACCTATTACCTTCTGGGCTCGGTGGTTGGTCCTCATCCTTACCCGGTAATGGTACGCGATTTTCAATCAATCATAGGCAAAGAGACCAGAGAACAGATTTTAGCTAAGTGCAGTCGTTTGCCCGACTATATCATCGCCTGTGTGGGCGGAGGGAGCAACGCCATCGGGATTTTCCATCCCTTTGTAAACGATAAAAACGTCAAGTTCATCGGGGTGGAAGCGGCAGGAAGGGGAATCAGGACAGGAAGACACGCTGCCTCCCTGGTTGCCGGTACGGTAGGAGTTTTGCATGGGACAAAATCCTATGTCCTCCAGAATGATGCCGGGCAGATTCTAGGGACCCACAGCATTTCTGCTGGGTTGGATTATCCCGGCGTAGGGCCTGAACATAGTTACTACAAGAATACTGGACGTGCCACCTATGTCGCAGTGGATGATAAGGATGCACTGGAGGCCTTCCAGCTTCTCTGCCGGATCGAAGGCATTATCCCGGCTCTTGAGCCAGCCCATGCCATATCCTACGCGGCCAAAATGGCAAGCTCCCTAGATAAGGAGCAAATTATTGTAGTCAACCTGAGTGGGCATGGCGATAAGGATATGGACATCGTAGTCAAGGCACTGGGGGTAAAACTTTGAGCCGTATCGCTTCGGTTTTTGCCAGAGCAAATCACACCGCCCTCATTCCCTACATCACACTAGGTTATCCCACTGTTGAAACAACCTTGAAAGCAGTGCCTCTCTTCGCCAGCAGTGGATGCGACATCATCGAGTTAGGCATCCCCTTCTCCGACCCCCTGGCCGACGGTGCCACTATCCAGCGAGCGAGCTACGAAGCGCTCAGGCAAGGAGTTACCCCCAAGGTCTGCTTTGAAGTGGCTCAGAAGCTAAGACGGCAAGTGGAAATTCCCCTGCTGTTTATGACTTATTACAACCCTGTGCTGAAGTTCGGGTTGGAGCAATTCTGCTCGAAGTGTGCCGAGGTGGGGATTGACGGGTTGATTATACCCGACCTGCCACCCGAGGAAGGACAAGAACTAGAACAATCGACTGGAAGGCACGGGCTCGACCTTATTTATCTTCTCAGCCCAGCCAGTACCGAAGAACGCATCAGGCTGGTGGCCAGCAGGTCAAGCGGATTCATCTACTTAGTTTCCCTGACTGGCGTCACTGGCGCAAGAGATAAACTCCCCGAGGAGCTGGAAGGCTTCGTAGCCAGAGTGAGGGAAAAGGCTGAAAAGCCTCTTTGCGTTGGCTTTGGCGTCTCCACTCCCGAGCAAGCCCGAAGAGTAGCTAAGGTAGCCGATGGCGTCATTGTGGGCAGCCGCATTATACAGTTACTCGACGAAGATAAGTCACTTAAAAATGTCTGCTCTTTTATTAAATCTCTGAGAGATGCTCTATTGTAAAAGGAGGTCAATGTGTAGTAAGGTAACTTGGTTCTGAATGGTAGCCGAACAAGAAATTGAAAGGAGGAAAAATGGAGAAAGGAATGTATTTTCTTGACCAAAAGGATATGCCAACTCATTGGTACAATATTATGGCTGATATGCCCGGGGATATGCCATACGTGCTGCACCCGGGAACGAAAAAACCGGTAACCGTAGATGAAGTAGCCGGTATATTCCCCAGGGGGTGCGCCGAGCAAGAGCTTAACAGGACTGACCGCTTTATTGAAATCCCTGAGGAGCTACTGGATGTCTATCACACGTGGAGACCGACAGTGTTGCATCGGGCTTATCGGCTGGAAAAAGCCTTGGACACACCAGCCAAGATTTTCTATAAATACGAAGGGACAAACCAGGCTGGCAGCCATAAGCCCAATACAGCGACAGCTCAGGCATACTATGCCAAGAAACAAGGGCTCAAGGGCTTAAGTACTGAGACCGGTGCCGGGCAGTGGGGGAGTGCCCTAAGTTTGGCGGGGGCATTCTTCGGTCTAGAGATCAAGGTGTTTATGGTCAGGATTAGCTATGACCAGAAACCATATCGCGGTATCTTGATGAAGACTTATGGGGCTAACTGTGTCCCCAGTCCCAGCCCCGAGACCAAGTCAGGGCGAGCTATGCTGGAAAAGTGGCCTGATTGTCCTGGCAGTTTAGGTCTGGCTATTAGCGAGGCAATAGAGTACATGGCAAGCCGTCCAGACTACAAGTATTCGATTGGCAGTGTGCTTAACCATGTCCTGCTTCATCAGACCATTATCGGCGAGGAGTGCCGGAAACAAATGGAGATGGCAGACGCCTACCCTGATATTATCGTGGGTAACATTGGCGGTGGCTCAAACTTCGCCGGGCAATTCTTCCCCTGGATTCGGGATAAGATTAGCGGCAAGAAGCCAGACATGCGCATTATCTGTTGTGAGCCGGCAAGCTGTCCCAGCGTGACCAAAGGACTTTATGAGTATGATTTTGGTGATTCAGCTGGACTTACCCCCCTGATTAAAATGTATACCCTGGGGCACGGCTTTATTCCACCTCCAATCCACGCCGGTGGACTGCGCTATCATGGCATGGCACCTACGATATGCCACCTCCATAGACTGGGACTGGTTGAAGCCCAAGCCGTGCATCAGACTGCCTGCTTTGAGGCTGGGGTAAAGTTTGCCCGCATTGAGGGCATTATCAGCGCCCCTGAACCATGCCACAACCTCAAGGTAGCTATTGATGAAGCCCTCAAGTGCAAGGAAGAAGGCGTATCAAAAACCATCCTGATAGCTCACAGCGGGCACGGGCATTTCGACCTGGCTGCCTATGATGCCTACCTCTCTGGTAAACTTCAGGATTATGCCTATCCTGAGGAAGAAGTAAGGAAGGCCCAGCTTGAACTGCCCAAGGTAGCCTGAAAAAAATGGCTGACGCCATGGCCAGAGGAGTCGCCATGGCGTCAGCCTTGAGGCACCAGCCATCCTGACTAAGTCGAGACTTGCCAGTACAAAAAGATAGAGGTGTGATGCCAGGGTGGCGATTACAAGGTAATTTTCATGTCTTCATAGCCTAGGCTTATATCTGCTTCTAGTTCCTGAGCCACTCGAGCTACTTCTTCCTTAATCTCCTGCTCATCGGGATTCCCGATGTGAATGACGATGATACGGGGTAAGTACCCTTTCAGTTGGCGAAATTGTATGAGCTCTTCCTTCAACAGCCAAGCCGAAAAATGGCCAACTTTCTTGAGCCAATCTTCATACTTATTAGGTCCAGCAACTTCAGTAATAAGCAACTGGGGAGAAATATGCTGCCAGCAATCAGATATTCCCACCGAGGTATCACCAGTGTAAAACAGGCTTTTGCCATCCGAAGAGGTGATTTGATAGCCAACAGTAGGTACGGAATGTTTTACCGGCACTGCTAAAACATCGTAACCAGCAATAGCTTTTCTGCTATAAGGTTCAATAGCCTCAAGTATGAGAGTCGGTTTCTCTTTACTGGGATATTCAAGAAAATTGGCATACATCTTGCCATCAAGAAGGCAGTTAGTAACAATATCAAGCGTGTAGCGCAGAGCATAGACCTCCAGCTGCCCATGCCAGTAATAGCCAGCGTTGGCTGCCAGAGTAACTAGATCCCGAGTATGGTCGAAGTGGTGATGGGTAAGCAAAACGGTTTTTATCTTTTTCTGTTCGGGCAGAGAAAGGGCAGAGGTAAGTCCACCAGCATCTACAACCAAAGTACCATCAATCAGTAGAGAAGTTAACCGTGCCCCTTTTAACTCAAGCTGATGGGCCCCTAAGATTTGAATTTCCACTTCACTGGCTGTCTATAACTCTCTCGGTAGCACCAAGAAACTTCTCCCATTGAGCTAATTCTTCAGCCAGAATCTGACGCCCTTTCTCCGTCAACTCATAATATCGGCGCTTTTGCTTAGCAATTTCCCGCCATGAGCTTAACACAAGTCCTCTGCTCTCTAAACGGCGTAATGCGGAGTAAAGGGTGCTTGCCGTAAGACTAAAGTAGCCTTCGCTTCTCCGCTCCAGCTCTCTGGCAAGCTCGTAGCCATGCACGGGTAATTCACCGATAGTGAAGAGCAACAAAGGCTCTACAACACCCCGCAGTAACTGGCAAACATAAGACTGAGTCATATCTCCTTTAGGATATCATTATATCATTTTTGGAAAATTAAAACACCCCCTGCTTTGAATCATCTAAAATCTAACCGGCTTGCAATGACATCAGGCGAAGGGCTCAGAACGACAGGTAAAATCGTGTCGGGATTTATGTAGTTAACTAACGCCGATGGAGTTCAGGCAGGCTGGAGATATGTCCTGGATTCAAGCTTGGACTGTGCCGCACTCTCCCGCTTGGCCTTTAAGCGTTTCCACGGCATGGGGCAGTGCCGGCAATATCACTTCAAGGCACTCGCGTACCGCCCTGGGACTTCCCGGTAGATTGATAATTAAGCATTTCCCTCGAGTGCCCACCACTGCTCGACTAAGCATAGCCATGGGAGTCTTCTTCAGGCTCTCGGCCCTCATCGCCTCGGCAAAACCGGGGACAATTCTATCCACCACGGAAAGAGTCGCCTCCGGGGTAACATCTCGGGGAGTAAGTCCTGTTCCGCCCGTGGTGAATAGTGCATCTAACTTGTCTTCATCTGCCCACCTAACCAGCTTTTCAACAATGAGCTCCTTCTCATCAGGAACGATGGCGTAATTTACGATGCTAACATCTATGCTGGAAAGGATTTCATGAATCGCCTCGCCGCTTTTGTCCAGGCGCTCCCCTCCCGCTCCTTTGTCACTGATGGTCAATATCCCTGCGGTAAACATTTTCCTCACCTATAGTCTTCCGCTTTTCATAACTCCCCTCGCCCCTCTTATCTTAAGAAGAGCATTTTGAAATTAAAGAGCATTGCTCTGGCTCTTTGACAGAAAATTATTTCCTATGAAACCAGCTACTTCTACTGTATCACCCCAGTTGTAGTTCCTCGCTCCAATCCAGCATCTGCACCTCGACTATATCTCCAGTCTTGACCCCCTTGCTACCTTCCGGGATAACAGCCAAACCATTGGCCTTGGTCATGGATGTCAGGATACCCGAGCCCTGGGGACCGGTGAGGGAGGCGCAATATTGACCACCATGCCCCGATTTCATCGCAGTTACAGTCACCCTGGCAAAGATGCGACGCCCATCAGTATTCACAACATCATTCTCAATAATCGCTCGGATAGTTGGCTTTGCCAGAATCTTCTTCCCCATCATTTTTAGTATGGCGGGACGGGCGAATTGTTCAAAGGTAATCATAGAGCTGACGGGGTTGCCAGGCAATCCCAGGTGAGGCACCCTCTTCTCCCTTCCTCCTTCCATCTTCCTCATAACCCCAAAGGCAAGCGGTTTCCCAGGCTTCATACAAACCGTCCAGAAGCCAATCTCACCACGTTCTGCCAGGACGTCCTTTACCATATCGTAATCCCCCTTAGACACACCGCCGGAGGTAACGAGCATATCTGCATCCAAACCCTCATCTAATTTTTCAGTTAAAGACTGTACCGAATCGCGCCCTATGCCCAGAATTTTGGGAATTCCACCGTAGCGAGAGACTTCGGCAGCAATGGTATAGGTATTGCTATCATAAATCTTACCGGGAGTTAATGGCTGGTCAACACCAATAAGCTCATCCCCAGTAGCAAGAATAGCCACTACTGGCCGGCGGATAACCAGCGCAGTGGAGCGACCCAGAGAAGCCAGCACTCCTATCTCTTGAGGGCGAAGCACCTTTCCTGCTTTAAGAATTAAATCTCCTCTGGCGATGTCCTCGCCTCTGCATCGGACATTCAACCCTTTCTTTGCCTGGCACAATATACCGATTTGTGAAGGGCCATCACCGGATGATTTGCGGCTAACTTCATCAGTATCCTCAAATTGTACTACGGTATCAGCCCCTTCAGGCAATGGCGCTCCCGTCATAATCCGAATAGCCGTCCCCGGCCTGACTTCCTTTGTAGGCATATATCCGGCAGCAACCTCTCCAACCACGACCAAATATCTCGGTGGTGATTCACTAACCCTACGAGTATCTTCAGCTCGCAGGGCATAACCATCCATGGCGGAATTATCCAGCGGGGGGATATCTACAGTGGAACAGACATCCTCAGCCAGAACTTGTCCCAGACAGTCCAGAATAGACTTACGCTCGGGCTCAAGGACCTCAACATAGTCCAAAACTCTCTCCAGGGCTTCTTCCACAGAAATCATGCGCCAAACCCCTAAAGCTGTATTATAGATTATCTTCGTCCTCCCTACCAACCCTCCTGCTATTTTCATTCACCTGGCAATGAACACGCTGCGCTGTTATATTCTCAGCCTTCGTCCAGGCAGGCACAGAAAGCCATGCCAGGCATAACTTTGCTAAACTTCCCCACCACTTTAACTGTAGTGGCTTTTGGCATAACTTTATTATACTTGTTTGCCAACCACGAGCATATTTAACCTTATTTTCAGAATCCTTACGAATTTCTTGACCCATATCCCAGAGTTTATGATAATGTATCTGAATTTCTGCTAGCGAACAAGCTAGTCACGAATAGTTACGAAAGACGGAAACGAGTGATTCAGGCGCTGGGACTAGCGGGACGGGTACTTGTAGAGAATTACCTCTACAAGTACCCATATAACTTGAGCGATGGAGAGAGACAATGCATCGGCCTAGCTATTGCTTTGGTTCTTGCCTCCCGAGTTTATAGTTGCCGATGGACTGACATCAATGCTGGATATCTCGATTCAGGCTAATCTACTTAACCTATTGAAGAGGTTGCGTAAGGAAAAGAAGAAACTTAAGGAGGGAAATATATGATGCGCGAACAGTACTCTATGAGAGTGGTAGAGGCCAGTGGCTCTGCCTACAAACTAGGCTTCGAAATTGGTAGCCAGTGTCAGGACCTTGCTCGAGATATGGTAGAAGACCGCCGGCGGGAACTGAAGCAAAAATATAATATGGATTGGGACAGAGCCAGGATGATCGCTCGTAAGTGTCTCTCCTTTTGTGAAGATAGCATACCCAAAGACGTGGAGGAACTCAAAGGATATGCTGAGGGTGCTGGCCTGGGACTTGAAGAGGTCTTTACCCTTTTCTGCACTTACAAGAAGGGAGAAAAGCATGTTTTTGGGTGCACCGACCTTGTAGTCTCTGCTAGCCTAACCGAAGAGAAACACATATTCATGGCTCACAATGAGGATGCTTACGCTAAAGAAGCCAAAGATATCTGTCTGGTGCGAGGCAAACCTGAAAATGCCCCTGCCTTTCTCGCTGTAACTTTTGGAGGTCTTATTTTCAGTGGCGGACTGAATGCCGCAGGCTTGGGATTCGGCCTTAATACCGTGACTCCTAATGATACTCGTGTTGGAATTCCTATTGACAGGATATTCCGAGCTTTATATGGCGCCAGGGCAATAGTTGAAGCACTAACTTATGCCAACTTACCTGACAGAGAGTCGAGTTACAATAATGTGGTGGCGGATAGCCATGGGCAAATATACAGCATCGAGGCCTCAGCCACAGATTTTGAACTTATCTATGCAGGAGGCAGCTACTTAGTGCACACCAATCACTATGTAACAGACAAAATGAAAAGATATGAAAGTGCGATTCCCCACGATACCTGGGCAATCACGCGACATATGTGCTCCGTAGCCAGGTTTAATAGAGCATCCAGCCTGCTTGGGGAATATGAGAAAATTTCTCTGCCCAGGATTATCTCTATTATGCGCGACCATGTTAACTATCCCTGGTCTATATGCCGCCATGTAGATGAAGATGCTAAGCCGGAATACCAAGTCAAGACTGTCTGTTCTTCCATAGCTAACCTTACGACACAGGAACTGTGGGTGTGTTACGGCAATCCCTGCTCCGCAGAATACGAGCGCTATACGCTCTAAAATCCATTGATTTTCAGCTGACATTGGCATCCAGGGCGACAAAATTGTTGTGGGGGGATACTGCATAAGGAAAAAAGGATTCCAAAGTAATAACCGCTGAAATAAATAGCAATTGTGGAACAAGCCTTGCACCAGTCACTTTCTCAATTTGACAATTCGCAGCTTTAGCTCTAATATCTAACTCTGTAACTCCAAGTAACTGGACAACTTAAGAAGGCGACAAAGTAAGGAGGTAAAAATGCGAGAAAAGGTAGCAGCAGCCCTGGAACAAGTGAGACTGGCGTTGTTAGCCGATGGAGGGGATGTCCAACTAATAAATGTCAAGGATGGAGTGGTGAAATTAAGGTTGACTGGTGCCTGCTATGGCTGCCCCATGGCATCTATGACCTTGAAGAATGGGATTGAACGGGTGCTTAAGGAGCAGTTGCCTGAAGTTAAGGAGGTGGTGGCCGTCTAATCCATGGCTGCATTCCAGGAAGGGGATAAAAAACGAATCAGGCTGGAGACTTAAATGCCCCAGGGATACTTTATCTGCCACTCTTGTGGCAAACGGGTGAGACATAGCACAGAGGATCGACCCTGCGAGGTGCTCAATGGTTGGCTCATGGTTTCACGATGGAAAGGGCCCAGGGCGGTTGAGCATTATAATTTTTGCTGCTTCACTTGCCTCAAAACGTGGACAGATAGCCAGGTCCCTCAAGTTCCTGACGTATTCCTAAAAGCTTTTAATAAATGAAGAGATAAAAATGCCCATTTATGAATATTTTTGCTCTGATTGCAACTTTAAGTTTGAATTACTTCGCCACCAAACCCAAGCAAACGAAAGTGCGTCTTGCCCCCGCTGTCACAATAGCGCAAAACGAATATTCTCCTCTTTCGCCTGTCATTCTAAAAGCAGTGAAGGGCCATCTACCCCGATTGGGGGAAGTTCCTCTTGCGGCTCATGCTCTGCCACGAGTTGTACCACCTGCCAAACATAGCCCCTTCAGCGAGAAACTGCAAAGAGCCAAAATTAAGAGAACGCTAAATGAACGGCCTGTGAAACTAGATGCCAAACATATAATCATATTGGTGAGCCGAGATGATTGAGATAAGAAGAGAAGATTTCTCCGTCGATGAGATAATCAAGAAGATGAAGGACCCCAAAATAGGGGCGATATCAATTTATCTAGGCACTGTACGTGAATTCCCTGAAGGGCTCGGGCTGGAATTTGAGAACGATAACCACGCCATCCAGAAGTTAGAGGAGATAGAAAAAAGAGCAATCAACAGATTTGAGGTCGCATACGTAACGATAATACATCGAGTGGGTTTCTTAGGCATATCAGAGAATATTTTATTAGTAGCAGTTTCCGCCTCGCACAGAGAGCCAGCTTTCGATGCCTGCACAAGTATAATAGACGATATAAAAGACTTCCACAAATCCTGGGGAAAAGAAGTATTGAAATAGAAATTTTAGAGATTGCCAGAGATTGAAAAAGAACTTGTTAAGATCCGTAGTCCAGTGTTACCCATGTGATCAGCCAGCACAAGGTCTTGATAGAGCAATGGCGAAGGGAGTATAATCAGGTGCATCCTCATAGTGCCCTGAGATACCGCCCACCAGCACCTGGAGCTATACTAATTATGACTTAACAAGTGGTATCGCTGTTGGGGCCAGGTAGATTGAGTAGCTGCCTCCCCTTTCTCCTCAGTAACAATATTATGCTGCGGTAAGGCGCTGCCAAGGGCATCCACAATTATACGTTTAGCACCTATGCCCATCGCGGAGACAGGATTAAAGTGCCCTGAGCCTTTATAGATCACGCCCTTGCTTTTCCCTAGATTTTCCATAAGGAAACGCCCGGCGCATAATGCTGGCTCTTTCGCTACTGCCAAGTATTTTTCCCTCACGCTGCCTTCAATCAGATGAAATTCAAACTTCCCAACCTCGAGTAATGTAAAATGAGAAATGCCACTACTTTATTTCCAGTTCCTCCACGCGCTCTGGCAGTGGGATGCCGGTATTGGCATCCCAGCCCATTAGGGTATAATAATAGTGCTTTGCCTTCTCCTGCTCCACAGGATCCAGTGCCGTGTCGGACAAAACCCCGTCCGTCTTGGGCTGGTAAAAGCGTCTGGGTAGCACATCTTCTTTCTCGGTGAAACCATTACGGATATTGAAAAGGCGCATCACGGTCAGGATCCTCTCTGCTACCCGCATCTGTTCAGCGATATCAGTGTCCCAGCCGCAAACCGCCGCTGCGATTCCCGCCAGCTGTTTGAAGGAATAAGGAAGAAACTGACAAATAACAAGGGAATCACTAATAATTGCCTTCAATTGCATTGCCTTAAACAGTGCTACCTTGCGCGGGCTAATTTCATCCGCAGGCAGTACTTCCAGGATACCCAGAGGTCGCAGTTCATCAAGACAGCTAGGATCAGTGTATTCTGTGTCCATCATATTGCACTGGTGGTCGGCACCGTGGGGATTCACCATAAAGCCCAAACCAAAGCCAGGTTGTATCCTGGGTTCATGCATGCCTGGCTCCAGTCCCTTAACATGGATAACAAAATCCTCCGCACCGTGTCCAATCTGCTGGGCAGCCCTGAGGGAGCCTTCCGCCAGCAACGCACCAACGCCTTTACGATGTGCAATCAAATCGATAGTTTTCAGCATCGCTTCGGCATTACCGAATCTGAGTTCAATACCGCCGGTATCTCTGGTCGTAATCAATCCATTCTCAAAGCATTCCATGGCGAAGGCGATGGTGCTGCCAGTGGAGATAGTATCTAGAGCATAATCCCCGCAAAGCTGGTTCGCCAGGCAGATAGATGCCAGGTCATTAATGCCGCAGTTGGAGCCAAGCGCGGCCAGAGTTTCGTATTCCGGGCCACCGTAAGCAGGGTTGACTTGATACGGCTTATCAATTTTAACAGCCTTCTTACATCGCACAGGGCAGGCAAAACAGCCATCCATACCCACCCAAATGGTGTCTTTGATGGCGATGGCGTCTATTTTGTTGACATCAGGAAACAAGCCATCTCGGAAATTGCGCACAGGCAGATTTCCGGACGCCTCATACGCCGCCATCCCAGCACCGGTGCCGTAATTACGGAGATTACTCACTCTTTCCAAATTGCCGGCAAGCCACTGGCGATACTGTTTTAACCCTTCCCTGTCTGCCACTTCTGGCGCCTTATGCCCCCGCACTGCTACGGCTTTCAGGTTTTTGGCACCCATGACCGCTCCAAGACCTCCACGCCCCGCCGTATCAAAAAGGCCGTGCATAATGCAAGAGAAGCGCACCATATTCTCACCG
>JGI24025J20009_10002153_pt1 | contig 14422 bp, 18 predicted proteins | sample Cruoilmetagenom3_FD_20009 | JGI IMG/M metagenome (IMG submission 20009)
TCCTTCTCCAAAGTAGTAATTTCTTCCCGCAAACCGAAAACCCTCCCCCGCCCCCCGTAGATATCAATAATCGAACGGGAAAGATGAACCATAATCACGAGACCGAGGATTAGAGCAGGAATAGCGAGAATTTTCTTAATTTGCATTTGAGATAATAATAGAACAAAAATTTTCAAATCCCAAATCCCAATGAAGCTCCAAATTCCAATGACCAAATTCTCGAGGTTTTTGTTTGAAAATTGATTCATTGAGATTTCATTGAAAATTGGAGCTTGAAAATTGAAAATTTGTCCAGCTTCTAATTCTTCCTCTTGACATACTATTTTTGTTGTGATATAGTACCCAAAGTTATGATCACTTTAAGAGAAAGTCACGAAAAATTTCTAAAAGACCTCAAGGATAAAGGCCGAGCCAACGCCACTATCATTGCCTACGGCAAAGACATTGAGCAACTTATAGAACACGCAGAGGCTCAAGGCAAGGCCGCTCCTCAGAAGTTGGAAAAAGAGGACCTCAAAGGTTTCGTCAAAACCCTAGAGGAGAAAGATTACACCCCCAAGAGCGTCTCCCGCAAGATTAACGCCGTGCGCACCTATTTTAAATTTTTACAGGACAAGGGAATAGTCGATGACGACCCTTCGGCAAGTCTCAGTCACCCCAAGATTGAAATTAAACCTCCCCGCATTCTTTCTAAGATGGAATATCGGGCTCTGCGCGACGCCTGCCGGCAGAAGCCACGGATCTTTGCCATCGTCGAGCTTTTACTGCAAACTGGTGTCCGCATCGGTGAACTGCGGCGTCTAAAACTTTCGGACATCGAACTTAGTGAAGATGGAAAGACCGGCAAGTTAAGAATCGCCGCCCAAAACAAAAATCCGGAAAGAGTCGTCCCTCTTAACCAACCGTCTCGGGAGGCCCTACAGAAATATCTTAAAGAGCGACCGAAGGGCGACGAAGGGACAATCTTTATCACTCGCACCGGACGGCCGTTTTTAATCCGCAACGTTCGTAGCACCATCAACCGCTACTTTAAAAAGGCGGGGGTCGAGGACGTGACCGTCAATGACCTGCGCAACACCTTTATCGCTACCCATCTCTCTCGTGGAGTTCCGCTGACCACCGTCTCCAGACTGGTCGGCCACCGCCGGCTAACGACCACCGAGCGCTACCTCAAATACGTCGAACAGCCCGAAGAGAAAGTCCAACTCTCTAAACTCTAGCCTCTATCCGTGGTGGGCGAGCCTGGATTCGAACCAGGAACCGGTTGCATATAAGACAACTGCTCTACCGTTGAGCTACTCGCCCGCGCCCGTATTATACTCTTCTACTTCTCCTCTCGCAACTTCTTCAACTTCCACATAAAAAGCTTGCCCTTTGACCTCGCTCGACTGTCCTTAACAAAATCCCAGGCCTCCTGCAATAAATCCCGATTTTCTTCCTTAGCAAACTTGATATACAAAGATTTATGCTCCAAGTCGTCCAGCCCCTCGGCCAACCGGTAGCCAAAATGCTGGAATTCACGAGTGATATACTTCTTTTTAACCTTTCGGCTCTCCAGAATTTCCTTGATACTCTTCATGTGTATTTATCCGCTACCGACTGTGCTCCATAGGCCTCGGGTTTGATTTTGACTTTAAAACCGCTCCCCCGAATCATTCCAACGACCTCGTTGATCATCGCCCGCGTCTCTCCCAAACGACCAATATCAACATGAATTTCCAAGTCGTATTCCAAAACCTTGTTTTTGAAGGNCTGAAGAAAATCCTGGGCCAAAACCATCGAGCGCGAGGCCTCTTCGTACATCCTTTCGCGGAGGGCATAGGGTTTTTTGACTTTTTCCCTCTGCCAAAAATAAATTCCCCCCCGGCCGATCCGGTGAACAATGATCGCCGAGACGAAGTCGACATCGGTCCGGTTGTGGGTCTGGGAATCGGTCCCAATGACCACTCGATACTCGGAATCGCCCTCCTCCTCTATGTATCCGGCAATCTTCTCGATTACCTCTTCAAAACTCAGCTGACCGTAAGTAGGACTATTAAAGTGTTTCATGGTGTTAAGTTTACCACCGGAAGCACGGAGTGACAAGTTTACTTGTTATTTACTCACCACATGGTTAAATGGCTAAATGGTTGAATTGTTGAAGTCCCTCAGCGCCACCGATTCCCTCGGCACTATTGCCTATTGCCCATTTACTAGCGCCTAATATATTTGACAGCCCCATAACTTTGTGATATATCTATAATCAGCGCTGACAAAATCAGTAGTCGCAACCCTTGTGGTTGCTCATATCAAATTAAGGAGGAGACAAAATGAAATACCAAGCTCATTGCATATCCAGAGGGTACGGTTGGGAGGGTCCCCACAGGGATATCCTCCGCGAAGCCCGGGCCGATGCCCGAGAGCATGAAAAGGACTCCACAGACTACACCCCGGGAACGGGGGGGATGCACATGGCACTTGTTCGAAGTGTCCTGCAACCCTCGGACTCGGAGTAGCTTCGATCCCAGATATGCGCACTACCGAGCCGGAGACTCACGCCCGTTTGAGTCTCTGGCTCGTCTTTTTTTTATCCACAGAAATAAAAAGGAGAAAAAAGCCAATCCTCAAAACACTTGAATAAAAGGGTTATAGAGGGACATTTAATTTCACGATCGTGAAATTAATTCGGTTACATCTTTTCCGGCGCCGAAATTCCCATCAAGGACAACGTTTCCGCCAAGATAATCTGCGTCGCTTTGACCAAACTCAACCGCGCCGCGGTTAGTTCCTCATCATCGGACAAAACCCGGCAATTTTCGTAAAACTGGTGAAAAGCGTCGGCCACCTCAATCGCATACTGCGGCAGTCTATGAACCTCGTGGTTTTGAGAGATGTCAACCACAACCTCGGGAAGCTGAACCAATTTTCGAATCAGCGCCAATTCCTCGTCAGTTTGGAGTTTTGAGATTTTGAATTTGGAATTTATTTGAGATTTGAGATTTGAGATTTGAGATTTCGCAAGTATGCTCTGCATCCGAGCACAAGCGTATTGAACATAATAGACCGGATTCTTCTGATTTTGTTCTTTCGCTTTTTCCAAATCCAAGGTCATCGGCGTGGACAAGGGCGCGGCTAAAAAATGAAACCTCGCCGCATCCAAACCAATTTCGTCCAGAACGTCGTCCACGGTAACGAAGTCCCCCGCCCGCTTGGACATCCGGACCACTTTTCCACCACGGGCCAGCTTCAAAAGCTGAATTAGTTCGACCCGGGCTTTACCCTTGTGTCCAATCGCCTCAACCATCGCCATAAACCGCGGGATGTAGCCGTGATGGTCGGCACCCCAAAAAAGGATTACCTGGTCAAACCTGCGCTTTTCGAATTTGTCAAGATGGTAAGCCAGATCGGAGACCAGATAAGTCATTTCGCCATCGGATTTGATTAAGACCCGATCTTTCTCGTCGCCAAATTTTGAGGACTTAAACCAAACCGCCCCCTCTTTTTCGTAAGTTAAATTCTGAGATTTGAGAAAATCGACCGCCTTTTGCGCTTGGTAAGAGTTATAAAGAGAGGTTTCTGAGAAGAACTGATCAAATTTTATACCCATCCGCTGGACGGTCTTTTTAATATTTTTCAAAATCTCGGCAAGGGCAAAGCTTCTTAGGTCCTCTAAACTTTCCATCCCCTCTTCCTGCGCCCTCTCCGCAATCACCTTCACATATTCCCCCTTATAGCCATTTGCCGTTAAATCAACCTTATCAAATGCTAAGCTTTTGATAAGAGCGGCACGATAGGCTTTCACCGATTCGGCCAATTTGTCTACTTGAACGCCTTTGTCATTTGTATAATACTCTCGCTGGACCTGGTAGCCGATTTTCGACAGAACGTTGGCCAACACATCCCCACAAAAGCCGCCCCGAGCGTTGCCTGCGTGCAACGGCCCTGTCGGGTTGGCGGAGATAAATTCCACTTGTACCTTCGTCTCCTCATTCTTTATTCTTAATCCTGCCTTGCCGGCAGGCAGGTCTTCATTCAACCCGTAATCGACACCCTGCCCTAAAATCTCCCCCACCTGCCCCTGCAACCACCCTTTTTTCAAATAAAAATTAATAAACCCCGGCGGGGCGACTTCCACTCGATCAATCGACTGGGAGCGCGCAGTAAACTGCGCTACTACATCATTCGCTATCTCCATCGGCGGCTCCCCAAGCTCCTTCGCTAAAGTCATCGCTGCATTAGAGGAATAATCCCCGTGCTCCAAATTCGCCGGATGCTCGAGATGAATATCTTTGACTTCGACACCAAACGACTTTTCAACTGCCTTTTTTAAATCTTTTTTTATCTGATTTCTAATCATCTCACCCTCATTATACAACAATCCCGCCACACTTAAAGCCCTACTAACTCAAAAGATCGGAAGAGCCCTAAATGTGGCGGGACTGATTGTCAATTACCAGTCACTAATTACTAGTTACTGTCTTTCGACTTCTTAAAGCACTCACGGCAGAGAACCGGCCGACCCTCGGTCGGAACAAAAGGAACGGTGTCCTCTTTTCCACATTCACTGCAGATAATCTTGGTCTCGACACGCTGTGAACGTCGATCGGTCTTGCGCTTAGCGCGGCAATCGGAGCAACGCTTGGGTGCATTATCAAACCCTTTTTCCTGGTAAAATTCCTGCTCGGAGGCGGTCCAAACAAATTCCGCACCGCAGTCCTCACAGGTTAAAGTTTTATCCTCAAATGGCATCTTTTATTCACCTCCCCTCGGTGAAACTATGGCTGAAGAATCGAGGGAGATGAATCCGCTGGATCTTTAGCCCTACTTGTTGTCACCCTACGCCAAACCTGCCTGCCGGCAGGCAGGGCTTCGGGTGACACACCTCGCTCTAATCTCTCTTCTGGGTGGCCGTAGGCCACCCGAAGCTCGAAGAGCGAAGGGTGGTGGAGCCGGTGGGATTCGAACCCACGACCTTCTGCATGCCATGCAGACGCGCTTCCGCTGTGCCACGGCCCCATTTCGCCCCATTCTACCAAAAATTTGCACCTTCTGCAAGCAGAGAAACCAACCCCACCAAGAAACAGTATACCGAAAAGTAATAAAGTTTTCCGGCCCGCAAAATCCTTTGCAAAATTTTCAGAGAATAAAAACCGACTACGAAAGCGGTCACCATCCCCACCAAACTCTCAGAGAGAAAAGTGATCTGTGACAAATCTTTAAGCTGTAAAATATTGGCTCCGAGGACGGCGGGGATAGAAAGGTAGAAAGAAAACCTGAAGGCCTCTTCGCGGGAAAGCTTCTGAGAAAGTCCCTCGACAATCGTCACCCCCGAACGAGAAATTCCAGGAAAAATGGCGATCGCTTGGAAGCCGCCAAGGAGAAATGTTTGGCGGGAGGTTAACTCAGTAAACTTCTTTTGACCCGCAGAAAAACTTTTAGACCAAAACAAAAGGGCGGCGGTAACAAAATACCCCACCCCCACCACCAACAAAGAACCAAAAACCTCCTTAACAAACGGCTGAACGAGCAATCCCACCACCACAATCGGTACCGTCCCAACCACAATCCCCCTGATTACCCCGCTCCCCCTGATCTCCCTTGTCAACCCTCTCCCGAAGAATAAAACCACCGCCCCCAGCGTCCCCAAATGAACTAGCGTATTAAAAAAAAGTGGGGTCTCCCCCAACCCCAAAACTTCCTGCAGTAAAACCAAATGCCCCGAAGAAGAAATCGGCAAAAATTCGGTCAGCCCCTGAATCGCCCCCAAAAAAATCGCTCCCAAATAGCTCATGGAACCAGGGCGTAGTCTAGAAGTTTAAACTTTCCCTCTTGGTAATCGAGGACGACAATACCGGCGTTGGGTAAATCCTCACCTTCAACAAATTCCTTCAATTCCAGTTTGGCCAAAAGCTGACGAATCAATTTGGAGTGCATAACGAGGACGATGTTTTGGCCAGGATTTTTGCCGACTGCCTGCAAAAGACCCCTCTCTCCTCGCTCGCGGGCTTCGTCAAGCGACTCCATCGGTTTAACCTCGCGAACCTCGTCCATGCGGGAAAGAATTTTAGATTCAAGCTCCAAAGTGGGGGCGGCAATCTCGGCGGTCTCCCGAGCCCGCTTGCGGTCCGAGGAGTAAAGAGCGCGAATACTTTTATCTCCAAGCCAGCGGGCCAAATCTAAAGCCTGCTCCTGACCCTTTCGGGAAAGACTCCCGCCCTGACCCTCTTCAGCGTGCCTAACCAAATAAACCTTCATTTCTTGCGGGGGCCCTTCTTCTTAATCAAAAACTCCTGGGGACTTTCGTCAAGATCTAAAAACTCGTCGGCTTCTTCAACCAACTTGCCGGAGGTGGTTTTTCCAAAGGCGATCACTTCGGTGCGAACTCCCCGGCCTCTCAGATAGTCGAGAAGATCGACATAATCCCCATCACCGGAAACCAAAACCACCACGTCAACTTTGTCAGCGTGGCGGATAACGTCCATACAAAGTCCAACGTCCCAATCACCCTTTTTGGCCCCTCCTATAAAGACCTGCAAATCTTTGGCCCGCACTTCCCAACCCTGTTTCTCCAGGGCTTCGTAAAAGGCCTGCTCCGGTTCAATATCGGCACGGATGACGTAGGCAAAGGCGCGGATCAACCTGCGGCCGGCAACCCCCTCTTTCAAAATTTTTCCAAAATCAACCTTGGCCCCTTTGTAAAGGTTTTTAGCCGAGTAATACATATTCTGGACATCGACAAAAACCCCCACTCTTTGTTCTTTGTGCTTCCCACTTTTCATGACAAATTTATACTACACCAAAAAAGAGTTTTTGACAAATTTTGGCTGTTTGGGGTAGAATAGGGCCGATTGTCAGGTCGTCTAACGGCCCGCCTGCATCGCTACGCTGAAGCGTGGCGGAAGCGTTGCGGGCAGGTAGGAATGTTTTATTACACATACGTGCTAAAAAGCAGTATCGACGGAAAGCTTTATACTGGATGGACAACCGACCTTAAACGGAGGATGGAGAAACATAACATTGGCAAAGTTGAGGCGACTAAGAACCGATACCCGTTGCACTTAGTTTACTATGAAGGCTGTTTGTCCAAAGAGAGGGCTATTCAAAAAGAGAAGCAATTAAAAACAGGGTTCGGGAGGGCTTATTTAAAAAGAAGATTACAGAAATAATGCCAGGTCTTCTAATGGTAGGAATGCGGTCTCTGAAACCGTCAATGATGGTTCGAATCCATCCCTGGCAACCACCCCGTGCGAGGACTAGGTTGAAGTTATGGTTCTAATTTTGAGTATTGGTTTTTTTACTTTTATTGTTGTTTTAACTGTTTTTGGGTGGCGCCGCAGTCAAGACAAAAAGAATTATTTGATTAAAAATATTATTGGTCTTGTTGTGGCGTTGTTGCTCCTGTTTCTCTTTGGTCCCCTATTTGTCTTCTCCCCACTCAAACTTGGCTACCAAACAGAAACAATAGAAAATAACACGGTTATCTATCCTGTCAGGTGGGAAGACAAAAAAGAGCAGTTTGCCCAACTAATTAATCAGGCCGAAAAGACAGTTCTTGAATTTTATCCCCAAAAGTTTCCCGTTACCATCATTTTAGCTAAGAATAATTTTGATTTGTTTAGATTTACCGGTCAAAGGGGAGGGGGAAACAATTCTTTGGGTCGCGTTTATATTAGCAGTAGCCATATGGACGAAGGCCTGATCACGGCCGAGTTATCCCACTATTATCTTTTTAAGACGGCAAGCCACTCATCTCTTTACTTTCCCCGCTGGTTTGATGAAGGTCTGGCTATTTACCTGGGCCGTCATGGTTCTGTGGCTAAGTTCACCCATCCCGAGCAACTGCAAAAACTGCTCGAGGATAGCCGCTACCCAAAGGCTTTAGATAGTTGGAATGGCTTTGGAGGTCAGCTGAGATGGATGAAACAGATATTTACCGGAGGTTATGTTACCCACATGTATACCCATTCTTATTATCTGGTTCGGTCTTTAATTGAGGAGCATGGTTTAGGGAAACTGCAAGCCTTTGTCAACGAGTTGAAAACTAGCTCTTCCTTTGAAACTGCTTTCCAAGAAGCGTATGGTCTTTCCACCGATCAATTCGGCAAGCAATTTGTTGATTTTGCCCAGAAATACCTCCAAACTAACCTTCGCAACCACTAGTGCTTTTGGAGAGGCTTGACAGAGTTAATCCTATCGCAGTTCTCTTTACCACCAGTGGTTCGTGGCCGGAGTTAAAAACTTCAAAGGCTCCCATTATATTTGACTGCAGCTTAGTTTGACTGCAACTTAGTTAAATAGTGTTACAATACCGGCATGTCTTACTATTATTATCCTCACCTTTTCGATTCTGAAAGTTATTTATCCAAACGTGGCGATTCGGGTAACGATGATCTGTTGCTTAACAACGCAACAAAATATGATTTTGATTTTCAAATGGATATGAGTGGTGTAGCAATGGATTATAGAATCAACGACGACCTTAATGGAAACTTACCGCAAGTATTGGCCAGTGCGTTGGAAGAGGAGCTTGTTGATGTTGAAGATGAGGAAACCCAAGAAAAAATAGAACAGTGTGCTGACATACTCAAGAAGATAGGAAGTACAGATGGGATGTTTAGTAGTTTAGGAATTTTAGAACCTTTTGTTGGGTTTGTTACAAAAGAGGAGGTTGTAGTTCTAATTGATTTTCTAGAGAGCTTTGCCTTTCAAAACGATATGGTTGAAGAACTCAAAGGAATAATGTTTGATGTACTAAACGTTGCTAAAAACAATAACAGGGGGCTGATATACATTTGCACATAGTCTCCAAACCAGAATGTTAGTTTAAACTTTTTCTACTGGCACACCGTCCCTTTAATGCGTTACACACCCGACGGGTGTGTTTAGCTCCACCGCGGCGCCTCTTCCAGAATTAGATTCTCTATGCCACGACTAGAGTCTGTATCCATTTTTGATTCCACAAATTTCCGGTACTTTTCCGCGCCTCCGGCAAGATTTACCCATTTCGAAACTTCGTCCCAATTAACCGTAAACAAACCTTTAAGCTTTTTTTCGCTGACCCAATTAGTGTAAGATGAGTAGGGATAATCCTCCGGTTTTAACATACCGTCGGGATTAGTTTTTAACGAAGCAACGGGATTGAGGTGGATATACCTTGAAACTTGGAGCAAAGACTCTTCGGATAAAATTTCCTTTGATTTGAATGGGCCTTGGAATAAACTACCAATTCTTTCATTCTTGATATTGAAATAGCGGGCATGGCTGTTAGAAATATCCGAAATAAACCGTGTGATCCCATCCTCTTCGATGGGTTTTATCAGAAAATGAAAGTGGTTCGGCATCAAACAGTAGGCGGCTATTTTTACGCGCAGATTCTCAGGGGATCGGGGGTGCCGCCGAATATAAATACGTTTGGTTTCCTCATCGAGACGCCTAAACGAGGCAAATCCGATGCATTGACTGTAGAGGTAAAAATCGATAGTTTCCAGAAAATGCGACCAATCGTTCTCCGCAACAAATAAATTCCGTTTCTCCACGCCGCAGTTGTAGATATGGTAATAGAGATGAGGATCGAAGAATCTTGGTTTCGTCGCCATAATTCTACACACCCGACGGGTGTGTTCGTGTTGATCATAGCAAATTTGCAGCTTTTTGCAAGCGTTGTAGGGTTTTTTCGCGGCCGAGGACTTCCATTGTCTCAAAAAGCGGGGGGCTGACTTTGCGGCCGGTGAGGGCGATGCGCAGAGTCATAAATAAATCTTTCACATTCCAATTAGAATTTTCTTTGACGAAGGTTCGGCAAACAGCTTCAAGCCTTTCGTGTTTCCAATCGGAATTGTTAATTGCTGATAGTTGATTGTTAATTGCCGAGAGAATTTGGGCCGTCTCTTTTGCTGTACGACCTTCTTGAACTAAAAGTTTGGAGTCAACTTCCAGCTCTTCGAAAAAGAATTCCGTCAGTTCTTTAAACTCCTTCAGCGTCTTCATTCTTTCTTGAACCAGCGGAATTATTTTCTTCAGATACTCTTCGTCGGTCTCTCGTAGCCCTTCATTCTTGATTCTTAATTCTTTATTCAACTCATCGGCGTTCAACGAGCGTATATAAACTCCATTTAGCCAAGTCAGTTTTTGCAAATCAAAAATCGGCGCCGCTTTGTTAAGATCGCCGATATCAAACTTCTCAATCATCTCTTCAAGGCTAAAAATCTCCTTTTCCTCGGGGTGCGCCCAGGCCATTAGCGCTAGATAATTTAGCAGCGCTTGCGGAAGAAACCCTTCGCTTTTGAACCAATCAATGGAAACATCGCCAAAACGCTTCCCGAGTTTAGCCCGTTTGGGACTGCGTAGAAGGGGGAGGTGGATAAATTTGGGTAATTCCCAACCCAACGCTTGGTAAATTAAAATATGTTTGGGTGCTGAGGGGATCCACTCCTCGCCACGGATGACGTGGGTAATTCCCATTTCGTGGTCATCAACCACGACGGCCAAATGATAGGTGGGATAGCCATTGGATTTAAGCAAAACCGATTCGTCCAGATTTCTGTTCTCGAAAGTAATTTCGCCACGGACCTCGTCAAAAAACCGCGTCTCCCCTTCTTTGGGAACTTTTTGTCTGATAGCCCCCCCATCTTCGTAAGCCGCGCCTTTTTTTACTAATTCCTTAGCGTATTTTTGGTAGAGGTCCAACCTTTCCGATTGCCTGATGGGGCCCTTGTCGAACTCTAACCCCAACCATTCCAAAGCCGCAATAATCTCCCCCTCGGCTCCCTCCATCAGCCGTTTGCGATCGGTATCCTCAATCCGTAAAATAAACTCCCCGTCAAATTTTTTGGCAATCACATAGTCGAACAGCGCTTGGTAAGCGGTGCCTACATGGGGCGAGCCTGTTGGCGACGGGGCGATACGAGTTCGAATCATAGTTGACAAAATTCTAAATTCTAATATCTAAGTTCCAAATAAATCACAAATTCTAAATTCAAAAACGTTCGGCGTTTAGGATTTAGGTATTAGAGCTTGTTTGGAGCTTCGGATTTAGGATTTAGGATTTTCTTCCCCATTATACCACCCTTGAGCTTTGCGGTCTCTGAATGTATACTTAAATTTGAAATGACCTTGACCGAAACTGCTCAACTGACCAAAAAGACCGCTGTCGCCTTAGTAATTATCTCCACCGCCGGCTTTACCGGTCGCGAGGTTTGGACACGGGCGAAAACCCTTCTCTTTCCTCCCAAACTTCCTCCCCCCGAAGTGGCCTTTGGCAAACTCCCCTCCCCCCAAATCCCCCGCCTTCCTTTTAAAGGGGGTTCCAGTCCTCAATACGTTGTCGACACGACCACCGGCCGCCTGCCGACCGACCTCCCCGACCGGGCCAAGGTTTATAAAATAATTTTGCCGACGGTCACCCATTTGACCAGTCAACGAGCTAAAAATCTGGCCGCCGAACTGGGTTTCTCCAAATCCCCGCAAAAACTTTCCAGCAGTGACTACTTCTGGACCGACCCCGAAGCCGGCAGGAGCTTGGAAATGAACATCACCACCGGAAATTTTCTTCTAGAAACGGAGATCAAAAAACTTTCGGACTTGAGGGCGGGCACCGCTCCTTCCAAGGCCTCGGCCGTCGAGCAGGCTAAAATGTTTTTTCAAAATCTAGGAATCCTGAGCGAGGACTACGCCAACGGTCGGCAGGAGGCTAGTTATCTAAAAATCGAGGGGGGAAGTTTAAAAAGGGTTGAAAGCCTTTCCGAAGCGCAACTGACGAGAATTGATTTTTTTAGAGAGATCGACGAACAACCGATCGTCGGTCAAAAGCCTTTCGAAGGTTTACTCAGCGTCATTTTGAAAAAGGAAGGAGTGGCCTTCGTTGTTCACCGCCGCTGGCCGCTGGATCCCGAACAATCCACCACCTATCCCCTCAAAACCGCGGAGCAGGTTTGGAACGAAGTCGAAGGCGGCCAAGCCCGACTGGTCCATCTGGCCCCGGCTAAGGCCGATCCCTTTTCTTCCTACGAACCGCGGGATCCCAAAACAATTTTTGTCCGCCGAATCTTTTTGGGCTACTTTGACTCTCAGAAACTGCAGGACTACCTCCAGCCGATTTATATTCTGGAAGGTTTAGCGATGACTGCCGACCGTCAGCAACTCAAATTCATCGCCTACCTTCCCGCCCTTACTGATGATTGGGTTCTAAAAGAGGAGTAATCTCAGGCGCAAACTGTGGTATAAATAACATACAATTCTCGAACTAAATCACGGAAACAACCCGTATAAAAGTGAGTTGTACGCAATTCAAAAAATATTTCTCTTAAATGAAAAAAGAAACAACCAAACAACGTTCTAATCGGATACTTAATCGGTTAAGAACGAAGTTTCCAAAAAAAGAGGCTTTTGATCTTGATGGTAGAGGGCGACATTTTGTTTGTGAGGTAGAGCCAACAAAGGATCACCCAGAGTATGATCGTGCTGTTGAGGTAATTATTTCCAGTAAACCACACAAACACCTAAAGACAACTCAATACTACACTATTCTTTCTGGGACGCTTGAACTCTACCTAGGCGAAAAAAATATCACACTACATTCTGGTGATAAATACACCGTAAGGCCCGGCATTGTACATTGGGCGGTGAGTAACGATGAGTGTTGGGTGGAGATATACTCCAAACCTGGTTGGACGAAAGAAGATCATATTCTCATGGATTGACTTAGAAAAGAAAAATATTCTTTGAACTTGCCCCTTTCAGTCAACCCCGCTGTGCTTTCGCTTCCCCATGTTCCGCTAGACTGAGACGTGTGCTTTTGATCATTTAAATGGTCGAATTCCATAAAATATTCGCCATCATTCGCATTGGTCGGGTTTGTTTATGAGAGGGAAGGAAAAGCCTTTAGAGATTTTCTTTGAGTTGCTGACGGGATATATTTAACTGTTTGAGGATTTTATTTAGCAACCCCTTACCAAGAAGTCAATAGTCCCCCCAATCCCGTCTTTAATACTTTTGAGGACCCCCTCAATGCTATCACCGTAATCAAAAACTCCTAGAGTGGGGCAAGAGGCGGTGTAAACAGGACTTCCGTCGTCGTAATACTCTTTTTCGATAATTACGCGATAGCCAAGAACTTTTTTCCGCACTTCTTTTCTCATGGTAGAAATATCGTAACAGATTTCACGATCGGCGGCAGACTATTTAGGGCCACTGATAAGCTTCGAAAATCCAGTCGAGAAGGTTGTGCATGTCTGCAAAGCGGTCGTCACTGCCGAGAATGACACCGATGATTTCGCGGCCCTCGCGCTGGTAGGAAACGGCGAGACAACCCCTTGCTTGTTCGGTGTAGCCGGTCTTGATCCCCGTCGTCCCCGGCAGGGTAAGAAGAAATTCGTTGGTTGAAGTTAGCCCTTGCCACTGCGCCGTCCCGACGATTTTTCTAAAAACGCCATTTTTGAGCGCCTCTTGAGAAAGTTTGACCAAATCTTTGGCCGTCGAAAGATGGTTGCCGTTTTCGCCATCCAACCCAATCTCGTTTTCAAAATGAGTCCTTTCTAGACCCAATTCCTCGGCTTTTTGGTTCATTAACTGCAAAAAGTCCCCGTCGAAATGATGGGACAAGGCGCAGGAAGCGTCGGACGCGGAAGCGACCAGCACTCCGTAAAGCAACTCCTCAACGGTTAGTTTCTGACCGGCGGCGTAGCCGACCTTAAGCGGGGGGAGACGGGTACAAACCTCGGGAACGGCGACGACTTCGTCTAATTGATATTTGTCTAAAACGACCACGGCCGTGGCTATCTTAGTCAAAGAAGCCATCGGCAATCTTTGGTTCGCGTTTTTTTCAAAAAGGACGGTCTCGGTTTCGTTATCAATGACAAACGCCGCCGAAGCGGAGACGGTGGCCTCAGAGCCCGAAGGAAAAGAGCGAGGCTCTACGGGGGATTTTTCAGAGCCTCGCTCTGGGAAATTCGGGCTCTTTCCCTCGTCGGCGGGGATCTCCTCTCCGGCAACCTCTCCCTCCAATTTACGGCCATTTTGCGACGTTCCCAAAACCGCTAGGGCAACTACCAAAATCCCCACCGTCCGCAAAACCTGCGTCCGNTCGGTCTGACGGAGAAGAATTTTTATTTTCCTCAAAAATTTGGAAAAATGGTAGGAGACCTCATCAACCAGCATTTCANTTGCGGACAGAAATTCCCAGCTCCCTCAACTGCTCTTCGCTCACTTCTGACGGGGCCCCCATCACCGCCGTCCGCCCCCCGGAGGTCATCGGAAAAGCTATCACTTCACGCAGAGATCGCTCGCCCAAAACAACGTATAAAAAGCGGTCAATCCCGGGGGCAATTCCACCGTGCGGCGGGACCCCGTATTCAAAGGCCTCCAGCAGGTGGCCAAAGTTCTCTTTGGCCTCTTCCTCGCTGTGCCCCAAAATCTCGAAGATCTTCTTTTGAATCTTGGGGTCGGT
>JGI24025J20009_10002154_pt1 | contig 14417 bp, 16 predicted proteins | sample Cruoilmetagenom3_FD_20009 | JGI IMG/M metagenome (IMG submission 20009)
TGCAGACTCTTTTTCATTTAATCCTCTTTTCTTACTTTTTTCCTGATTTTTACCCCTCTAATCCTCTCTTTAAGGTTGATATTCCTGATTCAAAAGGGATAATACTTTTTCTGTTAAATTGAATTCAGACTCAGGAGTCACATAAATTAAAGCTTCTTTATGAAAAACAAATCTATAACCTTCTCTTTCGGCTACTCTTTTTGCAGCATTCTTAATATCTCTTTCTATTTCCTGTGTATACTTCTCCTCTTGCGTTCGTAGATTTTTCTCTATGGAAGCACTTAAATCCTGCAGCTCCTTTCCTAAATTCTGCAATTCCTCTCCCTTCTCTTCTATCTGCATTAGCTTCTCTTTTTTGGCTATATCGGTAAGCAGCCCTTCCTGCGCTTTTAATTCCTCTTGAAGAAGCTCCATCTCTTTCCTCTTACTCTCTACCTCTTCCCTCTTCTTCCTTAAATTTTCTCTTTCATTTTCAAAATGGATATTTAATTTTGATTCTAAATCCCTTTTTTTATCATACTCTTGAAAAATCTTTTGTGTATCTACATAAGCTACTTTGACTACCAAATCTGCCCTGGATTTGCCGGCGCTCACAGTTAAAAGAAAAAATAGTGAAAAAATGAAAAGCAAAAGATACTTCTTTCTAAATTGCTTCATCGTCTTCTCCTTTTATTTTATCCCGGATTCGGCAAACTATTGACTCATCTGTCCGGGTAGAAGAGGTATAAGAGTGTTACGCTTTATCCAAGACAACCTCAACACACAGGATTCAAAATGCCGAATCCGGGTTTATACAAGGTTCTCTTTCATTTTCAAAGATTTTAAAACACTCTTTTCCTTATTCTGCATAATTTCTCTTTCTGCTTCTTCTTCATCAGTATAACCAAACAGATGGAGAACTCCGTGGGCAACTAAGAGAGCAAGCTCTTCCCTTAAAGAATGTCCTCTTTCTCTTGCCTGTTGTTCTGCTGCTTCAACAGAAATTATCACCTCACCCATTAGATTTTCTGTAGAAATAAATTCTCCTCCTAAGGGAAAAGCTAATACATCAGTAGCTTCATTTATCCCCCGAAACTTCCTATTCAGTTCAATAATTTTTTTATTATCCACCAAAGCTATGCTGATCTGTTTATTCCCCTCTATTAACTCTTTTTTTAATGTATGTAAGGCTACTTTCTTCAAAAAATCTATATCCACCCATTTTCTCTGGCAATTTCTTACTTGAATTTGACTTTTTACTCTTTTCCCCATTTACGCATTTACTCTTCTACTCATTTACTCTTCTACGCATTTACTCATCTACTCTTTACAGGATACCCTCGCCGCGTATGAACGAGACCGGCAAGGACTCTGGTAAACGCTTCAATTATACTTGCCATCTCTTTCAAAGTTAAATCACATTCCTCTAATTGCCCATCCTTTATCTTATTTTCTACAACTTTTTTTATTTGAGCTTCTATGCTTTTGGAACTTGTAGAGGGGGAGAAACGGAAGTCGGCCTCAACTGAATCCGCCAGCATCACAATACCTGCCTCTTTAGTTTGAGGCTTGGGACCCGCATAGCGAAAACTCTCTTCATCTATTGATTCTCTATCCTTTTTAACTTTTAGTAGTGCTTTTCTATAAAAGTAAGCTATTAATCCTTTTCCATGATGTTGTTTAATTATATCAATAACAGCTTGAGGCAGCCGATTTTCTTTAGCAAGTTCCACTCCATCCTTCACATGAGAGATAATAATTGTAGAACTTAAGTTTGCGGTTACCTTTTTATGGTAATCTTCTTTAGTCTCTCCACTATTTTCAAAGAAAAAATGGGGACGAAGAATCTTACCAATATCATGATAATAAGCTCCTACTCTGCATAAAAGAGGATTGCTTCCTATATTTTCCGCAGCAGCTTCAGCTAAACTTGCTACTATTATAGCGTGATGATATGTCCCCGGAGCCTCTATAAATAGTCTGCGGAGAAGAGGATGATTGGGATTACTTAACTCTAATAGCTTAATATCAGTAGTAATGCTAAAATATGTCTCCATATAAGGTAGTAGGGTTAATGCTAAGATACTTGAAAATATGCCGTTTGCTATTCCCCACAAACTCAAAGAGACCATTTTAAGAAAAGAGTAGTTATTTAACAATCCCACAGCCCAGATAGCGCAAACATTGGACATTCCTATATAAATACCACCCCTACTTAAATCCACTCTTTCATGAATAAAACAGGCACTATACGCTCCTACTATTCCCCCTACCATTAATACAGGCATAAGTGGTAAACTTCCCGCATTAATGCTAAAAAGAAGACTTAAAAATAAAGTGACCACAAGGGATAGGGAAAAATCAAAGAAAAGAGAAAACAGAATAGATAAAAAAGGGAGAGGAATAAAGTAAATGGATATATTAGGCAGAAGAATAACAACTCTTCCCATCAAACAAGTCAAGACAATCAAAATTAAGGACAAAGACAAGAACTTGGGAGAGAGAGACTGAGGATAAAAATGTCGCCAGTAAATAAATAAGATAAGAATAAAAAGAGATATGAGAATAATCATACCCAATTTGTTAAAAAGAGTCATCCCCTTCGCTGAAGGCAAGAGAAAAAGTAAAGATAAGCATACCCCTAAACTTATACCCCACATCCATTCCCACAAATGAGACTTTTTAAACAAACATTTAATTCTAAAACTCTTCCCATCCTCTTTTTTCTCTGTCTTAACTCTTTTTAATCTTCTTTTCATAAATTTCATAGGATTTTACAATCTCTTGAACTAATCTATGTCTTACCACATCTTTCTGGGTAAGATAGATAGTCTCTATCCCTTTTATTCCTTTAAATAGTGACTGTGCCCCAACTAAACCTGAGTTCTTATGGTTGGGAAGATCGATCTGGGTAATATCTCCAGTAATTACTACTTTTGAACCAAACCCTAACCTTGTTAAAAACATCTTCATCTGCTCATAGGTTGTGTTTTGCGCCTCATCAAGTATAATAAATGCATCATTTAAAGTGCGTCCTCTCATATAAGCAAGAGGAGCAATTTCAATAATCCTCCTCTCTAAAAGAGTCTGAAATCTCTCGGCAAAGATTAAATCATATAAAGCATCATATAAAGGGCGAAGATAAGGCTCTACTTTTTCCTCCAGACCTCCAGGCAGATACCCTAACCTCTCTCCCGCTTCTACCGTAGGCCTGGTCAGAATTATACGAACCACTTCCTTATTTTCTAAAGCAGCTACAGCCATCGCTACCGCTAAATAAGTCTTGCCTGTTCCTGCAGGACCTATACTGAATACTACGTTATTATTCTTTATTGCCTCCACATATCTTTCTTGACCTTCGGTTCGCGGCTTTATTTTTCTTCCATGAAGTGTAGTAAATATGACCGGCGAGGGAACCTCCTCTGATAATCCCTCTTTACCCCGTTTTATCCTTTCCAGGGCAACCTTTAATTCATCTCTCGAAGGAACATAACCTTTGTGTATCTGAGAGAGAATTTCTTTGATAGCTTCTTCTGCCTGCCTTATCCTCTCTTCCTCACCCTTAATCTTCAAGAAGTTATCTCGCAAAACAAACTCTACTTTTAACTCTTTTTCTATTAACTTTAAGTTTTCATCTCCTCTTCCGCAAATAAGGAGAATATCCCCTTTTTCCTCTATTTTTACCTTTTTTTCTTTCAATCTCCCCTTTCCTAAAAGTTAATTAAGAGAAAACGGATAGCCTCATCTTATATAAAACAACTAACCTGTCAAGAATTTCTCGGGACTTTTCCCCTCCGTCGCTGTAAAATTAGCTCATAGCTGATAGCTCATAGTAAATTCAAAACAAAATTCAAATTAGCTCATAGAAGATAAAGTTTATAACAGTTTGATTTATCAAACTCATAAAGATAGCCTCTCCTCTTTTATTCACCTCAATGTGGTCAACTATCAGCTAACTTGTTTTGTCTTTGTTTTTGTTTTTGCTATCAGCTATGAGCTATGAGCTATGAGCTATTTTTCTCCTATCTTTTTTAATTTTTCTCTTACTTCATCTTTTAAGTAATCAGATAGTCTTGGATTAAATTTCTGAGAAGAGCTAAACGAATGCGCTTTGATTAAAAGCTCTTTTTGGCAAGCCTTGATTTCTTTAAGGAAATTCTGGGGGGAAAGTGGAAAGATTTTGGTATCCATCACTGTCATTCCTTGAGAGTAATCGGAAGTGACTACATAAATATAATCATAAGAGGATTTATTTCGAAAAATAAATCTTTCAATATAAGAATCTGCTGTTCTTCCTTTTCCTGTAAGAACAACTTTTACCTCAGAGGTTATCTCCTCCTCAACATCTGAAGAAGAGGGCTGTCTATATGCATCAAAAATAATATACCCCTCCCTTCCTTTAAGTGAACAGTAATTAGAAATTAACCTGATTAACTCTTCCTGAGCCTTATGTAAACTCTTCTTCAATAGATTTCTTAAGGAAGGGGATCGGTAAATTACATTATAACCGTCTACTAAAATAGCAATTCTCATTATTTTACTTTCCTAAAGATTTCTGGAAAACTCAGAAATCAGAAACCTTTTCCTAAAAAACTAAAAGAGGCAAGCTCTCCGCATTTTTCATAACAAAGGCTTGCCTCTTTTTTCCTCACTTATTACTCAATTACAAAGACGCTCTTATCCTTGCATAATAAGTAGTTACTGACTCTGCTCCTGCAAGACCTGTATCTTCACTGGCTACATCGAATTTTAACTTCACAGCATCGGTTATAGGATACTCGTACCATCCCTCAACACAGGAGTACTTATCAGCTGTTTTTGTTCCGGCTCCGTTAAACGCCTCATCTGATCCGGTATAGGCAACTCCAAGTGAGCCTCCACCCTCAGGTAAATCATAACCTAACTCTGCATAATAACCGCTACCATCTTCCAATCCGGATGTTTCGGGACTAAAGCTACCGTATTCACCAGTTAATGCTATGGGAGCCATATCTGCTGCTAACTTAACTCCGTAGAAACAGCCGTACCAGGTATCAGTCTCTATCGAAGTGTTTCCCATTTTAGCATTAATAGTAAGGGGTGAAACGCTGTAGGATACTTCTGCACCAAAGTTATACTTCACCTCATCGCCTACCGCCTGATTGTTAATCACCAGGTTGAGAGCTAAGGGTTCCATATCCAGATCCAGACCTATTCCTGGATTTGAAGGAATATCAGGTGCATCTCCCTCCTCCACCGAATAAAGGTCGTACAACTCTCCATCTATCCCTAAGGGGTCGAGAGTTAAACTCATCCCTTCTCCCTTGTATTTAATATAGGAATCGCACTCTGCTAGTTCTGGTACTGTCAAGTCAAATTCGGGGCTAACATTAATCTCCCAGTCTCCTGAGGTCGCAACGACTTCGTAATCTACATATACATCACCTGCTGCAAATAGCCCACTGGCTGCACCTTCTTCATCTGTTCCTGTAATTTTAAAGTCGATTCTTCCACTTGTTGTAATTTCTGCTGCCAGGGCGCTTCCTGCAAATACCAGAGCTACTGCCAGCAACACCACTGTTACTAATAAGCCCTTTTTCATTATTTCCTCCTATCTTTAAATCCTATTTCAATCTCCTCCACATTAATACCTAATTTAACTTTATTTTTTCCCTCTTCGTCACCTCCTTTTCAAAATTTTTAACATTGCCTCCCTTTTTTTTGTAAAGTTATCTATAATATAACACATTATCTTTTTAATGTCAATAGGCATATCCAAAATGTGGACAACGAAATTAGATAAATTTAAAAAGAACTATAAGAATAGTCAACAGACTGAGCCAGCTGGTGATGGTCCATGTAAGAAGAGAAAATCTTTTCTCTATATCGTTAAACCTCTGATTCATATCCTCAAATCTTCTATCCATATTGGCTCTCAATTCATGGAATCTCTGATTCATATTATCCTTTAAATCATCTATTCTCTTTGAGAGCCTTCAATCCTGGCTACCTTCTCTTCTATACCTTCTTTCTTTTCTTCCACCTGAGCTATTTTCTTCTTATCTTCTCACACTCTTTATTTTAACATACCTTCAAAAATAGTCAACAAATCTATATTTCCTTTTCCCTCTATTACTGCAACAATACTCAAAAGAGAGTTTACACTAAACTTCTTCATTTGTCAATCTTTTAACACTATATCCAAAATATCTAATATGTCAACTCCTAGCATAGAATAACAGCAAATCATTTATGGCTAACAAGATAACTTTCCTCTTTATCCAGTAAGAGGATCTGATTTTCTGCTTTATCAAATATTATTACAAAATTATCTAATACATCCCGTCCTAACAGGGGAACATCTGAGGTATGAGGGTCAAGAAAAATATTCAATTCTCCTCTAAAAATCTTAATATTTTCTTTGAAGGCTATTTCTAATACAGATTCGAACTTAAAATAGGGAATATTGCCTCCTCCAACTCCCCCACATCATCTTTTACTTCAATCTGAGTAATATCTATTCCTAAATCTTCAATGCTCCCATAATGTAGAAACGTCGCATCTGCTCCTGTATCAATCAAAAAGAGATATTGCACCCATTTTCCTTTTGTTGATAATACAGATGCAGCAATGTATGGTCTATAGATCCTACCAACTTTTTCATAGCGACCACAAATAATCATATAACTCTTACTCTCATTTTGAAGGGAATGTAGCGGGTAAAAACATTATTCTGAGGATATTTTTCCTTCGCTTTCTGTCTTGCCTCGTACCGGCTATCTCCCACAAAAACTTCCTTATTAACAATAGCTATGTATTTACCTTTGTATTTTTCCCATATTTGTTCAGAATGTTCCATCATCCAATCGAAATCTTCTTGCATCATCTTGATTCGTTTCGCCTCTTCCTCAGTAGCCTTTCTACTCTCTATTAAAGTTAAAGTCATCTTTTCTCCTTCCCTCTTAAAATATAATGGATTTATTAAGGTAATTTAAGTATTCTAATCTGCTTGGATTCTATTCTTTTAAGGTTATCGTTTTCTTTTCAACTGGATGTTCAGGAACTATCTCTTCCTTTCCATTCCTCTATTACACAATACTCAAAAGAGAGTTATACTAAACTCCTTTATCTATCAACCTTTTAACACTATATCCAAAATATCTAATATGTCAACTCCTCACATTATCAAGAAGAGAGGGTTACTATTTGCGCTTCCATCTTATCCAAATCTACTAAAGCTATAGTAGAGTATCCATTAAGCCATCCTCCACACTCTCCAGGGTTAACCAATAAAGCCCCTTTTTCTCTTCTTACTTCAGGTTGATGAGTATGGCCATAAACAATGAGGTCGTATTCAGACTCTTCTATTTTTTTCATATCAAGAGAAGCATGAGAAAGAACAATCTTTCTTCCTCCATATTTTAGTTTAAAAGGAGGAGAATGAATCTCTCCTATTTTAGCTATTTCTTTTCTCAATCCTTCCTTTTCTCCATCATTATTTCCAAAGACGCCAATTAAAGGGGGAAAAAGATTCTTTAATTTTCTTATCACAACAAAAGGGGCTATAAAATCGCCAGCATGAAGAACTAATTTTACTTCTTTCTGATTAAAAAAATTTACTGCTTTCTCAATCATAGGCAAGTTGTCATGAGAATCGGCCATTATTCCAATAAGCATCTTATAAATCCTTATTATTTTGCCTTCTAATCCTCCTCTTGAAGGGCGACTAAAGTCGCCCCTACCCAAATAAAACTACTTACTAACTCATTAGGCAGGAGAGGCTTTAGCCTCCCATTCCCCTCCGCCCCTCTAATCCTCTAATCCTTTTATTATCTCCTCAAATTCTTTTTCTGTCAAGATGTTCAATCCTAAACTATTAGCCTTTTCATATTTGGAGCCAGGATTTTCCCCTATTACTACATAATCCACATTTTTACTTACACTGCTTACCGCTCTTCCCCCCAATCTCTCTACTATACCTTTTGCTTCATCCCGGCTAAAATGCTCTAAACCTCCCGTAAAGACAAATCTTTTCCCGGAAAGAAGAGTCCTCCTGACCTTTTCTCTCTCCCCTTTGCTCTTCTCCATCCGCACACCCCATCTTTTTAACTTCTCTAACAATTCCTTATTTCTTTCTTCTCTAAAGAATAAAACTACCGATTGAGCAGTTCTTGGGCCAATTTCAGGAACGGCTTCTAAATCTTCTTCCTTAGCTTTTGATAATTCATGTATAGAGGAAAAATTCTCCGAAAGTATACGAGCCCCTCTTATTCCTACATATCTAATACCCAGAGCAAAGATGAGACGGGCAAAAGGTCTATTTTTACTCTCTTCAATTTGGGAAAGAAGATTCTCAGAGGATTTTTTCCCCATTCTCTCTAAAGAAGAGAGAGTAGAAAGGTCTAATTTATAAATATCAGTGATGTCGTGAATAAGCCCTCTATCCACTAATTGCTCAATTAACTTATCTCCCAACCCTTCAATATCCATAGCCGTTCTTTGAACGTAATGAGCTATTTTTTCCTTAAGCTGAGCAGGGCAGGAAGAACCTATGCACCTAACTACTGCTTCATCTTCCAGTCTTATCACCTTTGCCCCACATACAGGACATTTATTAGGCATAGAGAACTTCTTCTCCCTCCCCTTTCTCTTTCCTTCTACCACTTTGATTACCTGGGGAATAATATCTCCTCCTTTTTCAATAATCACCGTATCCCCTATTCTAATATCCTTCCTTTTAATTTCATCTTCATTATGCAAGGTAGCTCGAGTAATAGTGGTTCCCGCTAAAAAAGTGGGTTCAAGAAGAGCTACGGGAGTAAGAGCTCCTGTTCTTCCTACCTGAACAATGATGTCCTTTATTTTAGTGGTTGCTTGTTTAGCCTGAAATTTATAAGCAATAGCCCATCGAGGACTTTTAGTGGTCGAGCCAAGCCGAAAGTGCTGCTCAACCCTGTTCACCTTGATTACCATACCATCCACTTCATAATCTAAATCTTCCCTTTTACCTGCCCAGGTATTGCAGTAATCAATTACTTCCCTCATATTTTTGCAAAGCTTGAAGTGAGAATTAACCTTAAACCCCCATTCTTTCAACTTTTCAAGACATTCAAGGTGAGTGGAAGGAATTTTTATCTTTGTAGAATCGGCTAAAAGATAGACAAAATTGTTTAGTGGTCTTTGGCTAGTAATTTTAGGGTCTAAAAGTTTAAGTGAACCTGCAGCAGCATTTCGAGGATTAGCAAAAAGAGATTCCCCTTCTTTTTCTCTTTCTCTATTCACCTTTAAAAAACCTGACTTTGTCATATACACCTCCCCCCTTACCTCTATCCTTCCCCCTACTCTTTTACGCAATTTCAAAGGAATAGTGTGGATAGTCTTAAGGTTTGCTGTAATCTCATCTCCCCGTCTTCCATCCCCTCTGGTAGAACCCCTTACCAACTCACCATCCTCGTAGATAAGAGAGACGGAGACTCCATCTATCTTTAACTCTACTACATATTCAAAATTTTCTTCTGGAAGCTGTCGGTGAAGCCTTTCTTCAAATTCCCTGACCTCTTCTTCAGAATAGGTATTCTCTAAACTTAACATAGGTATGGAGTGTTCTACTGTAGGGAACCCTTCCACAGGTGTGCCTCCCACTCTCTGAGTAGGAGAAGTAGGGCTCTTCAAGGAAGGATATCTCTCTTCCAATTCTTTCAATTGCTGCATCAGCCCGTCATACTCGTAGTCGGAAATCTCGGGATTATTTTCTACATAATACTTGTAATTATGATAGTGAATCTTCTCCCGAAGTTCCTCCACTTTCTCTCTTATCTGGTTATTTACCATTTTAAAATTCTCTCACAATTTTATAATTTTCATAAATCTTCTTTTGCCCACCTGTAAGATATGTTCATTATCTAAAGAGAACTCAAGCTCAGCATCTTTTATTTTTCTTCCGTCCCACCTCACTCCTCCCTGGGCAATTAAGCGGCGAGCCTCAGAGCCACTTCTTGCAAGATGTGTCAATTTAAGAAGTTTTATTATCCAGATTTTATCACCTTTTAGCTCACAAGAGCGCACATAATAGAAAGGTAACTTTCCAGGAACCTTCCCTTTTTTAAATACATCTTCAAATCTTTTCTCCTCTATCTTCGCAGAAGATTCACCATAATAAAAAGCAACTATCCGTTTAGCTAAATCTTTTTTTACCTCTTTGGGATGAACTCTTCCTTTAGATAAAGCTTCTTCTTTTTTCTGAATTTCCTCTTTGCTTAAAAAGGTAAGCAACCGAAAATACCTGAATACTAAATTATCCGGGATAGACATAAGTTTACCATACATCTGAAGAGGAGACTCTGTAATACCAATGTAATTTCCTAAACTTTTGCTCATCTTCTCCACACCATCAGTTCCCTCAAGAATGGGCATGGTGATTATCACTTGAGGAGCCTGACCGTAAGACTTTTGCACCTGCCTTCCTAAAAGAAGATTGAACTTTTGATCCGTTCCCCCGATTTCAATATCTGCCTTTAAAGCCACTGAATCATAGGCCTGCATAAGAGGATAGAGAAATTCGTGCAGACTTATCGGATATTTCTTACGATACCGCTCATTAAAGTCATCTCGCTCCAACATCCTGGCAACAGTGTAATGGGAGGCAAGCTTTAAAACACGAGAAAAATTCATTTTACTTAGCCAGGCACTATTGTAAAGCACCTCCGTCTTTTCCGGATCCAAAATCTTAAAAGCTTGTTCTTTATATGTTCTGGCATTAGCTCTTATCTCTTCAGTAGAAAGAGACTTTCTCGTTATGTCTCTTCCGCTCGGGTCTCCAACCTTAGCCGTAAAATCCCCGATTAAAAGAACCACTTTATGCCCAAGCTCTTGAAAACATCTTAATTTAAGAAGAACTACGCTGTGTCCTAAATGAATATCAGGAGAGGTAGGGTCAACTCCAAATTTAACCTTAAGAGAACCCTTTTTTTTTACTCTCCTTAAAAGTTCTTCCTCCTGAATAAGATCTACTGTATTTTCCTTAATTAAACGAACTTGCTCCTGGGAATTCATTTATCTCCTTTTAGGTTAGTTTCTCTGAGAGAATCTTTATTATCTCTTCAGAAACGTCTTCCGGGGAAGAGTAATTTTCCATATCTAACCAGATTATCCGCTTATCTCGTTTAAAGTAGTTTAATTGTCTTTTGGCAAATCTTCGTGTATCCCTCTTCATTAATTTTATCGCCTCTTCCTTTGAATAATCTCCCTTTAAATATTTTATGATATGCTTATATCCTAATCCCTGCAGAGAAAATGAATTTTCTGAATAACCTCTACCAAGCAGAGATTTTACTTCGTTAATTAACCCCTCTTTTATCATCTTATCTACGCGTTGATTAATCAGCTCGTAAAGAAGAGCCCTTTTTCTCCTCAAACCAATCATCACCGTATTGGACAAGGAAGAAAAACCCTGTTTTTGATAAGATGAGATGGGTTTCTTTGTAAGATAGTAAACTTCAAGAGCACGAATAATCCTCATCTCATCATGAGGATGAATACGAGAAGCTGCCTTAAAATCTATCTTTTTCAGCTCCTCATGTAAAGATTTTCTGTCTTCCCTTCTTGCTCTTTCTTTAAGTTCCTCTCGCAGTTGCCAATCTGCCCCGGGACCTGCAAAAAGCCCATTAACAACTGCTTTTATGTAAAGTCCGGACCCACCAACAATGACTGGTAGCTTATCCTCCTCCTGTAAAGATTTAATGGCGAGTTCTGCTCTCCTTTTAAACTCGGCGGCACTGAAGAGCTCATCGGGGGAGACTATATCTACAAGATGATGGGGAAACTTTTCTCTTATCTCTTTAGAGGGTTTAGCTGTCCCTACATCCATATGTTTATAAATCTGGCGAGAATCGGCAGATATTATCTCTCCTTTAATCTTCTTTAAAAGACTCAGGGCTACTTCTGTTTTTCCCACTGCAGTTGGCCCCAGGATAATTAAAAGAGCTTTCAACAACTAACCATATCCCCCCTTAAAGCCCAACAACCAGCTTCAGTTATGTTTACGCGGATAAATTTACCTGTTAAATTCCTCTCACCCTTAAAGACCACAATTTTATTACGACGTGTTCTTCCTTGAAGTTCTCTTTCATCTTTTTTTGATAATCCCTCTACAAGAACAATAAGTTCTTTTCCTACCAAAGTCTTGTTATTTTCCCGAGTAATTTTCTGTTGAACCTCAATGAGCCTGCGAAGTCTCTCTTTTTTTACCTCCTCGGGAATCTGGTGCTCAAGCTTAGCTGCCTTTGTCCCCTTTAAACGAGAATAAACAAAGGTAAATGCTCCGTCAAATCTTACCTCTTTTACTAAATCTAAGGTATCCTGAAAATCTCTCTCTTCCTCTCCGGGAAATCCCACAATGATGTCGGTAGTGAGACTTATATCAGGAACTACCCTGTGAACTTCGTTAACTAAGTCTCTATACGTACTGCGTGTATATCCTCTCCCCATCCAGCCCAAAATTTTATCAGACCCGGCTTGAAGAGGAAGATGAAGATGTTCACAAACCTTCTCCAGATTACCCATATTTCTTATAAGTTTACTACTCAAGTCTCCTGGATGAGAAGTAGTAAACCTTATCCTTTTTATCCCCTCAATTTGATTAATTATAGAAAGCAGATCAGCAAAATCTATTCTTTCCTTTAAATCTTTACCGTAGGAATTCACATTTTGCCCAAGGAGAGTCACCTCTTTATATCCACAAGAGGAGAGTTCCTCAACCTCTCTTAGAATATCTTCAGGAGCTCTACTTTTCTCCCTTCCCCGAACATAGGGAACATTACAATAAGAGCAAAAATTATTACAACCTCGTATTACGGGAACAAAAGCGCTAAATTTTCTCTTTCTTAACTTAGGCAAGCCCTCGGGTAATCCATTATTACTTTTCTCCACATCTACTATCATTTTATGATTTTCCCTAACATTATTGATTACTTCTGGTAATTTATGGAAACTGAAAGGGCCAAGAAGAAAATCTAAAAATGGCATTCGTTGGATAATTTCTTCCGGCTCTCTCTGGACAAGACATCCGCAGAGACCCAGTATAAGATGGGGATTCTTCCCCTTTAGTTTTCCAAGCTCTCCTAACCTGCTATAAACCTTATGTTTAACTTTTTCTCGCACATAGCAACTGTTAAGTAAAATTATATCTGCTCCCTCCGGGTTATCTATCAAATGGTAACCCTCTTCTTTTAATAAACCCGCCATAACCTCGGAATCATACTCATTCATCTGACAGCCATAGGTCTTTATATAGGCAGAGAGCATTCAAGTGTCTCCTTTGCTTTCTTTAAATTCTCAAGAAGCAGAGCAGGAACATTCACTGTGCCCATTAATATCTTATCCTTAGCCCTTCCATGACAATCCGAGCCACCAGTGATAAGAAGATGATGCCTTTGAGCTATTTTTCGATAATGTTCTTCAGTTTGAGTGTTATGTGCACTGTGATAGACCTCAATTCCCTTAAGTCCTGCTTTTACAAAATCAGGTATTAAATCATCTCTTTTAGAAAGATAAGGGTGAGCAAAAACAGGAATTCCTCCTATATCCAAAATTAATTGAATAACCTCAAAAGGAGATACCTTCATTCTCTTCACATGAGCAGGCTTACCCGGATTTAACCATTTCTCAAAAGCCCCTCCTATGGAGGAAACATACCCCTTTTCTCTCATCAAACGAGCAATATGGAGACGACTTACCACTCCTCCTTTAGCAGCTAATCCCTTCAATTCGTTATGGTTAATGGGCATTCCCAATTCTTTAAGCTTTTCAATTAATTTTCTGTTTCTCTTTGCCCGTGACTCCTGGAATATCTTCAATTGAGCTAAAAAATTTCTATCCTTCCAATCTATGTAATAACCAAGAATATGAATTTCATCATTTCTTACATCAGTGCTCATTTCAATCCCTGGCACAATTTCCACTTTTAATTTTTTGCCTACTTCCAATTCTTCCTCTATTCCAGAGATGCTATCGTGATCCGTAATAGAAATAGCCTTCAGTTTAAGCTCTTTAGCTTTATAAACAATTTCCTTCGGGGTAAAAGTCCCGTCAGAATATATACTATGGATATGTAAGTCTATCTTTTGCAAATTTTTTCTCTCGCTTTAATCCAATAATTATTAAGTAATAAATTTTGAAACTCTCTCCAACAACCCCTTTACTTTGTTAAATAATATAAATAGTAAGTAAAAAGTCAAGAATCTACTTTAAAAGCAATCTCAACTGCCTCTTTTGCTGATTGAGCAATATAGGGTTTTATTTTAAATCCTTTTAATAGCTCTTTATTGCTTAAAATATCTGCCCAGCCACCACTACCCTTTAAAACAATAACGGGCTTACCAATATTCAAAGCAAAGGAAATCTCATTTAAGGTTCCCCATCTGCCAGCTATACCGATTACTGTATCAGCACTACTTATGAGA
>JGI24025J20009_10002158_pt1 | contig 14410 bp, 9 predicted proteins | sample Cruoilmetagenom3_FD_20009 | JGI IMG/M metagenome (IMG submission 20009)
GTCTCCTTGGGTTCTCTTTGCGGTATTTCCGACCTGAAGTATATAGCCAAAGCCAATGAACTTTGTAATAAATACACCATGGATACCATCTCTACCGGTATGGTAATCGCTTTTACCATGCAGTGCTACAAAGAAGGACTGCTGACTAAAAAAGACACCGGAGGGATAGAACTTACTTTTGGCAATAAAGAAGCAGTACTTGAGATAATAGAAAAGATCGCCCACCGAAAAGGCTTAGGAGACCTCCTCTCTCAGGGCTCCTATCTTGCTGCCCAAAAAACCGGTAAAGGTTCAGAAAAATTTGTCCATCAGGTAAAAGGACAGGAAATCCCCATGCATGACCCCCGCCTTAAGACCGGAGTAGGATTATCCTATGCCCTCTCAGATTACGGAGCTGATCATATGAAAGCTCCCTATGACCCCTTTTTTAAAGATCAAGATTCAGTAGGGGTTAAAGAGATGAAAGGGCTGGGTATCTTAGAGGCGGTTTCTCCTACTGATATGGGAGAGAAGAAAGTAGCCCTCTTTAAACTTTTGGATATCTACTGGACAGTCTTCGATATCTTGGGGGTCTGTGATTTTGGATATGTCCCTCGCAGTGTAGGGACTATGGAAGAACTCCTTGAGATTATCCGTTCTACTACCGGCTGGAAGACCACCTGGTTTGAATTGATGAAAGTAGGAGAGCGTTCTATTAATATGGCCCGCATCTTTAACTATCGGGAAGGTTTTACTTCCCAGGATGATACCCTCCCCGAGGTCTTCTTCCACAATTTTAAAGATGGTCCTTTAGATGGTCAGGGAGCTATCAATAAAGAAGATTTTCAAAAAGCCATAAGATTACGCTATCAGCTGATGGGCTGGGATCCCGATACCGGAATTCCTACCCCTGCCAAACTGCTCGAATTCGGTCTTGATTGGCTGATCGAGGAAGATAAATAAAAAAATTACCTCCTAAGATTTGAATGAAACTAAAATATGGAAATATTTGAAATATCAAAAAGAAAGAAAATAAAAAGAGAAAAAAATCAATAGTAGTACTTTAGCCTCTTTTAGAGATTCTTAAAGCCATCTGCTATGCAATTTGTTTATTAATAAAATATTTAAAGTAATACAAATAAGAATAAAGAAAAAATTAATGAAAACTCTATTCAAAAATACAAGGAATTAAAGCTATGGTTACTTGTAGTTAACTATTCAAAACACTAAGAGAAAGGATATATAAAATAAGGGAATCTGTATGAAAATAAAGAAGAATTTATTATACTTTTTGTCTGCATTCATTTGTATGTTTTTAGTAATATGGTTACCTTTTTTAAAAGGTTCAGGATTATCTATAGAAGGGAGAAAAGCATTAGGTTTATTGATTTTTATTATTATTTTATGGGTAACTGAGGCCATTTCTTTTTCGATTACAGGATTAATTGTGATTTTATTAATTCCTATCTTTGGGCTTGCTTCATTTAAAGATGCCATTTATTCAGGTTTTGGTAATTCAATTATAATATTTTTTATCGGTGTCATGATAATTTCTGCAGCATTAAACAAGTCTGGTATTTTATACAGACTAACACTTATCGTTTTAAATAGGGTGGGACTGGAAAGTTCTAAATTAATATTTGCTTTTATGGGAATAGCTGCCCTGCTTTCCATGTGGATAACAAATATGGCAGTTGCGGCAATTTTATTACCAGTTGCTAGAGAAATTTTAGAAAAGGCAAAAATAAAGCCGTTAAAAAGTAATTTTGGGAAATCCTTAATGATTTCCATAGCATGGGGATGCGGTATAGGAGGAGTAGGAACTCCTGTTGGAAATGGAGGAAATATTCTTGCGGTAGGGTTTTTAGGAGAAATGGCAGGAATAAATATTACCTTTATTAATTGGATGAAAATAGGCCTACCAGTAATTTTAATACTTTTACTAGTCGGTTGGTTTATTTTAACACGTATTTTTCCAGCGGAGATTGATGCATTAGTATTTAAAAAAAATTATATAAAAGATGAATTAAAAGCATTAGGGTCATTAACAAGCAAAGAGAGAAAAGTATTGGTGATTTTTGGGTTGGCTATCTTTTTATGGCTAACAAATCCTTTTATTAATCTATACCTAAATTTTCCTATTTCTAACTCATTTATAGCGTTGTTTGCAGCAATATTAATATTTTTACCATATATTGAAATATTAGACTGGAACGATGCGCAAAAAGACATATCGTGGGGTTCCATTATTTTAATTGCAGGTGGTTTAAGCCTTGGGAAAGTTTTATTAGATAGTGGAACCATTAAATGGATTGCATACAGTTTTCTTACTAACATAGGTAATATGAATGTTATTTTTCAAGTTTTGCTAATTGTTACATTAATTCAAATAGCTAAAATATTTTTTTCAAGTAACACTGCATCAGCCTTAATTTTAATTCCAATTTTGATAACATTAGCCCAAGGATTGAAACTAGATGTTTGGTTAGTTGTGGGACCAGCTGCTTTTGCTGCTTCACTAGCGTGTATTTTAGTTACATCTACTCCGGTTAATGTTATTCCTTATAGTGCTGGTTATTTTTCAATGAAAGATTTTAGCATTTCAGGAATTTTGTTTACTTTAGCAATAATTCCAACAATTACTTTTGTATTTCTTTTTTTAAATTAATGAGAACTTCTACATGAGTAGAAATGAAAGTGATAGTGCAAACTTTAAAAAAAATAATTTACTTTTAATTTGTTAATTACAAAATTGTTCCATTAATTTGCACATAACATTACCTCTGAGTTTTGTGAAAGTTACTTTAATAAAAAAAGTGTACTCTTAAAGGATTATAAGATGAAAGATACTTGCAAGTAAAGAACAGAGTAGAAGTGCTTTAAAAATCATGAAAGACAGGGATTTTAGAATTTTTAAAAGCACAATTTGCTCAATTCACTAATGGATAGGAGGTGAAATTTAATGTAAAAAAATAAAGATAGTAGCATGACTAAGGATTGTATTAGATAGAATAAAATTAATTAAATTAAAAGGAGGTTTTTGGAAATGATTAAACAGAGATTATTAAATCTAATAGCTATGACTATATGTTTTGTTTTGGTAATTAGTTTTTTGGGATTTGGACAAAATAATGTAGCAGCACAAGGGAAAGAAATAATTATAAATTTCCCCTCAATTTGGGTAGGCAAAGATTCAAAGACCAAAGTTATGGATGAGCTTGTTACAAAATTTAATGAAGACAATAAGGGAACCATTAAAGTTGTAGTTGAAGAAATTGCTGATTATGATGCCTATGAAGAAAAAATGAGAACTTCCATCGCTGCTGGAAGCGTACCTGATGTATTTATAACAAAGGCGGGCTCAAAGATTGAACCATTTTTTAAATCAGGTAAATTAATGGATCTTACTTCTTATATGAACGAGGGATGGAAAGATATATTTGTTGGAAATATTTTAAATACTGCAACATATAATGGTAAAATATTAGCAGTACCTTATGAATTTGCCATTACCCCAGTCTTGTATAATGAAACATTATTAAAAGACGCTGGCTACAATGTTTTCCCCGAAACTTATGATGAATTTTTTGAAATGTGTGAAAAATTGGAAGCAAACGGGATTATCCCCTTATCTTTAATGACTAGTGATAATGCCTGGACTGCTATGCTTTGGTATTCACAATTACTGCATGCTATTGGTGGTCCTGATATTTACGAAAAAGGTTTTGATGATCCTGCATACGTTGAAGCTGCTAAAGTTTTAAAGAAAATGTTTGAATATACTACTTCAGATGCCGTTGGTGCAAATGCGGCAGTTGCGGCTGGACATTTCTTAAGTGGGAGAACCGTGATGCTTATGAATGGCCCATGGTTTATAGGAAGAATTAAAAGTGAAGGTTCGGGAGAATTTTATACTAATGTTGCAGTTGCTAATGCACCAGCGTATAAAGGCGGAAAGGGCCAAAAAGGTGGTGAAGTTGGATTTGTTCAAGCATTAATATGTGCAGGAAAACAAAAAGATAAAGATAAGGAAGTGGCAGTGGTAAAATTTTTAAAATATTTAACTGAGCCTGATAATGTTAAGAGACTTTCCATAGATTCAGGTGCATTATTTGTAATCAAGACTGAGATGAGAGAAGGAGATGAGATGGAAAGATTACAAAAACAGATGGTTGAACTGTCTAATAATGCACCATATGTCGTACCTCACTTTAATATGAGTGTGAAACAGGAAGTTGCAACAGAATTTCCACAAGCATTATCTTCGATGATATTAGGAGAAAAAAGTCCTGAACAATTCGTTGAAACATTAAAAGAAATAGATGTAAGGTAGTAGCGTAGTATAGCATCGAAAAGAGAATTTAATCCCCTTATAAGCAATTTTATAATTGCTTATAAGGGGAAATTTACGAGAATAATCAAAAAAATTATAGGAAAAGATGTTATGGAAAAATTATCAATTAAGAGTAAGATAGGAATAATTTTATTTCTCCTGCCTATTATTATTTTATTTACAGCTTTTTTTCTATACCCTATAGGATTTTTAGCAGTTACAAGTTTTACTAAATGGGACGGATTAAGTGCACCTACTTTTATTGGAATTAAAAACTATTTAACTTTATTTAAGGATCCAGTATTTAGGCTATCAATTAAAAATAATGTTGGTTGGCTTTTGGCTGGAGGATTTATACAAGTACCGCTTGCAATAATAGTAGCAATACTTTTAGCGAGAAAACCAAAAGGATGGGAATTTTTAAGAACAGTTTATTATTTTCCTAATGTTATTTCGGTTGTTGCAATATCTGTAATGTGGATGGCTATTTATAATAGTGGATATGGCGCTTTAAATGGATTTCTTAAGTTAATTGGACTTGGTAATCTCCAAAGGAATTGGTTAGGAGATTTACATCTAACTTATCCTGCGGTAGTATTATACGGAGTTTTTTATATAGGATATTTTATGATAATAATATTAGCAGAAATAAGTTCGATTCCTCAGCAATATTACGAAGCCGCAAGTATCGATGGTGCTAGTAGATTTCAACAAGAATTATATATAACACTACCTCTTATAAAAAATTCAATTTCTATTTGTATGATTATAGCAATGGTATATGGATTAAGACAATTTGAACAGACTTACATAATGACTAATGGTGGCCCTGCAAACAAAACTATGGTAATGGTCTTATATTTATTCAAAAAGATGTATGGTTTTAGATATGGCTTAGCAAGTACTTCTGGAATTATACTTCTTATACTGGGTGTTTTTGTTATTGTAGGCGTTAGAAAATTATTTAAGGTTGAAAAATATCAAATGTAAAAAAGGAGAGATTGCAATATGAATGAAATGGCATATAGTAGAGTTAGAAATGATAGAATAAATCTATATAAAAGTAAAACTTTTAAAAATGCAATCATGTGGATAGTCTTGGGATTTTTCCTTTTTTACACTATTGCTCCTTTGGTATGGCTGGTTATATCCTCTTTAAAAACGAATGGAGAACTCATGGGAGCACCCCTTGCATTGCCCAAGACATTACAGTTTCAAAATTATAAAAATGCTTTTGAAGTATCAGGGCTCGGTAGATTATTTTTAAATTCAATTATTGTAAGTATCACAGCAACCATATTAAATGTGATAGTTAGTTCTATGGCATCATATGCTATAGCCAGATATGATTTTAAAGGTAAAGAATTGATCTTTACGCTAATTTCGGCGGGAATAATGGTCCCTGTAAGCGCGTTGATGGTACCGGTTTTTATATTAATAAAAAATTTAGGTCTGTACGATACGAAACTTGCATTAATTTTAACATATTCAGCAATGGGACTTCCTTTATCTATATTTATAATTAGAGGATTTATGAATACAATTCCAAAAGAACTTGAAGAGGCAGGAGTGCTAGATGGCTGTAATTTCTACCAAAAATTTTATAAAATTATATTACCACTTTCCCGAGCGGGTATTGTTACGGCTATTACGTTTCAATTCCTATATTGCTGGAATGAATTTATATACGCGATGCTTTTAACTTCGTCTCAGACTAATAGAACTGTTCAAGTTGGAATAAGATTTTTTTCAAATCAATTTACCACAGATTATACATCCATGTTTGCCGCCATTACGATAAGTATAATTCCAGCTATAGCAGGATATATTTTGTTTCAGAGACAAATTATATCAGGGCTTACCAGTGGTGCTGTCAAAGGTTAACGGTAAGGTTGTTAGAGTAAAAGTAAATTTAGTAATAATTTGCAAATAAAAGCTCATTACCATCTTTACAGGTGAGGAATTTTTATTAAATTAAGAAGAAAGCTATAATCTGAAGTAAAAAAAAGAGCTTTTAACTTCCCCCAAAGATAAAAGATAAAGGGTGCTATCTTAAATAACGAATAGAAAGACTAAAGAGAGAAAAAAAGGAATAGTTAGACGTTTTATAGTTGGATTATATTATTTAAATTGGATAAAAAAGCGAGGGATTTTATTGTGAAACAAAAGATTAAATTAGGCGTTGTATGTTTAGCAAGGGAGACTTTTGATTTTAATTCAGCGCAGGAAATCTTTAATAGAATAAAGAAAAATTTGGAAGAAATTGAAAATGTTAATTTTACTTTTATTGATGATTTAGTGATAGAGATTAAAGATGCAAAACAAGCAGCAAAATTTTTGTTGTCTAAAAATATAGATGGGCTTATTGTAATAAGTGGTACATTCCACTTAGGGCACCTTTTGCTTGAATTAAATAAGATTATAAGAAAGCCAATTTTATTGTGGGGATTAAATGAACTTCCATACAATGGAGGGAAAATAAGGTTAAATTCTATCTGTGGAGTAAATTTGGATGCTTCAAATCTTTATAAATCAGGAAATAGACAATATTATTCAATAATGTCAGACGCAATAGATGAAAATTGGGTTGATGCAATAAGAATAAAAGTAGCTTTGGAAAATGCACATATAGGGATAGCTGGTTATAGAGCACCTGGATTCTTTAATTTAGGTATTGACGAATTAAATAGCTTTAACCAAACGGGAATATTGCTCGACCATTATGAATTGGAAGATATATTTACGCTTGAAGTTTCTAAAGATGAAGTTAGAGAAAAAGAAGAAAAAATAAGAGAAATATTTGATATTTCAGGAATTACAAATATTCAAGTTCAAAAGGTTGCAGAGCTTTCTGTCAAAATAAAAGCATTTGTGGATAAAAATAATCTTACAGCATTGGCTATAAGATGTTGGCCTGAATTCGCGGCAAATTTTGGAATTTCACCATGCGCAGCGATGTCAATGCTACAATCAGAAGGCTATATCTTAGGTTGTGAAGGGGATGTAGAAGGAACAATTTCAATGTTAGCACACAGAGCAATTGGTGCTGAAACTCCATTCCTTGCCGATATATCACAAGTTGATTTAAAAGAAGATTCTGCATTAATGTGGCACTGTGGTGTAGCACCATATAATCTTTGGGATAGAAAATGTATAAGATCTTTAGATACCTATTTTGCAGGAGGGAAAGGTGTAACGGCTGATTTTGTAATGAAAGATGGTGAAGTTTCAATTTTAAGATTTGATTCTGCACAAGGCAAATACAGAGTATTCCTTCAAAAAGGGATAGGAATACCTATGAAAAAAATTCTTAAAGGTACTTATTTAAAGGTAAGATTTGAGAATAACATAAATGAGGTTCTAAATAAGGTTATATATAATGGAATTGCTCATCATGTGTCTTTGGTTTATGGTAATTATATAAAACCACTGGAAATACTTGCGAAAATAAAAGGTTGGAAAGTTATAAGATAATTAAGTAAAGCTTCATTATTTTAATTTATAGCTTAGAGATTTATGGTTTAGAGGCTGATATATTATGCAACTTATTTAAAATAATTAATATTATTAATTTTGGAGGAATTACATAATGAAGGTTAAAAAAAGTGATAATGGTTTTAAGGTCTTTGTTAAAGATAAAGAAATTCTAAACCATACTAAAAATAGTCCCTGTTTATTTGCAGGTAAAGGGTGCGCTATTTACGATATGCATAAAGGAAATTTTAAAATTAAGGATTGTTTGATAGAAAAAGTAGGATTAAAAGACTTTAAAATTACGGATAGGAAAAAGCAAATTAAAATTCTATTTTCCTTTAATGGTTTATATGTTTTTGAAATTATGTTAAAAGAGGCAGAAAAAAGAGTTATAATAAATTTTGTTAAAAGTCCAGAGGGTGTTAATAGAATCTGGTTTAGAATTAATGCAAAAGAAGAAGAACATGTTTATGGGTGTGGGGAACAGTTTTCTTACTTTGATTTGAGAGGTAAAAGCTTTCCGCTTTGGGTTTCAGAACAGGGCATAGGTAGAAATAAGAATACTTATACAACATTTATGGCAGACAAATGCGATAAAGCAGGTGGAGATTATTATACGACTTTTTATCCGCAACCTACCTTTATTTCAAGTGAAAAGTATTTTTGTCATGTAAATGATAGCTCTTATATGAATTTTGATTTTTCTCACCAGGATTTTCATGAGTTGGAAATTTGGGGTGTCCCAGATAAAATTATTATAGGTGTTGGTAAAACTTATTTAGAAGTCCTGGAAAACCTAACAGCTCTTTTGGGAAGGCAACCAGAAATGCCAGATTGGATTTATCAAGGAGTTATTCTTGGTGTTCAAGGTGGAACTCAAATAGCTTTAAATAAATATAGAAAAGCGTTAGAAAAAGGTGTTAAAGTAAATGCATTATGGGCACAGGATTGGGTAGGAAAAAAAATTACCTCTTTTGGTAAAAGAATATTCCGGAATTGGGTATGGGATTCCTTGATGTATCCGGGATTAGATGTTGAAATTAAAAAATTAAATAAAGAAGGAGTTAAATTTTTAGGATATATAAATCCACAATTACTAAAGGGAAGTTTGCTATTTAAAGAAGCAAGCAGAAAAGGATGTATTATTAAAAATCGAGAAGGAAGTGACTATTTAATAGATGCTGGAGAGTTTGATGTAGGTATAGTTGATTTGACTAATCCGAAAGCTTTTGATTGGTACAAGGAAATTATTAAGAAAAATATGATAGAATTTGGGCTTTCTGGTTGGATGGCGGACTTTGGAGAATATTTGCCTACCGATGCTGTCTTATACAGTAAAATTAATGCGGAAAAAGCACATAATTTATGGCCTACACTTTGGGCAAAACTTAATAGAGCTGCAATAGAAGAAACGGATAAATTAGGTGAGATATTATATTTTATGAGATCAGGATATTCGGGAACTGGAAGATATAATACTATGACCTTTGCAGGAGATCAAAATGTAGATTGGAGTTTGGATGATAGTTTGGCTTCCGTAATTCCTGCTGCTTTGTCTTTAGGAATGAGCGGAATGGGGCTTCATCATAGTGATATAGGTGGCTATACTACAATATTTGGTATGAAACGTAGCAAAGAGTTACTTATGCGCTGGATTGAAATGGCTGTGTTTACTCCTATGATGCGAACCCACGAAGGCAATAGACCAGAAGATAATTGGCAGTTTGATTCGGATGATGAAACTTTACTGTTTTTAGCTAAAATGTCAATAATATTTACAAAATTAGCACCATATATTAAAGAAGCAGTAAAAGAAAATAGTAATAAGGGTACTCCAGTGATGAGACCTTTATTTATTCATTATGAAAATGATAAAAAAACGTATGATATAAAATATGAATATTTATTAGGTAGAGATCTTTTAGTAGCGCCAGTTTATGAGAGCGGAAAAGATAGATGGAAAGTTTATCTTCCAAAAGATAATTGGATATATTTATGGAATGGTACAAAATTTAATGGAGGAGAGATAGAAGTAGAAGCACCGATTGGGAAAATACCTGTATTTTATAGAAAATCATCTAAATATGAAGACTTATTTAAAGAAATAGCAAAACTTTCAATTTTATCAGTAAATCAGAGAACCACTAACAACTAATTGCCAGGCTTAAAAAACAATAGTGGGGTCTATCATTGAAAAAGCTTTTACAACAATTGAATAATCTAAAAACATTAGTACAGAATAGGAATACAGAATATCGGAGTCAGGTAATTGACAAAAATAAAGAGGTGTGTTATTTTTATATTGATAACTGGTCATACCATAAGATGACATACCATAATTTAATAGGAGTAATACATTGAATTTTAAAGTAATAAATAAAAAATCTACACTAGAAATAATAATACAGCAGATAAAAAATCAAATAAAAAAGGGAATTTTAAAACCCGGAGAAAAACTGCCTTCAGAAAGAAAATTAGCCGATCTATTAGGAGTAAGCAGAGCTTCGGTTCGAGAAGCAATTAAAGCATTATCATTTTCAGGTTATCTTGAAGTAATTCAAGGTAAAGGAACCTATATTTTAGAGATGGCTACCAAATATGACGAAATCGTTAATTTTTTTTCGGAATTCTCCAATTATTCTTTAGATTATCTCATGGAAGCAAGAATTATGTTAGAAGGTGAGTTTGCACGATTAGCAGCCTTAAATGCAAGCCAGGAAGAAATCGATGAAATTGAAAGAGTTTTTAATGAAATTGCCAGTTCTAAGGACTTAAATACCTTTTTCGTCAAAGATTTGGAATTTCACTTAACTATAGCTAAAGCAACCCATAATCCCTTTATGGATGGATTAATGAAAATTATAGGAGAGATGTTATATAAAGAAACAGAAAAGATTATTGATCTTTCAAAGGATACAAAAGAATATACAATAAAAAATTTATGTAATTTAGTAAAAGCAATTAGAGAAAGAAAGCCGGATGAAGCAAAAAAATGGATGATTGAACATATAAGAAGTATAAAACTATCTTTAAAAGATCAATAACAATTAAGTTACCTAATTAGATGATACATAATACATATTCAAAAACATCGCGAACTTTAATGAAAATAAAATATCAAAACATAGTGAACTCTAAAAAGCGGTCTTTGACAAATCAATAGAGTTTCCTGGCAAAGAATAAGGATATTTGATTATAGTTCTAGAATCACTATATACTGATAGACTTTCATATGCTGTATTAATTGTAGTCCAGATGTATTTATTGAGCCGCATAAAACTCCAGACTCCTGTCTGGAGATGTAGCGGCAGCCCGAAGGGCTCAAGCTCGTTTTTCGATTGTAGCCAAAAGATGCCCCCAGCTCCTGCTGGGGGAGTTTCACTAGGAGTTATCTTCACTAAGTTATTGTAATGATGATACTGATTCTGAAATTCTTCAAAATGTTGAAGATCTTAATTTTGATATAGGCTTTCAACAAACTCGCTCTATAAAAATTAAATATTAGGAAGTAAGGATTTTGCAAGGCGAATCTTATCTTTATTTCCTGTCTTAGCAGCAGCCAAAGCACTCAAAAGAACAGTAATATAGGCGATAGTACAGTGATTAGAGATAGTTCAGAGTTCTCTAACATTTGGATTTTGTATACAAAGGAAAGAAAAAATAAGGCCGAAAGGAGGCGAGAAGGTAATAGTTAAGATAAATAATACAATAAGCTATATTTTTTAACAATTGTTTTTTTTGAATGTTAGTAAAGACTATAATAATTAAAAAATCAAAAAAAGGAGATTAAGAATAAATGTTTTATCATGATTATGAGTTGGGTAAATCATCTATGGTACTTACCAGAGATCTTTTTAAATTAAAACCAGGGGAATCTTTTATTATTACGGCAGATACAGAGACAGATCCCCATGTAGCAGATGCTATTGCGCGGGCTGCATTTGCCTTAGATGCAAAACCAATGGTAATTTGGACGGCATCAGGTTTAGGTTGTGGAAAAGTTCTTGATTCTTTTTTACCTTCTAAACCGTTAACTGCTGCCCTTAAAGAGGCAGATGCTTGGGTAGAGTTAAATAATAAATGGATTTTTTATTCTACTATATACGATACGGCTATAAAAGAAAATAAAAAACTGCGATATTTAAATTTAGTAGGTATGACCCCAGATATGATGACCAGATTAATTGGAAGAGTTAATTATCCTGTTTTAAAAATATTTTTAGAGGAAATTACTAAAATGACTGAAAATGCTAAACACGTTCATTTTACTACTCCTGCTGGTACTGATTTAGAATTTGAGCATCTCAAAACTTCTGAAGGAAAACCTGATCCACATCATCCTTTTTCGGCTGAGTTTGGAGATGCTAGTGTTCCGGGGGCTCATATGTTAGCTGGCCAAATTGGGTGGGTTCCGGATCTAGATTCGATTAATGGTTTACTTGTTTTTGATGGAACCGTTGATCCTCCATGTCGTAAGTTAGAAGAGCCTATTCGTCTGACAATTAAGAAGGGAACAGTTACTAAGGTTGAAGGGGGAAAACAAGCGCTAGAATTCGAAAGTTGGTTAAAAAGTTTTAATGATCCGCAAATGTTTAGATTGGCTCATGCTTGTTATGGTTTTAATCCTGGTGCGCATCTTTCTGGAGATATCGTCGAAGATGAGAGAATTTGGGGTTGTACCGAATGGGGTCTTGGTAATATTGGTCCTCAATTACTTACTCCAAATGGAGTGCCGGGAGCATCTCATTCAGATGGAATATGCTTAAATTCATCTGTATGGTTGGATGGAAAACAGATTATGGACAAAGGACGAATGATTGATTCTCGCCTTTCTGAATTAGCTCATAAACTCGGGCATTAATAAACAAGAGAATACTAGAGAACAAGTCCAAAGTTTTACTGACCTATTTGGAGCAAATGGAAGGCAATTCTTAAGGAGTGCTGAATTGCCTTCCAAAGGAAAGCTTTTAGATGATCCATTGGAACTATTAGAAGAATTAAAAACGTGCCTTAGTTCTGTAAAGTCTATTTGGACCAAATTAAAGAAAATGATGAATTAGCTGAACGTTTAAAGACCATACTCGGTAGAGGTTTTACCATGTTAATTAGGCATGAGATAAGTATTAATACCCCATAGGTGGGCTTTAATTGAAGTAATAATGCCAGCAGACAGAAAATATGCCTAAATAAGAAGCTATTATGATCCAATGTAGGCTAAAAAGGGGGTCCTATATCAAATTTTATGATGTATGCTATAAATAGGCACAAGTAGAAGGATAATCGATAATTTGAAGATGGGAAAAATAATGATGAAAAGCCAATGCAGCCCAGAGAAATAAAACTTGTATTTGGCTTTCATGGCAAGGAGATAACTAATGAATAAAAAGTTAATCGATACTTTCTTTAAGATGGTTCATATTAATAGTGAATCAGGTGAGGAAAAGGAATTCGTTTTATACCTTAAAGACCTTTTTACAAAGGAACTTAAAGCAAAATGTACCATTGATAATTATGGTAATCTCATAGCAAAGATTCCCGCCAAAAATATTAATTGTACAGAACCTGTCATGTTTGCAGCTCATGCCGATACCGTTAAACCGGGTAAAAATATTGAGCCTATTTTAAAAAATGGGATAATTCGTTCCAAAGGAGAGACCATTTTAGGTGCGGATGATAAGGCTGGTATTGCAGAACTCTTCGAAGCGATTAGAACAGCTGAGCAACATCCTCCTTTAGAGATTGTAGTTTCAAGAGAAGAAGAGGTTGGACTCAAAGGCTCCAAAAACATTGACATATCTTTACTTGATTCAAAGACTGGGTTCTTGATCGATATGGATACTCTTGATGCTATTGTCATTGGTGGGCCATCCTATATGAGTATCGATGTAGATATTACAGGAAAGGCAGCTCATGCCGGGATGGAACCAGAAAAGGGCATATCATCGATTAAAGCAGCATCATACGCAATTTCAATGTTAAAAGAAGGTTGGATTGATGAGGAGACAACTGTAAATGTTGGAATTATCAAAGGTGGTCAAATACTTAATGCTGTCCCAGAGAGAACAGATGTTAATATCGAATGTCGAAGCCAATCACATGAGAAGTGTCTTCGCCAGAGCAACTTAATTAAGGAAGTGTTTATCACAGCGGCTAAGACTGTAGGAGCTCAGGCAGAGATTAAAATGGAACTACTCATAAAAGCTTCCCACATTTCAGAGGATGCCGAAGTGGTAAAAGTTGCCAAAAGAGCAGTGAGTAGTGTAGGTTTAAAACCAAATGTACGGATTATCTGTGGAGGGACCGATGCTTCTAACTACAATGCGAAAGGTATCGAGACAGTAGTTATAGGGATGGGGGTTAAAGCAGAACATACTAAAGAGGAGAATATAGCTGTGGCAGATATGGAGAAAGCAGTAAATGTAATTCAGCATATCTTTAAAGAATTAAGTGAGAAGAGCTAGGAATGAGAGTATTTGAGGTAATTAAAGGGCGACGAAGCATTCGGAAATTTGAAAAACGTTTGATAGAGAAGAAGATTTTACAGAAGCTTGTGGAGGCAGGTGTTTGGGCTCCTACAGGAGGAAATGCGCAGACCTGGGTGTTTATAATTATTACCGATAGCAA
>JGI24025J20009_10002159_pt1 | contig 14406 bp, 16 predicted proteins | sample Cruoilmetagenom3_FD_20009 | JGI IMG/M metagenome (IMG submission 20009)
CGCTGGAGATGCTTAGTAAAAAGGCCTCCAAAGAGGCCGTTCTTCAAAATCGAAAACGCGCCGAGCAAAATGGTCTTCCGCCCGACGCGTAGTGTTCACCAATTATTCAGCAAGCAGGCGTTCAAATTCGTCAACGAACCCTGAATAGGCCATATTGGACACCGTCTGACCGTTGATCACAAATGTTGGCGTTGCATTGATGCCATCAGCTTCTGCGTTTTCAGTCGAGGATTTCACCATGGCCTGCGCGGTTTCATTGTCCTGCATGCACGCCTCCATATCTGCATCATTCAAACCGGCAAGACGGCCAATTGCGTAAAGGTTATCGACAACGCCAACCGCACTCTCGGCAGACGTCCACTCGGATTGTTTTTCGTAGACCAGCGACGTAAGCCCGAAATACCTGTCTGGACCGCCGCAACGCGCCAACATGTCTGCCCACAATCCTAGACGGTCGAAATAGACGCCGCGGTAGATCATCCGGACTTTACCGGTATCGATGTAATTTTCCTTGATCGAAGGAAGCACGTCCAAATGGAAATTTGCGCAATGTGGGCATGTGAATGACGCATATTCGATCATTGTGATCGGCGCATCTTCCGCACCAATCGACATTTCTTGAAGTACTCCGCTTTCGGTGCTTTGTGCAAAAGCCGGCATGGCGGTTGTGGCGGCACTCGCCCCTAGCAAGGCTAGAATCGCGCGGCGGGTAAGGCTAGAATTGTCAGTCATCATATTCCCTTTTGGAAGTGTTTTTGTCATTTGCTTAATACGTTTTTCGCGAGGTTTTCCAGCGCATTGCGTAAACCGTCGTCGCGGATCGGAGCGAGAGTGGCAGCAACCTCGGCGGCATCCGGTTCGGAAAGAGATTTGGGCGCGCGTACCTGATGTTCGAAAGCATGTGCTTGTTCGGCAAATCCGTGGCTGCTCGTTTGGGTGATCCGGATCCGGGAAATCGCGTTATAGCCATAACAGGCGTTCACCTTCCCCTGAAGTTCCGGCAGCATCATTTGCAACTCCGGCGCCCGTGCGCCGTCACACATAACCGTCAACGTCGCCCCGAACCCTTCGCGGGCATAAGAAACTTTGACCGGTCGCGCGATATCGGCAACCAACTGACCAACGATTTCCGCCCAATGTGTCAATAATCGCACTTCTGCAAAGCCGCGACGTTCCGTTGCGGCACGGATACGTTGACTGACGAGACCACCGGTTTGCAAAAACCCACGGGACCGACGCCTGACTGGCGACGAAGCCTTGCCTTTAATGAATTTTCCGTCAGCTTTTTCCGCCATGCGACTCTCGAATTTGTCTTTAACTTATAGTAACGTTGCTACCGACAAGGTCCATCCCTCATTAAGGCTCGGCGCAATAACGCTTACGTGAACATATGATCAATCCAGAAATTTTACTTAAGTGGTATGACGCCAATGCCCGTGCGATGCCGTGGCGTATTCCGCCGACCGAAAGCGCCAAGGGCATCCGCCCCGATCCCTATCATATCTGGCTTTCCGAAATCATGCTGCAACAGACGACAGTTGCGGCGGTTGTCAGGTATTTTCTGGCGTTTCAACGCCGGTGGCCCACCGTGCATGCGTTGGCCAATGCCGACGACGCCGACGTTATGGGGGAATGGGCTGGACTTGGGTACTACGCCCGCGCACGAAATTTGCTGAAGACGGCGCGCGTTATTTCGGCTGATCTAGGCGGCAGTTTCCCCGAAACCGAAGCCGAACTTATACGCCTTCCCGGCATCGGTCCTTATACCTCCGCGGCAATCGCCGCTATCGCCTTCGACCAACCGGCAACGGTTGTCGATGCTAATGTGGAACGTGTCATTGCACGGGCTTTTGCGGTTTCCGAACCGCTTCCAGATAGCAAGCCGGCGCTTAAAACACTCGCCTCGAATCTTACGCCATCAAGCCGGCCGGGCGATTTTGCGCAGGCGATGATGGATTTGGGAGCCACAGTTTGTGGACAGCTACCACAATGCGAAAAATGTCCGATATCGGAGCAATGTCTCGGACGGCAGCGCCGAATAGCAGCCACTTTGCCGAAGAAACGGCCGAAGCCCATAAAACCGGTCCGATATGGCGTCGCGTATTTTGCGCGCAGGGATGATGGCGCTGTGCTGCTAGAAACCCGCCCGCAATCCGGACTGCTTGGTGGGATGCTGGCGCTGCCGACAACAGAATGGAGCGAAACGGCCGTTGACGAGGCACCTCCGGTAAAGGCGGACTGGGCGACTTTGCCAGAACCCGTAAAGCATACGTTCACACATTTTCACCTGCTACTAACGTTGCGCGTTGCAAATCCACCCACAGGTCACCCACCTGACCGCGGGGGTTTCATGAACGTTGACGAAACCACGCCGGGCACGCTGCCAACCGTGATGCGTAAAGCATTTGTTGCAGCTTCGACCGCTCTCGATGCAAACGGAGCTTGAAGTCCGGCCACAGGGTGTGATGATGTGCCCGAAATTAGTAGAGTTGAAACCATGCCAACCAAGACCTCACCATCAAGCGCCCTACCGTATTCGGTTTCCCTGATACTCGCCACAATCGTGGTCATCGCGGCAAGTTTCGGCGGCTGGACAATTGCGTTGATCCCCTTGGTCGGGTTGGTGTTTAGTTCGATCCTAGACAGGTTGCTTTCTAACAACCTCGACAATCCAGATGCAGACGCCGACAGAGACAGCCTCTATTGGCACCGGATGCTAACTATCGTCTGGTTTCCGATACAATTGTTCTTCGTGATTTTCGCATTGATTGCCGCAACACGGTTTTCGCATCTATCGACCGCAGAGAGCATTTTCCTGTTCATTTGCCTTGGTATCGCCACCGGAGGGATCGGTATCGTGTATGCGCATGAGCTGATTCATCAAAAGGACAAGCTCGAAAGGAACCTAGGCGACGCGCTGTTGGCGATGGTGTTGTACGGGCATTTCCGGACAAAGCATATTCTAATTCATCACCGCTATGTCGGGACGCCGGGTGATCCGGTGACCGCACGCTATAACGAAGGCTTCCACCGGTTTTTCTGGCGGCTTTTGCCTGCGGGCCTGATCGCGTCATGGCAGCTCGAATCGCGGCGATTGGCAAAGCGTGACCGCAAACTTTGGGACCCGTCCAATCCGTTTTGGCGCTATGTCTCGTGGCCACTCGGATTTTTGTTAATGGCGTATTTGATTGGTGGCTGGGCTGGAGTCGGCCTTTATCTTGTGCAGGCAGTGATTGCGATCACCTATCTGGAACTGACCAACTATGTCGAGCATTACGGACTGGTGCGCAAACACCTTGGCGACGGGAAATATGAACCTGTGCGCCCGCACCATTCGTGGAATTCTTCGCGGCGATTTACCAACTACTTGCTTATAAACCTGCAACGACACTCCGATCATCACTATAAGCCCGAGCGCCGCTTTCCATTGCTGCAAACTTATTCCGAAACCGAAGCTCCGCAGTTACCCTACGGGTACCCGATTATGGCGGCGATCGCGTTTGTGCCGCCACTCTGGCGAAGGATCATGAACCCGCGTGTCCGAAAGTGGCGGGCTATGTATTATCCGGAGATCACCGACTGGAAGCCCTATAGCAAGGCAACAAATCCTAAGCCGCGTTCCTAATCCGACTTTTCGGCAACCCGCCGCCCGTAGCTACCATAGGTGTGCGTGTTCACATCTGCATCGGAACGATTAATCGAATGAACTTCGGGGTTGCCGGCATAATCAAAATTCACACCAGCGCCTTCGATTAGCCTATTCATCATATTGAAAAGCGCGCAAACCTGCGTCGCTTCATATAGCGCCTCTTCCGTCCAGCCAGCGTCGTAAACGGCCTGAGCGTCGGCGCTCACTATCTTGCTCGGTAATGTGTTCACCTTTTGCACATATCGCAAAATAGGTTTCAGCTTATCGATACCGCCGACGCTGTCGAGATCGTTGACCAACCCGTCTATCATTGCTTCATCAATACCGAAGGCTTCGGCGTAAATCTTGTGTGCGCCATAACAAAAAGTGCAGGCATTTAGGCTGGAAACATAGGTCGCGATCAGTTCACGCTCGGCCTTTGACAGCTCACCTTCGTCGCGAAGAATTGCGTCGGTGTATTCCATTAACGGGGTAACGCCGCGTGGAAACAGGCTGAACAGGTCCGAAAGATGGCTGGTTTCAGGCAGTCGCGGCAAGAATGGCATCTTCGCCTCCGTTAATTAAGTTAACCTTTATCGCGCAGCAGCCGCGACTTCTGGCGAGCCCAGTCACGCTTTTTATCGGTCTCGCGTTTGTCCTGTTTTTGCTTGCCTTTGGCGATGCCGAGCAGCAGTTTCGCACGACCCTTGTCGTTGAAGTAAATCTTCAGCGGCACAAGCGTCATTCCCTGACGACCGATCTGTTGCCACATCTTCGACAGTTGCCTTTTGTTCACCAACAGCTTGCGTTTGCGGCGTTCTTCATGCGCGAAGGTTTTTGCCTGCTCGTACGCCGGAATATATCCGTTGATCAGCCAGAGCTCGCCATCCTCGACGGTGGCATAGCTTTCGGCAATATTTGCCTTGCCGGTTCGCAGCGATTTCACTTCGGAACCTTCCAGCACGATACCGCACTCAACCGTATCCTCGACCGCATAATTATACCGCGCCTTCCGGTTCTCGGCGACGGTCTTGTTATTTGGATCAGCTTTTTTACGCGGTGCCATCAGTCAGTTATCCGTACGCCCGACAGTCGGGCCATTTCTTCGTCGCTCGGGGCTTCCCAAAGCGACTCGATAAAATCGAACATGTCACGAGTAACCTCGAACTGGAAGGTCTCGGCTTGTTCAGCATTTCGTTTCAACACCCGCTGCCATCGGGTATCGGTGGGGACATCGCGGAAATGGAGCTGTGTCGCGAAACCATTCTCGTCAGCCCAGTTAACAAAAATATCCCGTTCAATTCTGTTCGTCAGACCGCAGTCGAAAATCGCAGGCACATTCAGCGAGACCAGCCGCTCCGCAACATCCCGCATCTGGGCACAATTACGTTGCACCCGCTCGTAAAACCACTCGTATAGGTTTTCGTCGGGTTTATCGGAGTTGTGCAAACGCTGCATCCATTCGTCGATCGAAAAGCGCACTCCGTCAACGGGGCGCGCCAGTTCTTCCGAATACGTCGATTTCCCAGCACCCGTTGCCCCGCAGACGAGATATATGTCGGCACGGCGATCAGGCATGGCTAGTTTATCAACCCCGCAAAACGCATTGCATCTTCGATCTGGGTTTTAGTTTCCGGCAACAACCCCGTCAGCGGCGAGCGCACCTCGTCCGTGCACTTTCCAAGAAGCGTCAGACCATGCTTTGCGCCGACAACCCCCGGCTCCGCGAATATAGCGGTGTGGAGCGGCATAAGCTTATCCTGCAACGCCAACGCTTTGGTGTAATCACCCGCAAGCGTAGCTTCCTGAAATTCTGCACAGAGTTTAGGCGCGACGTTCGCGGTAACGGAGATACAGCCGTGACCGCCATGCGCGTTATAGCCAAGCGCCGAGGCATCTTCGCCGGAAAGCTGAAGGAAATCGTTGCCGCAAGAAATACGCTGTTCGGAAACACGGGTAATGTCACCGGTTGCGTCTTTAACACCGACGATCCGAGGCAGTTTCGCAAGCTCACCCATGGTTTCGGGTGTCATATCAACAACCGAGCGACCCGGAATGTTGTAGATGACGATTGGAATGTCGCTAGCGTCGTGAACAGCCGTAAAATGCGCAATCAAACCGCGCTGGGTCGGCTTGTTGTAGTATGGCGTCACCACCAGTGCCCCGTCTGCGCCGACTTTTTCGGCGAATTGCACAAAGCGGATCGCCTCGACGGTGTTATTCGAACCAGCACCCGCAATAACAGGCACACGACCGGCGGTGGTTTGAACTACCACCTCGATCACACGTTCATGCTCGTCATGGCTAAGTGTCGGGGATTCACCGGTAGTGCCGACGGGCACCAAACCATGGCTGCCCTCGGCAATATGCCATTCAACGAGCGCCTTCAGCGCATCTTCGTCCACCTTGCCGTTTTTGAACGGGGTGATAAGCGCTGGCATGGAACCTTTGAACATTGGGGGCCTCCGATATTTCATTATGAGTCTCTGCCCGATTTGGCAGCGGCGCGAAACTAACGGCGAATTGCCGCCACCGCAAGCAAGCGATACGAGACATATAGGTTAGATGGGTGCTATACGGTAGAAAAATACAAAAATATATGTTGAGGCACTATGAATTTCTCAAATTTACGCAGGGTTTTACCCATTGCGTTGGCAATCCTTGCCGGTAGCTTTTCAGTCGTTTCCGCCCAGACTCCCGCAAAAAACGGCGAGGGGCTCGCAGCTGCCTTGTCTGCTGCAGGGAACGGGTTGTGGGAAGACGCTGCAGATATTGCCGCGCGAAACCAAGACCCGGTTGCTGGTGAAATCATTGAATGGACACGTTTGCGCGCCGGTCGCGGCAGTTTCGCGGAGTACGAGGCTTTTCTTTCAGCCAATCCCGATTGGCCCGGCTTACCATTGTTGCAAAAGGTCTCGGAAGAAACCATTCCCGACGATTTGAAACCCCAGAGGGTTGTTGATTATTTCCAGACTCAAAGACCGCAAACCGGCTGGGGTGCCATGCGACTGGCCAATGCATATCTGTCGTTGGGTAAACCGTCCGAAGCCGCGTTTGAAGTGACGCGAGCGTGGCGTGAATTCTCGCTCAGCACGCAGGAACAAGATGCCCTTTGGGGCGCTTTCCCAAAAACGCTAAAACCCCATAACGCCGAACGGCTGGATGCTTTGCTATGGAAGCGCAAATCTACCGAAGCCAGCCGGATGTTACCTCTTGTCTCCGCGGATGAACGACAGTTGGCCGAGGTTCGCATCGCCTTGCAGCGCAATAAAAACGGTGTTGATGCCCTGATCGCAGCCTTGCCTACATCCAGCAAAAACAGTGCCGGTCTGGCTTACGACCGTTTCCGCTGGCGTGTAGGCAAAGACAATTGGGACAGCGCGCACGACATGTTGGTTGAACGCTCCGGTTCCCTCGAAAGTCTTGGTCGTTCCGAGTACTGGTCCGATCGGCGCCGAACTTACGCTCGTCGCGCCATGCGTGCCGATGATAATCGCACGGCCTACTTCCTTGCCAGCCAACATTTCCTTACCCCGGATCAAAGCGGATACTCGGATCTGGAATGGCTTTCCGGATTTCTCGCACTCCGCAAACTGGATGATCCGGCACGCGCGGTTAAGCATTTCGAAAACTTCCGCCGCTCGATCGCCTCTCCTATCAGTGTCGGACGGGCGGGATACTGGCTGGGTCGCGCCTACGAAGCCATGGGGGATTCTACCAATGCACGGTCCTCCTACGCCCTCGCAGCAACCTACCAGACCAGCTTTTATGGCCAACTCGCCGCCGAACGCGCCGGACTAGCACCAGATCAAAGCGTTGCGGGCAAGGACATCCCGCCAGACTGGACGAAACAAGCGTTCCTGCGCAGCGACTCGGTTCGCGCCGGCTTTCTATTCCACTTCGCAGGCGAAGAACTGCAAACTCGGCGATTCCTTACTCACGCGTCAGAATCCATGACCTTGCCACAACGCGCCGCTTTGGGACAACTCGCTCTCGATCTGGGGTCGCCAAATACCGCGCTGAAGGTCGCCAAGGAAGCTGCGATAAGTGGCGGAGTAATTCCGGCGTCCTACTATCCGGTAACTGACCTCGCCGAAATCGAAAGTCCTGTTCCCGCTGAACTGGCGCTTGCAATCGCGCGTCAGGAGAGTGAGTTCAATCCAAACGCCCAGAGCCCCGTCGGTGCACTGGGACTAATGCAGGTTATGCCAGCAACCGGTAAATCGGTGGCGAAAGATCTAGGCGTCTCGTTTTCAACCAAACGATTGGCGGGCGACTGGGAGTTCAACGCACATATTGGCACTGCATACCTCGCAGATATGCTTGAACGCTTCGATGGATCAACACTTTTGGCCGCCGCAGCTTATAACGCAGGACCTCGACGCGCGGATCGTTGGATGGCTGATTACGGCGACCCGCGTTCGGCGAACATCGATGCAATCGACTGGATCGAGACAATCCCGTTCCGCGAAACGCGAAACTACGTGATGCGCGTGAACGAAGCCCTGTTTGTCTACCGCGCGCGCCTTTCAGGCACAGCGCCGACGATGAATCTGGAGGCGAGCCTAAACGGTCGCTGATTGCCACAAAAAGGAACTTTTAATTCCGGCGGGCGTCTATACACTCCGTTTCCATGGAACAAACTGACAATCAAAGCGCCCGTCTGGGCTCTCTGTCCGGCATCCGCGTGCTGGACTTGACCCGCATCCTTGCCGGACCGAGCAGCACGCAATTGCTGGGGGATTATGGCGCCGACATCGTTAAAGTCGAAAAACCCGGCGCTGGCGACGACACCCGTGCGTGGGGGCTACCCTATGTGCGCGATGCCGAGGGAAACGAAACCTCGGAAAGTGCGTATTACCTGTCCACCAATCGCAATAAACGCTCGATCGCCGTCGATATCGCGACGCCTGAAGGGGCGGCAACGATCCGGCGGCTCGCGACGAAATGCGATATTCTTGTCGAGAACTTCAAAGTTGGCGGGTTGAAGAAATACGGGCTGGACTACGATAGCCTGAAAGATGCCAACCCATCGATCATTTACTGCTCAATCACAGGTTTTGGCCAAACCGGACCGAACGCGGCGCTAGCGGGGTATGACCTGATGGCGCAAGGTTATGGCGGGATTATGAGCCTGACCGGCGTGCCAGACGGAGAGCCGATGAAGGTCGGCGTAGGCATAACCGACATTATGTGCGGGATGTATGCGAGCACCGCGATACTGGCCGCCCTCCGTCACCGTGACCAAACCGATGAAGGTCAGCATATCGATATTGCACTGGTGGATTCGCAAGTCGCGTGGTTGATTAACGAGGGTGTGAATTATCTAACCTCGGGCGAAGTTCCAAAGCGCCGTGGAAACCAGCACCCGAATATTGTCCCTTATCAGGTGTTCGAGGTAAGCGACGGCTATCTGATCGTGGCGGTGGGTAACGACAACCAGTTTGTCAAATTTTGCGGCGTTCTCGGCCATCCTGAACTCGCCACAGACTCGCGCTATACCAGCAACATCAAGCGTATCGAAAACCGCNAGACNCTGATCGAAACGCTCGTNCCGATTATCGCGAATATAGACAAACAAACCTTGCTGACAGGGATGAACGCAGCTGGCGTTACCTGTGGCCCGATCAACAGGTTGGACGAGGTATTNGCCAGCGATCAAGTTGCCGCGCGGGACATGAAAATCTCGATGCCGCATCCACTATCAGGATCCGGTTCGGTTGACCTGATCGGCAATCCTGTCAAGTTTTCGAAAACCCCCGTCACCTACCGCAAAGCTCCGCCGGTTTGCGGTGCCGATACACAAGATATTCTTGCTGATTGGTTGGGAGAGACCTCGACGTCCTAGCTCGCATAACAATTCAAAGGAAACCCAATGACCAAGATCCCCGAAAACATGCGCGCGCTTATACAAAACGAAGACGGCTACTCGGGGCGGTCCGAAGGGCCGGAGATTTCAGATGCCGCTCTCTATCTGACGGAGGCGCAAATTCCGGTGCCTACGCCCGGCAAAGGTCAGGTTCTTATCAAACTGCGCGTTGCTTCGGTAAACCCGTCGGACTTGCACTTCATCAAAGGCGAATACGGTCAGCCGCGATGCAAAGGCGTACCCGCCGGATTTGAGGGTTGCGGCGATGTCGTGGCAGCTGGCGACGGTGCCGAAGCACTCGTAGGCAAACGCGTTGCGTTTGCGGTTTCGCTTGGCGGTTCGGGGGCGTGGGCCGAATACGCGCTGACCGATGCCGTAGCCTGCATACCGCTTAGACCCGATGTTTCGGGCATAGATGCTTCCGCCCAAATCGTGAACCCGCTGACGGCAATGGCGATGGTGGATATTGCAGCCAAAGACGGCGACGCCTTCGTTATTTCGGCAGCCACCAGTCAGCTCGGCAAATTGATGATCAGCCTTGCCAAAGATATGGACCTCAAGGTGATCGCGCTCGTGCGAAGGGCCGAAGCAGTGGAACCCCTGAAAGGTCTGGGTGCCACTGAGGTTTTGGTGACTACTGATACAGACTTCGCCGACCAGTTCGCAGCCGTTAGTCGAGCCTTAAAGCCTAGGGTGTTTCTAGACGCCGTATCCGATCAGATTTGCGAAACGGTTTTCACCCTGATGCCTAACGGAGCCCGCTGGATTAGTTACGGCAAACTTGGCGTTGAGGTCCCCCGATTAACCCAGATGGGTCAACTGATATTTATGGGCAAGAAAATCGAGGGTTTCTGGCTGACAAACTGGATGCGCACAACGCCACCCGCGGATCAGGCACGTGTTGTTGGCGAAGTGCAGGCGCGGTTTGCCGATGGTCGTTGGCATACCGACGTTTCCAAAACACTGCGGCTCTCGGAAGTTATTGACGGACTTGCAGATGCAACCAAAATAACCGACGGGAAAGTCGTTATCACACCCTAAAACCGGAGGTTCAATATGTTCAAGATTCGTACGCCCTTGCGCCAATACATCAAGGTTTCCGCGCTCAGCGCGATGTGCCTTTTGTTTCCCGGAATTGCACACGCCGAATTCTTGATGTTCCCGATTATCTACGAGGTAACCGGCGTTGCTGACGATGACGTACTGAATGTTCGTATAGAACCTAATGCAGGTGCCTACGATATTGGAGATCTATTCCCGCACGCTCAGGTCGAAGTCACGGCAATCGATGATTCCGGCAAATGGGCGCGGATACAATGGCACGGCGAAGACGGTTGGATCGCACGGCGATATCTGGTCGAAGTCGAAAGGTTTGGCGACGAGTTTAGCGGCATGCCAGTGGATTTGCTTTGTACCGGCACCGAACCTTTCTGGGCGGCCGACATAACATCCGACGCGCAATTCTCCTTCGCCGAACTAGGAGACGAAGCGGATTGGATGCCGGTAACGAATTCGGTCATGTCGACCAATATGTACCGCTCCAATTATGCCTTCGATACTGCGAAATTCACCGGCCTACTAAGGCGCGCAGAATGTAGCGACGGGATGTCGGATATGACCTATGGCTGGGCGCTGGATCTGCTCGAAAAAGGAGCAGACCCGCGCCTTTTATCCGGCTGTTGCAGAACGATGCTGGTCAACCAGAACCGGTATTAACCACACATAAACACGTCATACCGCGTCGATTTCCCCGTAATCTGGTGCGAAGGCGCGCGAATTCCGGATATCGGATCAGCCTTTTGCGGCCACTTCAGAACCACCCGATTGGAGGCGCATTCCAGTGCAACCCGCATCAGCTCGACCGCGTCCTGATCCGTACCCACAATTTCACGTATCAATCGCATTTCTTTTTTGACCAGCGCCGAATTCTTTCGTGGCGGATGCATCGGGTCTACCAACACAACCTCGGGCGAAAGGGTCGGAAGTAAATCCTTGGCATCGCCATGCAATAGCGTCATCCGCGCGATCACCTCGGCAACTTCGCCACCGGCATTGCGCGCGCGCTCCATACCGTCAGCAAGCAACCGGTGCATTTCCTCGGACCGTTCGATCAACATCACCTGCGCCCCCAACGAGGCGAGCAGGAACGCGTCCCGCCCCAGCCCCGCCGTCGCATCAACAACCGAAGGCGTTTTGCCTGATTTCATACCGACGGCCTTAGGCAATGCCTGACCGCGCCCGCCTCCAAAACGGAACCGGTGCGCCACCGCACCGCCGACAAAATCGACGATCAGGTTGTCGCTATCACTCCCCATCGCTTTCCTTAACCGCCGCACGAACTTCACGTTCTAGAACTTCTAGAAACTTCGAGCGATCCGCCTTGCTGAACGGACGGCCACCACCTTGCCGAAACGGGTCGGCTTCGCGCAGATCCGCCATCAAATCCCGCATCGCCAACTGGTTGCCGATATTGGCCTGCGTGAAGGTATCGCCGTTGTGCCGAACTGCCCGCCCGCCGTTTTCAAGGCATTTTGCCGCCAGCGGAATGTCACCCGTGATGCAAATGTCGCCCTTCCCGATCCTGTCAGCAATCCACATATCCGCCACATCCGGCCCGTCAGGCACCACTACCGTCTCGACCAGCGGATGCGGATTTGGCCGCAAGCCGCCATTCGAAACGATATAGACCTTCAACTTGTGCCGATCGGCCACGCGCAGAGTTTCGTCCTTAACGGGGCAAGCGTCGGCATCTATGTAGATACTGCTCAAAGGTTATGCAGCACATCGGCATGGTGCGCGATGTGGTCTTCCATAAACGTGGACACGAAGAAATATGAGTGATCGTAGCCGTCAAGAATTCGCAAACTCGCAGGTTGGCGCCGTGCTGTGATCGCAGCAGCCATCGCACTCGGCTTCAATAGGTCATAAAACTCATCTGCTGCACCCTGATCAATCATCACATGCCCCGGATAGCCCTTCTGCGCCATTAACAAACTCGCATCATGCTTGCCCCAGGCGTTTTCGTCATCGCCCAGATACGCAGTCAATTGCTTGCGCCCCCAATCACTACCCGTCGGGTTTGTGATCGGCGCAAAGGCGGAAACGGATTTGTATTGCTCCGGCAGCGACATCGCCATAGTCAGCGCCCCGTGCCCCCCCATCGAGTGACCGGTAATCCCCTGCGCCTCCTCGTTCAGGTCAAAATTCCGGAAGATCAGCTTCGGCAGTTCCTCGGTTATATACGTCCACATCTGGAAATGAGGCGCCCAGGGTTCCTGCGTGGCATCAACGTAAAAACCGGCCCCCTGTCCGAGGTCATAAGCCGCATCATCCGCAACCCCCTCACCCCGTGGCGAGGTGTCGGGGAATACAATTGCAATCCCGTGCTCCGCCGCCCAAGCCTGCGCCCCCGCCTTAACCACCGCATTTTCATGCGTGCAGGTTAGACCGGAAAGATACCACAGGACTGGAACCGGCCCATCCACCGCCTGCGGAGGCAGATAGACCGCAAAAGTCATCTCGCAATCGCAAGCATCGGACCAATGCGAGTAAACACCCTGCGTACCACCAAAACTAGCATTCTCGGATATGATTTTCATTTTGCGGCCTTTTTCTTAACTTGGGGTTTCCGACGGACGCGCGTTGGCACGGAATCCCTATCAACTTCGAACTGCCCAGTAGCCTCAAACAACTCGCCCAGCTTTTCATAACCGTATGTCCGTTGGTCAAAATCAGACTTTATAGCTACTAGCTGAGCTCTTACCGCAGACAGGACAAACCAATCCCCATCGGCGTCTAGACTCTTCATAGCGCTAAGAATCAAGGGAACAGATTTTGAAAGCAGTTTATAGCCAGAACCCAGTTCGTTAGCATCGGCATTCCTTGAAGCGGTAGGTTTTGTGTCTTTCACAACTTCTTCAATTTCAGGAAGGTTTTCAACGAATATGAACCGTTTGCAGGCCATCCTGAATGCTTCAGGTGTTTTAAGTTGCCCGATCCCGTAGACTGGCAATCCGTGCTCACGAATTCGGCTTGCGAGACGAGTGAAGTCGCTGTCGGAGGAAACCAATACAAACCCGTCAACTCTACCGGAATGCAGAAGATCCATACTGTCGATAACAAGTGCAATATCTGACGAGTTTTTCCCGGTTGTATTGGCAACTTGCAAGTGTGGGATCAGGGCCAGCGATGCGAACTTTTCTGTCCAACCCTTTAACTTACTACCAGTAAAATCTCCGTATATACGGCGAACACTTGCCTCACCGAATGAGGCAATTTCGGTAAAGATTGCTTCAGCCCATTTTGGTGAGATGTTGTCAGCATCAATTAGAACTGCAAGGAGGGGCAATTTAGTTTCCATCTAATACACCACAACAGCCCTGATCGACTTCCCTTCGTGCATCAAATCGAACCCTTTGTTGATATCTTCCAACTTCAAAATATGTGTGATCATCGGATCAATCTCGATCTTGCCGTTCATGTACCAGTCTACAATTTTGGGCACATCTGTGCGGCCGCTCGCGCCGCCAAAGGCGGTTCCGCGCCAGCTGCGACCGGTTACTAGCTGGAACGGGCGGGTTGCGATTTCCTGGCCCGCACCTGCGACTCCGATGATGATGCTTTCACCCCAACCCTTGTGCGCCGCCTCTAGCGCGGTCCGCATGACATTGACGTTTCCGGTCGCATCAAATGTATAATCTGCACCGCCGTTGGTCAGCTTCACCAGATGCGCCACCAGATCGCCTTCGACCTCGGTCGGGTTAACGAAATCGGTCATTCCAAACTGCTCGGCCATCGGTTTCTTGCTGTCGTTCAGATCAACGCCGACAATCTGGTCTGCACCCGCCAATCGCAGACCCTGAATCACGTTCAAGCCGATACCGCCCAGTCCGAAAACAATTGCCGTGCT
>JGI24025J20009_10002160_pt1 | contig 14406 bp, 11 predicted proteins | sample Cruoilmetagenom3_FD_20009 | JGI IMG/M metagenome (IMG submission 20009)
AATGACAAGTTCTCTCAGTCTAAAACCAGCGTTCAAATAAACATTTATGAGGTTAAAACCTAATGGAATTACATGCTTTTTTCTCCGCATGTCTCCTATTAAAATGGCACATTGTCTACCCGGCTTTAGTACTCTAAAACTTTCTTTGGCAACCTTGGTCATTTCCTTTAAGAACTCATTAATGTCACAAAATGATAAATCTCCCGCTTGAGAATCAGTATAATGAATAATATTTGCGTAGGGTGGATGAGCACAGATTAAGTCTACAGAATCGCCTGGCAGGGATGATAAATCTCTGGCGTCGCCAACAAAGAGTTCGGGTTCACAGAATTGGTGGATTTCATTTTCAATAAATGTTACCTGCGGTGACTCTATGTTGAAATTTATATTATTCTTCGCCAGTTCAATAGCTTTATCGTTGATATCAAAAGCTATGCACCTTCTACCTAAAAGTTTGCACTCTACGGCAGTTGTTCCAGCACCACAAAAATAATCTAAAACTAATTCACCAGGTTCTGAATATTTAAGAATTACATTTCGCGGGATATAAGGTGACCAATTTCCTCTATATTCTCCGCTGTGCGTTGCCCAACTACCTCTTTGTTTAAAACTCCAAACTGTTGTTTGTTCTTCTTTAAAATCTTTTGGATAAAGTGTTTTTACTTTTTTAGAAACCTTAAAAGCACTAACGCTGACTCCCTGCGACTTGGTAATAAGCCGTTCAATATACCTAAACGTAACTCCATATCTCTGGCCAATCTCTAAGTCAGGAGTCCCTTTTATCTTTTCTTGTAATATTGCTCTCTGCAGCTCTTCTTCAGTTGTGAAACTCACCTTTTGATTAAGCATTGTATATTGCCCCAATAGTCAAGAATGCCAGCCTTTAATTTCCTCACTTCTTCTCTCATTATAGTGCTTTGGCTGTTTTTGTTGAAGCCTTCACTCTAATGCCTGTTGGCTTTATATCTCTTTAACTACTAAAATAATATTGATGACAACAACACCGCTCAGACATCAATACCTCAAGGTTAAGCAGCGCTATCCTGAGGCTATTATTTTCTTCCGTCTGGGCGATTTCTACGAGACTTTCGATGAGGATGCCAGGATAGCTTCCAAGGAGCTGGATATCGTTTTAACCTCCCGCGAGATGGGCAAGGGGCACAAAGTGCCCATGGCAGGGATACCTCATCACGCCCGGGATAGCTATTTGGCCAGGCTCATCAACCGCGGTCATAAAGTCGCTATCTGCGAACAGCTTACTCCTCCAGGCAAAGGGTTGGTAGAAAGAGATGTTATTCGCGTAGTAACACCGGGTACAGTAGTTGAGCCTAATCTGCTGGAAAGCAAAAGCAACAACTATCTGGCCAGTTTGGTCATCGAAGATGAAGAGGCAGGAATTGCCTATGTTGATATAACTACAAGTGAATTTGCCACCGCTCAGCTTCCCGCTGCCAGAGTTTATCCTGAATTGGAGCGACTTCAACCCAGTGAAGTTCTCATTCGGGAAGATGCTGAAACTCCCGAATCTGTATCCGCCTCTGTAACCAAACTTGATGATTACTGGTTTGAGCAGGACACAGCTCAGGAGACTTTGTTAGAGCATTTTGGTGTGACCGCTCTGGAAGGCTACGGCTGTGCCCATTTACCCCTGGCTACAATGGCTGCAGGCGCACTGATTCATTACCTGGGAGAAACCCAGAAAGAAGCTTTGCCCCAGTTAACCCACCTTGCCACTTATTCCACAGATTCTTTCATGGTTCTCGATGGCCAGACATGCCGCAATCTGGAACTTTTTCAAGGTGGCCGCTGGGGAGAAAGTGCTCACTTCCTTCTTGCCATCATAGATTTGACCAAAACACCCATGGGAGGCAGGCTGCTGAAAAACTGGCTGAGGCATCCTCTCCTTGACCTCGTTGAATTGAATCAGCGCCAAGAAGCGGTTGCCTGGTTTTACCACAACGCCATGGTGCGGCAAAAAACCATATCCATTCTGGCAGATATCGCTGATCTGGAGAGAGTGGTTAACCGAGTAAGAAGCGACAGAGCCATACCCAGGGAATTGATAACGCTCCGCGGCAGCCTGGAGAAAATACCCGAACTGAAAGAAACGATAGCAGCCGGGAACTGCAGGGAGTGGTTGAGAGATGAACTGAAACCTTGCAACGATGTTGCCAATCTCATCGCCCAGGCCATTGCCGATGAGCCTGGAAATTTAGAGCAGGGTGGCGTGATAAGAGAAGGTTTTTCCCCCGAATTAGATGAGCTACGCCACAAATCAAAGGAAGCCAAGCAATATCTGGCTTCTCTGGAACAGAAAGAGAGGCAGCGTAGCGGAATTAAGTCCCTCAAAGTGGGTTACAACCGAGTATTTGGCTATTATATTGAGGTATCTCGTGCCAATCTCGGCTTGATTCCCTCCGATTATATTCGCAAGCAGACCTTGGCTGGAGCAGAAAGATTCTTTACTCCCGAGCTCAAGGAATATGAGTCAGTGATTCTCAACGCCCAGGAGAAAATAGCTGAGCTGGAGACTGTCGTTTTTCGACAGGTCTGCCAGCAGATAAGCAATGCCGCTGAGCAAATCCTGGCTACTGCCAGAGCTATAGCCCAAATTGATGTGTTTTGCAGCCTCGCCGAGGTAGCGGTGCGTAATAACTATGTGAAGCCAACTTTGAGCGACGCTGATGTTATCAATATCAAAGGAGGCCGCCACCCTGTAGTGGAAAAGAGTCTGGGCAGCGATAATTTTGTTCCCAATGACACCTACCTCTGTAATAGCGATAGCCAGCTCATCATACTCACTGGTCCCAACATGTCGGGAAAATCCACCTACCTCCGGCAGGTAGCTTTAATTATCCTTCTGGCACAGATTGGCAGTTTTGTCCCCGCTGACACAGCAAATATTGGAATCGTTGACCGCATCTTCACACGCATTGGTGCTCAGGAGGATTTAGCTGCAGGGCAATCCACTTTCATGGTGGAGATGACCGAGACGGCAAATATCTTAAACAACGCCACGCCACGTTCTTTCATCATCCTGGATGAGATTGGGCGGGGAACCTCTACCTACGATGGGCTTTCGATCGCCTGGGCAGTGGCTGAGTTTATCCACAATTACCCCGGGTTGGGAACAAAGACTCTCTTTGCCACTCACTACCATGAACTGGTAGATTTGGCCAATATCCTGCCCAGAGTGAAAAATTTCAATGTAGCAGTGACAGAGGAAAGAGGCAAGGTCATCTTTTTACATAAAATTGTCCCGGGCAGTGCCGATAAGAGCTATGGCATTCATGTAGCTCAACTGGCCGGATTGCCCAAATCGGTAATTGCTGAGGCACAGGAAGTCCTGGCTGAACTTGAATCTCGTGCCCCTAAAAAAGGCAAACTCTCACAACGCAAAGTGCGAACCCAGCAGATACCACTTTTCTCCAAAGACTCTCAACTATCAAATGAGATTGCCAGGCTTGATATTGATTCTATGTCCCCTCTGGAAGCTATCAACAAGCTTTACGAACTCAAACAAATGGCAAAGGAGAAATAAAAATGGCTAGAGCGACTAAGGATTACTATAATGTTTTAGGCGTGCCCCGGAATGCCTCGGAGGAGGAAATAAAGAAGGCGTATAGAAAGCTGGCAATGAAATATCACCCGGACCGCAATCGTGGCAACGAAAAATGGGCTAATGAGAAATTCAAAGAGATAAACGAGGCTTATGGAGTCCTCGGCGACCCTCAGAAGAGAAAACAGTATGACCAGTTCGGCACCGTGGGCGATATCGGCGACATCTTCGGAAGTCCTTACACCAGGACCACCTTTCAAGATGCCATGAAAGACTTCAGCGGGGCGGGGCTGGGATCTGATTTCCTCGATGATATATTCGGTGACTTCTTCAAAGGTAGGAACATCTCTTTCTCCTTCAAGAAGTCCGGAGGGCCACGAGGAGGTACGAGATTTGAAGCCTGGCCGGGGCAGGAAATTAACCTGGAAGAACTCTTTGGCCAGGCACAAAGGCCTCAGCGACAGAATGTTCGCTACGAACTTACAATTACTCCACAGCAAGCTTTACACGGAGTAAAGAAGATTCTAACCCGGAAGGGGAAGATGTTAGAAGTAAAGGTTCCTGTCGGAGTGAAGGCAGGCAGCGTGGTGAGATTAAGAAACGCTCGCCAGAGAACCGATGGCTTGCCCGGAGATATCCTGATTAAAGTTATAGTCAAATGAAGCCCGGGAATAAAACCACGCGCTTCATACCACATGGCACTTTTGACGCCAACAGGCAAAGCTGGTAAGCTAAGGAGCTTCAGAGGAGACACAAAAATGCCCGATAAAGTAGATATGGAGAAAATCGTTTCACTGTGCAAGCGCAGAGGGTTTGTCTTCCCCAGCAGCGAGATATATGGAGGACTGGGCAGTTGCTGGGACTACGGCCCTATGGGAGTGGAGCTCAAGCGGAATATCAAGAATGCCTGGTGGAGAGCTATAGTCCAGGAGCGGAATGATGTTGTGGGCATCGAAACCAGTATCATGATGCATCCCCGGGTATGGAAAGCCAGTGGTCATGTTGATAGCTTTGCTGACCCTCTCGTCGAGTGCAAGTCCTGCCACTTGAGATGGCGCGCCAGTGAGCTCGAGGACCAAAAATGTCCTCAATGTAATGGTGAGCTAACTGAGCCACGCATGTTCAACCTGATGTTCAAGACATTCATGGGACCTGTTGAGGAGGAAGCCAGCACTGTTTACCTTCGCCCGGAAACTGCCCAGGGTATGTTCGTTAATTTTGAAAACGCGGTCACCACTTCTCGCAAAAAGCTGCCTCTGGGCATTGCCCAGATGGGTAAATCATTTCGCAACGAAATTACACCAGGTAACTTCATCTTCAGAACCAGAGAGTTCGAGCATATGGAGCTGGAATATTTCGTCAAGCCCGGCACTGATGAAGTCTGGTTTGATTACTGGGTCAAGGACAGGTTTGCCTGGTATGTCAATCTCGGCATAAGAGAGGAAAATTTACGCCTGCGCCAGCACGAAAAGGATGAACTGGCTCATTATGCCAGGAATTGCTACGACATAGAATATCTCTTCCCTATGGGCTGGTCTGAGTTAGAAGGAATAGCCAACCGAGGCGACTATGACCTCAGGCAGCATACCAAATTCGGCAATAAAGACCTCAGTTACTATGATGCCGAGGCCAATGAGCACTATGTTCCCTATGTTATCGAGCCATCAGCAGGCGTCGACCGCACCTTGTTAGCTTTCCTCATTGATGCTTACCATGAGGAAACAGTTGAAAAGGAGACCCGGGTGGTTTTGCGTTTCCATCCCTCATTGGCTCCCATGAAAGTAGCTGTCCTTCCTTTAAGCAGGAATGAAAAACTAACCCCTTTAGCTAAGGAAGTTTACAACAACCTGTGCCCAAGATTTATGACCTGCTACGATGATTCTCAAAGCATCGGGCGCAGATACCGGCGCCAGGACGAAATTGGCACTCCTTACTGTGTCACCATAGATTTTGAATCTCTGGAAGACCATCAAGTCACCATCAGAGACCGCGATAGCCTGGCACAGATCAGGGTGCCCATAGAGCAACTGGAGAAAACATTAGAATCCAAGCTCAAAGGCGAGCCTTTTGAGGCTACCCCGTTATGGACCACAAGGCAGAAATAAAAACGTCTATTCCGCCCTCACCAGTAATTGCGAACTTCCTTCTACTTGAGTAATTTAAACGCCAGCACATCCACCAAGCCCAAATCGGTTAACCTCAATTCTGGAATAACGGGCAAGGCCAGAAAGGAAAGGATGGCGAAAGGCGCCGGAGGCAGGTTGCCCAGCGCAGCAGCAGCTTTCTCCACCTGTTCTAGCTGAGACACAACTACGTCCAGCGGCTCTGATGACAACAATCCCGCAACAGGCAAGGGAACAGAAGCCACAGCCTCACCTTGATTAGAGACAACCAGCCCACCTTCGAGTTTCTGTATTTCAGCAACGGCTTTTATTATGTCATTATCATTGGTTCCCACCACCACGATATTATGGGAATCGTGGGCTACAGATGAAGCCAATGCTCCTTCTTTCAGACCAAAGCCTTTAACCAACCCCACGCCAACATTGCCGCTGGCTTTGTGCCTTTCCACCACCACCAGCTTTAAGATATCCCTATCCAGGTCAGGCATCACCATCCCACTCACGATTTTCATCTTCTCCATCCTCTTTTTGGTAACTATCTGACCAGGAACGATCTCGATAACAGGAAATATTTCTTCTATAGATGCTAGCCTCAGCGATTCTGCAGAAAGAGGCTTGATACGAACAGTATCCGTCAGCGTCGGCGCGATATGCGGCAAGGAAAACATCGCTTCTCCTCCACGGGCTACTAGCTTGCCTCTATAAAAAACCTGGTTGATTTTTAGACTCTGAAGGTCGGTGATAGTTATCAGGTCGGCCAGATAACCTGGCGCAATGATACCTCTGTCATAAAGTCTGAAATATTCAGCGGTGTTGATTGTCGCCATCTGGATTGCCCTAACTGGCTCCAAACCTCTGTCAATAGCCTTTCGCACCACATCATCTATATCTCCTGCATGAAGCAGGTCAAAACAACTGCGGTCATCTATCACAAAGAAGCATCTCCTGTAAGTTTTATCATTAACCAGAGGCAAGAGAGCATCCAGATTCTTCTCTGAAGAGCCCTCTCTGATCATGAGCCACATCCCTTTCTCAAGCTTTTCCTTGCCTTCCCTGAGCGTAGTTGACTCATGGTCAGAAAGAATGCCCGCCGTCATATAGGCATTCAAGTCCTTGCCCCCAAGCCCCGGCGCATGCCCATCAATCACCCTGCCTTTTGCTGCCATGAGTTTAGCCAGAACCTCTTCATCACCATGAACCACACCGGGAAAATTCATCATTTCCCCCAATCCAATCACGTTGGGATAACTTAGAATTCGCTTGATTTCTCTGGAATTTATCTCAGCCCCAGATGTCTCCAGAGGAGTTGCCGGAACACACGAAGGAGCCATGAATAACATATCCAGCGGAAGCTTATTCGCCCAATTTGAAACAAACTCTATACCTTCGATGCCACAAACATTGCTGATTTCATGTAAATCAGTAATCACTGTCAGAGTGCCTCGGGGCACCACAGCCTGAGCATATCTTGCGGGGTGAAGCATAGAGCTCTCTATGTGAGTATGGCCATTGATTAGTCCAGGAGAAAGATAGCCGCCCTCCAGGTCAACAACTTCCCTGGCTTCATCATAATCTCCCACGCCGGCAATTCTGTCACCATAGATAGCTACATTGCCCTGCTCTACTTCTCCAATGGCNGTATTTACTATGCGGGCATTCTTGAACAACAAGTCTGCTGGCTTCTCTCCCCGGGCTACAGAAATAAGCTTGGCTAGATTCATTTTTTAATCCTCCAGATAANAAATATCGGGCAAATAGCGAAATTTCTCGTTGAAGTCAAGGCCATAGCCCACAATGAATTTATCAGGCACGGCGAAGCCAAGGTAATCAATATNCACTGGAACCCGACGACGGGATGNTTTATCAGTTAAAGCGCACAGCCTCAAAGAGGCCGGCTTCTTCTTTTTCAAATAATCCAGCAGGAAGCAAATAGTGCCACCAGTATCCACAATATCCTCCACCACCAGGACATCCCTGCCCTTTACAGGCGTCTTGAGCCCTTGAACTACCTTGACCTCACCAGAACTTTCTTTACCACTACCGTAACTGGAAAGCCTTATGAATTCGATTTCCAGAGGCAAATCAAGATGACGCATAAGATCAGCCATAAACACAAAACTGCCCTTGAGGACACCAATGAGCAGGGGCTGTTTTCCCTGATAATCACGGCTGATTTCAGAAGCTAACCTGGCTACAGCCCCGGCTATCTCTTCCCGCCTGAGAAGAACCACAGGTTGCGGCTGAGAAACCATGATAGCATTATAGGCTTAACCTGCGGCTCTTTTCAATCTTGACCAGAACATTTTTCCCCTGTATATTTGAAGTAGATTCCATTTAACAGCACAATGAATGTTGGCGTATGCAAGTTAGAATTTCGCCTCCCCGAAAATGAGTCTCTCAAGGGTAAACGCCGGGTGCTCCAGTCACTTATCACGCGCTTACAAAACAGGTATCATGTCGCGGTAGCCGAAGTTGATAATCAGGGTTTATGGCAGCGAGCTACCCTGGGTGTAACCTGCATCAGCAATCACAGAAGACACGCCAATGAGATGTTATCCAGTGTGGTAAATTTCGTCATCCAGAATTATCCTGAGATGGAGCTGTTGAGTTCAGAAATAGAGTTTTTCTCAGCTTTTTGAGGTGGATGCTCGCACTTTCCTCAGTTACCTTTTGAGTTTGCCCGACTATCGGCAGCAGATGATTCACACTCAGCGCATTCCTCCTCAAGCTGCCACTTTAGGCAAACTGGATAAGCCGCTTAGCCCAACCATCCAGGCGCTTCTAAAATCTCAGGGCATACTTTCTCTTCACAGCCATCAAACGCAAGCGATAAACGCCATTTCTGCCGGGAAAAATGTGATGATAGCCACACCAAGCGCCAGCGGTAAAACTCTTTGCTATCACCTGGCAACACTGGAGGCAATCGAAAACGACCGCAATAGCTGCGCTATTTATCTCTTTCCCACCAAAGCTCTGGCTCAGGACCAGGCGCGCAGCTTGAAAGAAATCGCCTGCCCCGAGCTTCTCTCCGAAGAGGCCGTGGCTACTTTCGATGGCGATACACCGCAGTCTCAGCGCGCCCACATAAGAAGGCAAGCCAGGATAGTGCTCACCAACCCTGATATGCTTCACCTGGGCATTTTGCCCAACCACCGATTCTGGTCCAGGTTATTTCATCACCTGAGCTATGTGGTAATAGACGAAGCCCATGTTTATCGCGGCATCTTTGGCTCACATGCAGCCAATGTTCTGCGAAGATTGCGCCGCATCTGCACCCTCTATGGCTCGAGCCCCCAGTTTATCTGCTCTTCGGCGACCATCGCCAATCCCGGCGAGCACGCTGAAAGACTCGTGGGCCTGCCTTTCGACGCCATCACCACCGACGGCTCGCCACATGGTGAAAAATACTTCGTCTTCTGGAATCCGCCAATCATTGACCAGTCCAGGAGCACCCGACGCAGCTCCAATAGCGAGGCAGCCTTTCTTCTAAGCCAGTTAACGCAAAATGATATACGCAGCCTGGTTTTCGCCCGCACGCGTAAATTGACCGAGCTCATTTACATCTATGCCAGGGACCAGATGCCTGCTTCCTGCGCTCGCCTGCTCAGTCCCTATCGCGCTGGGTATCTTCCTGAGGAAAGACGCCAGATCGAGCGCAAATTCTTCAAGGGTGAGCTTCTGGGGCTGGTAGCTACTACCGCTCTGGAACTGGGTATAAACATCGGCGATCTGGAAGCCACAGTTCTCACCGGCTACCCGGGAAGCATTGCCAGCACCTGGCAGCAGGCAGGACGCAGCGGACGCAGCACAGACAGCTCCCTGAGCTTTCTTATCGCTCAAGACAACCCGCTGGACCAGTATTTGATGCGCAATCCAGAGTTCCTTTTTGGCAAAAACTTCGATAACGCATTAATCAACCCCGATAATCCCTATGTTCTGGGGCCACATCTCATCTGTGCCGCCTGGGAAAAACCTATAGGTGATGAAAAGGAATTCTTTGGCGACACCCACAAAATATTAACTGAATTGGAACAACAAGGCAGGTTGAGAAAACGCCAGCAAAAGTGGTATCCCTCCCCTTCCATCACATATCCAGCTCAGGATGTAAACATAAGGGCAACGCGGCAAAGCTACGCCATAATAGACCTTTCCCGTGGCTGCCTCCTGGAGACAGTGGAAGCCAGTGTCGCCTTCTTTCAAATCCATCCCGGCGCCATCTATCTCCACCAGGGTGAATCCTATATTATCACTGAACTCGATTTAGCTCAGCATACCGCTCTGGCAGAGCCCACTTTGAGAGATTACTATACCCAGACCATGGAAATAACCGATATCAGGGTTGTGAAATGGGACAGGGAAAAGGATTGCCACGGAGTAAAAGTCTATTTCGGAGATGTTGATGTCACCACCCAGGTGGTGGGTTTTAAGAAGAAAAGACAATTCACTGAAGAAGTCCTCGGGGAGGAAGCACTCGACCTGCCGCCACAGAACTTCCCCACCAAAGCCTTATGGTTCAACCTGCCCCAGAAGGCGAGTGACAGGATAGCTGAAGCCGGACTTGACTATCACGGCGGCTTACATGCCTGCGAGCATGCCGCTATTGGCATTCTTCCCCTGTTTGCCTTATGCGACCGCAACGACATCGGCGGCGTTTCCACCCCACTTCACCCCGATACCGGCAGGGCACAAATCTTCATCTACGATGCCTACCCCGGAGGCATCGGCATCGCTGAGAAGGGATTTGAGATAATAGCCCAGCTCTGGCAAGCCACCTTGAAAGTCATCAGGGAATGTCCCTGCTCCGATGGCTGTCCCTCCTGCATTCAATCGCCCAAGTGTGGCAACAATAACCAGCCCTTGGATAAAAAGGCGGCTATAATTTTGCTCGAAGAGCTGCTGGCTTAAACGCCATCTATACTATAAAGCCCTCCTCTTCCTGGCCCTGATAAATACAAATACTATCGCTGCCACGAGCACCACGATAGCGGCTATAATAGCAATCATGGTGCCTGTGCCCAGTTTGCCAGGAGCTGGCGAAGTTGCTACAGTGAATTGCCCTTGCTGCCCTTCCAGCAATACTTGATAAGTGCCCGGCGTTGACCTGGTCACGGTAAAAGCTACATTCTGAGTTGAACCCGGAGAAATCTTCACCGTGCTGCTATCTTCCTGATTGCCATTGATGTAAAGGAGAGCGGTGTGACTGCCAGCGGTGCCGCCATCATTGGCGATATTGATTGAGATTTCAACTGGCTGGTCAGGCTGAACTCGCTGCGGTGAAATATGAAGAACTGAAGCGGAAAAGCTTGCTGGCAAGGTGCCCGGCGTGACTGCCGTGAAAACAGCGCTCACTGATTTATCAGCATTCAGGGTTATCGTCGTGGCAACGGCACTGGCATCAGCCACCGTGCTGACCTCTCCAGTCCACTCATCAAACTGATAGCCATCATCGGGAACAGCCTCAAGATTTACTATCTCACCAGAGCAGGTCGTACCCAACCAGGAGGTTCAAATCTCCATCAATATCTGCAACACAGGCGGCGAGCCAGCCAGCCATACCGCTGTGCTGTACATAAATGGAGTGGTTGAGGATAGCCGCACGGTTGGCGTTTCTGGAGGCTCCTGCCAGACAGTAGTTTTCACAGTGAGCAAGGCAGCGCCAAGAACTTACGACGTATCGGTAGAAGGAGAGGAAGGACAGTTCTTTGTGCTCTCACAAGAAATCCCGACTCCAGCGGGAATCGGCGGTCCCTTAGGCACAGTGGGCATAATCGTCATTATAATTGTGGTTATTCTGCTTNTTGTGGCTCTGGTATTCCTGTTAAGGCGACAATCAACTTAGTTTGATAAGTGACTTAGAAAGAGGGCGGCTNAAAGCCGCCCTCTTTTATTTTCCGCTATATCCCCAGATAGTTTTCAGGATTATTCAAAACAGAAGCATTACTTATGCGCTATATCTCTGAATTTCTTCAAGATGGCATCCCGGTATACTTTTATCAGTCCTCTGCCGTGCTGGCGCATACTGGCTTTTTCTTTCAACTGCCTTTTTTCTCTGCGCTCCTGTCTGGTTTCTGCCATTTACCACTTGAGCTCATATGAGCCGAAAATGAAATCCAGTTCCTCCTGCAACAAAGCGGCTTTCTCATTGGGAACAAGAGCTTCCTCCAAGTCAAGTATCAGCTCTGTTTCGCCTGCGGGAGACTCTATGATATGAGCGCTGCCGCATTCCTTCCCTCCCATCTTGAAAGTCATGGCGATGCGAGATTGTGTAGCACCGCTGGAGAGGGGATAAGTCTGTAACTTCGCCTCCTCTGCTTTGATTCCCAGTTTTTCAACCAGGGCATGTATTTCATCACGAAGCATTCCAGGATTCAGGTTTTGATAAGTTTTTCTGAGCTGCATAACTCGATTATTATAGCACTTTTCAGCACTGTAAAAGAATTTTTACCTCCTGGAGGGAAAGTTCGCGCACCTGCCCTTCCTCGAGATTACCCATGCTGAGGCTTCCTATTCTCATTCGCTTCAGTGCCACTACAGAGTGACCCAGCTTCTCAAACATACGGCGTACCTGGCGCTTCCTGCCTTCGTGTATTATTACGCTGTAATTAAAAGGAGGAAATGCCTTTACCTCTTTTATTACAGCGGGATGAGTCATGCCACCTTCAAGCTCAATTCCTTCCCTGAGCTTCTTTTCCTCGTATGGCTGCAGCTTGTCTTCAATGAATACCAGATATTCCTTCTCATGCTTGAATTTGGGATGGGTAAGACGGTAGGTAAACTCTCCATCATTGGTTAAGAGCAGCAAGCCCGTACTGTTCCTGTCCAGTCGTCCCACAGGATGCAGATTCAGATGGCGGTATTTTGGGGGCAGCACATCAATGGCTGTCCTGCGGCCGCGGTCATCTTTTGTAGTGGAGATAATATCTGCAGGCTTGTTGAGCATCAGGTAAACCCGGGGCTCGAGCTTCAAATCAACCTTCTCCCCATTTACTGTAACGCTGTCCCTGGTCACATCTACAGGGTGTGCCAGGCTCTCTATTACCTCACCGTTCACCTGCACACTGCCTCGTATTATAGCCTCGGCTACTTGTCGTCGGGAGCCTGCTCCAGCAGTTACCAACAACCTGAGCAAAGTCTTTGATTTCATATTCGATTATGTTAAATGTAACCTGCTGTCAATGCGGTAGTCAATGTTATGCGGTTACATCCTCGTAGGGTCGGGACCTGTGCCCGACCATGGCGGGCATAAAACCCGCCACTACGTTCTACCGAGAGGTACAAAGGATATAAGGCGGGGATGAACCCCGCCACTACGGACTCACGGTGGGAAGGCGAGGAGATAATCTGCCACCAACCACGTGAACGAGTACTATCCTTTATGGTAAAATATATGCTGAAATGAAGAAAGACTTGATGCAAATTCTAGCCTGTCCGGTATGTAAAGGCGATCTGGAGCTTAAAGTGGATAAGCAGGAAGGCGAGGAAATCGTCAGCGGTTCTTTATACTGCCCCAGGTGCCAGCATTTTTATCCTATTGCCGATGGCATTCCCAATTTGCTGCCGCCAGATTCAGATAAATGAGCTCAAGGGGAATAAGCCACTCCACTTGTGGGAGATTCCCAAACTTCCACAGATGCCAGCTTTGCCGGGGAGCTTGAAAGACAAGCTTGAAGCTTATCGTATATCACTGAGGCGATATTCTCACAGGAAGGCTCAATCTTATTAAAAGGAGCCGCATCATTGAGGCAGGCATGGTCAAAGGGAGCTATGCTTTCCCGGAGATATTTTTTTATCAAAGCAAAGTCACAGGCCAGCCCAGCTTCATCCAGCTCTGCACTTTCCAGGTAAACCACCACTCTGAAGCGGTGCCCATGTAAATTTTCACACTTGCCATGGTAATACCTGAGGTAATGCGCCGCATCAAAATGCTCTTCTACAGATAAGCGATACATCACAAAACTCCTACTGCCATTTCCGCACTCCCTCAGAGCCTGCGACAGCCGCTGCCATTTCACCAATGGTCTTACCCAACTCAGAATGGATTAGCTCTGGAGCAATCTCAGAAAGCGGTATCAGCACGAAGGCTCTCTCCTGGATACGAGGGTGCGGGATGATTAAATCTGGCATGGCAACAATTTTATCATCATAAAAGAGAATATCAATATCAATGGGGCGGGGTGAATCGGGGAAGCCGGGTATCCTGCCCAGCTTCTTCTCTATTCTTTTAGCCAATTCAAGAAGCTCCCCGGGGTTGAGGTCAGTGGCAACCTGGCATGCCAGGTTAAGGAAAAGTGGCTGCTCTTTATAACCCATGGGCTCGGTTTCATAGATGGAAGAAGCCTTTTCCAGTTTTACTTCTTGTGAAAGCAGCGCCAGCACCTGAGACAGATTTTCCTCTCTATCTCCTGAATTTGAGCCCAGAGAGAGATAGACGGTATTCATTGTTTTCTCACAATAGCATCAGTCATCTTACAGACCCGCGCCATTTCCCTGACATCGCTCACGCGCACAATATCAGCGCCCTTAGAAATAGCAATAGCCACAGTAGCAGCGGTTCCCTCCAATCTCTCCTCCGCAGGGAGGTCAAGCACATAGCCTATGAAAGATTTACGTGAAGTGCCAATAAGGACAGGCAAACCCAGTGTTTTGAGTTCTTCCAGGCGCCTCAGAATTTCCAGATTTTGCTCCTGTGTCTTACCAAAACCAGGACCGGGGTCAACGATGATG
>JGI24025J20009_10002161_pt1 | contig 14401 bp, 9 predicted proteins | sample Cruoilmetagenom3_FD_20009 | JGI IMG/M metagenome (IMG submission 20009)
TTCAGCTATACGGTGGACGACGGCACCGGCCGAACTGACACGGCCACCGTCACCCTCACCGTCGGAACCCCGACAACGCCGACGTTCGTGTCTGACGATTTCGCATCGCCAATGCTGGACTTAGCCTGGGACACGGCCGCCCCGACCGGCACGCAGGTTCAGGTCGGCGGCAACGCCGAGGATGGCTATCTGGAACTTGTGACCGGTAGCGGCAATTTCGATCTATGGAACGATACCCGAAACGTCGCGACCGCACTTCAGCAGATGTCGGACGAGGATTTTACGCTAGAGGCTCAATTCCTGAACATCCCCAGCGTCAAACACCAGATGCAAGGTTTCTTGATCCAACAGGATCAAGGCAACTGGATGCGGTTCGACCTTTATAGCAACGGAACCAGCCTTTACGCATTCGCTGCGGTGACGGTCGACGGGGTGTCCCAGAACGTGACCAAGGTCAAGGTGCCGGACCGCGATGCAGATTTCATCAGGGTTGAACGGGTCGGAGACGATTTCGCGTTTTATTATTCCGCCGATGGCACAAGCTGGACATTGGCCGGGTCGGTCAACCACCAGATCAACGTGGCCGAGGCGGGACTGTTCGCTGGCAGCGTCGGCGCGACCGCGGGGCTGACGGCCCAAGTGGATTACGTCGAACTGGGCAGCGACCCGATCATTGACGAGGACGGCACTTATATGTCCGAACCGGCGGCGCCGGTGCCGGGCGATGACACGCTTGATACCGCACCGGGGACCAATCTTGTTTTCACCGCTGCCGAGTTGCTTTCGAACGACTGGGATATCAACAGCGACACCCTGAGCATTGCCGAATTTTCCGATCCGACGCATGGCGCGATCACAGGCTTGGGCAACGGCGAATACCTTTTCACGCCCGATGCCGGATATGTGGGATTGGACGACTTCAGCTACACTGTCACGGATGGAAGTTTCACCAGTGTGGGCAATGTTTCGGTGATCATCGACACGTTCAACGCCGTTTCGGACGATTTTTCCGGCGGTAGCCTAGACCCGGCTTGGCAGTTCTACGGTATCACTGGCGGGGTCGAAATCGCCTATATGGGAAGCAGCGTGATGGCTGCAATTTCCTCGCCCGAGGGCGAGGCGGTCAGTGCGTCGGATGTTTTGACGACGCCGCGATTGCTGCAACAGGTCTATGATATAGATTTTCAGATTTCCGCCGGTTACCTGAGTGAGCCTTCTCAGCAATATCAGGAACATGGCCTGTTGGTCGTGGAGGGAGAGGGCAACTGGCTGCGGTTTGACCTGGCATATACCGGCAGTGGCCTGAGCTTGATCGTCGGGACGATCGAGGATGGCGTTACGGATTACCTTCTGCTTCAGCCGGTCGAGTCCGGTGAGGTCGAAGAGTTCAGGATCACCCGCACAGACGACCAGTTCGTGTTCGAATACCGCGGTAGTGGGTCCAATTGGACAACGGCCTATACACTGGAGCGGTCCATGGTTGTTACCGAGATCGGCACCTTTGCGGGCAGTGCCTCGTGGCAGGGGTCGGTCCCGGGATACACTGCCTATCTGGACTATTTCGAGAATTCCCTAGATCCGATTCTGGACGAAGACGGCGATTATGCGTCCCAGAATTTCGCACCGGTGGCGGCGGATGACTACTTTGTCGTGCTGAACGATCTGACCTTTGACCTGAACGACCTGACCGGCAATGATTTCGACCCCAATGTTGAAGACACGCTGTCAATCCAGTCGATGGGGCCGGTTTCGGACGGAACCCTGACGGACAACGGTGACGGCACTTTCACCTACACCCCGGATCAGAGCTTTTCCGGTTTGGCGACCTTTGACTACGTCATCAGCGATGGCACCTTGTCGGACAGCGCGACCGTGACACTGGACGTTCAGAATGCCATCGACCTGTGGCACGGCGAAACGCAGACCTTTGGCACGCCCGGCGAGGCGCAAAGATGGATCAACATACTTGGTACCGTTTCCAGTGAGGTTACGGACCTGAGCTATAGCCTGAACGGGGGTGCATCGGTCGGGCTGTCCATCGGGCCGGACACGCGGCGGCTTCAGGACAATGGGGATTTCAACATTGATATTGCCTATGACCTGTTGGACGGCAGCGCCAGTGACGACATCGTCACGATTACGGCGGTCTTGGCGAACGGGACGGTCATGACCAAGGATGTCACCGTCGTTTACGAAGATGGCGCGGTCTGGGATGCCAATTACACGATCGATTGGTCAACGGTGACAAATCTTCAGGACGTTGTGCAGGTTGTCGATGGCACTTGGGACTATACCGCCGATGGTGTCCGTCCAGTTGATCTGGGCTATGACCGGCTGATCGTTCTGGGTGATGACAGTTGGGACAATTATCAGCTTTCGACGACCATAACCGGACATGATCTGAGCAACGTCGATCCGCGTGGCCGCGATGGCGGTGCCTTTGCGATCGGGATGCTTTGGGGCGGGCATACGGATGATCCCATTTCTGGCTGGCAGCCGGTTTCGGGTTGGAATCCGGGTGCGTCCTTCTTTTACACGGATCGGCTGGAATCCCGCAGCTACCACAATTTCAACAGCCTGCTTGGCACGTCACCGTTCCAGATGCAGGAGGGCGTGACCTACAATCTTGTGGTCGAGGTGACGCAAGCCGGCATCTATGACCGCGTCTACTCATTGCGGATATGGGAAGAGGGGACGGCGGAACCGCAGGGTTGGAACATTCAAACGGTCGAGACTTATGCGATCACCGAGGCACCGGCGACCGGCGGTCTGTATCTGAATGCGCATTACTACGATGTCACCTTTGGCGACATCCAAGTGACGGAAATCACGGGGTCCGACATCGTCAACGGCTCGGATAGGGATGACATTCTGGTGGCTGCCGATGGTGCTGTGTCGAACCCCGGTGCCGACGAGATCGACGTTTTCACCGGTGGTGCCGGGGGCGATACCTTCGTTCTGGGTGATGCCGGGTCGGTTTATTACGACGATCCCACTGACGGCAGCCAAGGGCAGCAGGACTATGGTTTTGTCTGGGACTTTAACGAGGCCGAGGATGCCGTCCAGCTTTATGGCAGCGCGGCTGACTACGAGCTGCGCGAAGACGTGTCGGGCCTGACACTTGGAACGTCGATCTGGCTTGTGTCCGGTGCCGAGGATGATTTGATCGGTGTGCTGAACGGCGCTTACAATCTGGACTTGGCGGACAGTGCATTTGTCTTTGTAAGCGACGTGCCGGTCAGCTAGGCGCGCGCCTCCTGCACGCATGTCGATGCGCGATTATGATCCTTGAGGATCAGCGCCGTGTATCTCTTCATGCTGTTCGAATGGTGGGTCGGTCAGCAGGACTAGGCCATCGTCCAAAAGCTCCTGAACCGTGTCCACCTCGACCGTATCTTTTCCAAAACTGGCCGCGTAGACCAGCGAAAGCTCGCATAGCTTGTTGACCACACGCGGAATACCGCGGGACTTTTCATAGATTAGTTTCACGGCATCTTCCGTGAATGCCTCGCCAGAGCCGCCAACGCGTTTCAACCTATGGCTGATGTATTCAGATGTTGTTTCACAATCCATTTCGCGCAGGTGAAATGACACGGCAACACGCTGGGCGAACTGCCGCAGGTTGTGTTGCGACAGAAGGGCCCGCAATTCTGGCTGCCCAATCAGAATCAGTTGAAGCAGTTCATTCTTGCCGGAATTGATATTTGTCAGCATCCGCAATTCTTCCAGAATTTCGGTGCCAAGATTTTGTGCTTCATCTATTACGATAACGACCCGATGGCCTTCGGCGAATTGACCTATCACAAAATTTTGAAATGACTCGAACATTTCGACATTATCGGACGGGTCTGTAATCGGGATATCAAGCGAATTGTTGATCCACCGCATCAATTTCCCGTTTGACGTGTTTGCGTTCGAGATTAGGCCAACCTTTGTATCTTCGGGAACCTCTGCAAGAAGAGCGTGCATCAAGGTTGTCTTGCCCGATCCGACCTCGCCTGTAAGGACGGTTACAGGGGCTCCGGTGATGAAGCCATACTCCAAAACCGTGAATGCCCTTCGATGACCAGGCGACCAAAACAGAAAGTCCGGGTCTGGCGTCAAGGCAAATGGCGCGCCAGTCAGACCGAAGTGGGATTGAAAAAGTTCCGTTGTCAAAAGTTCACCTGACAGTGATTCCGGCGGTTAAACCGCAAGCCGGGTTTTAAAAAAATGCAGTTCGACCATGTCACTACGCCCGATCGTTGACTAGCACGCGGTCAGAGTCCAGAGCGACCTTAAGAAAGTGTTAAAGAATCATTGATTTCTGCCCCGGTTTGAAATGAAATGCTTGAATATAGCTGCAACTAGATGCAATTGTTCTCTTTGTAGTGATTTTACCGCACTGTCATGCGGCCTTGGCGAATTCGGCAGAAGGACGGATATATTTTGACCGTTCCAGCGCGTTCAAAGTGCCAGGGAAGTTTTTTAGGTCCCGTGCTGTTTCGCATGTATTGCATGCCTTAGGAGCGTAATTTTTTTCAAAAGGGGGGCGCAATGATTGCTTTTGCACATCAGCGCATGGCCAGAATGAAAGATTCCTTCGAAAATGAATTGGACGCGAGCCATCCGCTTGTTGTCGATCTTCCATTTATGGAAACTGAATTTTCAGGATTCTACCGGAACTATTTCAAACGGGCGATAGACGTTGCCCTTGTATCACTTGCGGCGTTGCCCGCGCTTGCGGTCGTTCTGATCTTTGCCGGAATGGTCGCGCTTGACGGTCGGAACCCATTTTACACCCAGATTCGGGTCGGGAAGGGCGGGCGCAGGTTCCGCATCTGGAAGCTCCGCAGCATGGTTTGCGATGCGGATGCCGCTTTGAGCGCCTATCTGGCCAAGAACCCTGAGGCCGCGCGCGAATGGGAAACCAAGCAAAAGCTGAAGAAGGATCCGCGCATTACCTGGATTGGGCGTTGCATCCGCAAGTCGTCGATCGATGAATTGCCCCAGTTGTGGAACGTCTTGAGCGGGACCATGTCGCTGGTTGGCCCGCGTCCCTTCACTGCGGGTCAGGAAATCCTGTACACTGGCAAGTCCTATTTCAAGCTGCGCCCGGGGGTGACCGGACCGTGGCAGGTTTCGGATCGTCACAATAGCGCGTTCTCTGATCGTGTCTGGTACGACGAAGACTATCATCGCAAGATGTCGTTCAAATATGACCTGACGCTGATCGCGCGCACGTTCAAGGTCGTTTTGAGGTGTACCGGCGTCTAGCCGCAGCGGTGTTTGGTTTCCTCAGGCGGGTAGGGATTGTTGCTGACCGACAATAGTTCGGCCCGAAATCGGGCCGAATCGCAGTTCGTTCTGTTCCCAAGGCCTGAGTTGCGCAAAGATGACTTAAAGATCAAGGAAGGGTCACGGAATTGGCACTGATGAAAAGAATTTTGATTGCTTTCGCCTTGGTAGTGTTTGCAGGAGCAGCGACGGCGCAATCCTCTTACACGATCAAACCGGGCGACACGCTCGACATCGAAGTGCTTGAGGATAAATCGTTGAACCGTTCGGTTGTCGTGCTTCCGGACGGGCGCTTCTCGTACCCTCTCGCGGGTAGCCTTGTGGCGAAGGGGCGCACGGTTGATCAGGTTCGCGCTTCTGTCGGCGAAGCGATCAAGGGAAGCTTCGCGAATACGCCGACCGTCTATGTTGGCGTGCGGCCCGCGCCGCCGAAGCCTGCTGTCAGGGCATCGGTCCGCGCCCCCGCACCCGTGGTTCGCATCTACCTGATGGGCGAAGTCCAGAAAGGCGGGCAGATCGAAGTGAGACCTGGCACGACTTTCCTGCAGGCCTTGGCGCAGGCGGGTGGGTTGACCCCCTATGCCGCATCCAAAAGGATCCAGATACGCCGGACGGATTCGCGCTCTGGAACCCCCAGGATGATCACGATCAATTATCATGCACTGTCCCGCGGTGCGGCCCTGTCAAGTGACGTGGTTCTGACCGAGGGCGACGTTATCCTGGTGCCCGAGCGGCGGTTGTTCGAATAAGGCGCGTTGATGAAACACTCTTTGGCAGTCCCGGTCATTGTCGGATTAGCGTCCTGGATTGCACTTTCCCCGACACCGCTTCACGCGCAGGATCCTGCCGGCCGGGAGGCAGAGTCAACGCTGTCTTTCGGGCTGTTGTATAAGGACGACGCTTGGAAAGCATACAGCGGGTTCGACTTTACCCTTAGCTCGTCAACGCGCACCGAAGGATTGGGGCTTTCGGCCTCGGGTGGGCTTGAAGGGAGCGGCGCGGACGGTCTGAACCTGGTCGACCCCAATATTTTGCTGACCTACAATCGCACCGGGCGCAACGCGGCGCTGGCCGCATCCGCGCGCTATCGCGAGTCGGATCTTGGCGGGTTTACCATCGACGAGGACACCAGCGCCGGAGAGTTGATCGCCAACACAGGCACCAAGAAAGACGCCAATATCGCCGGTTCCTTGGAATTCGGCACCGTGTCGCCCCTCGGCGGCAAGATTGATATGGGCTGGCGTGAGGTGAAGTATTCTGGTGCAACGACCCTTGCCGATTACGATGCCGTAGACGTTGGCGTGACCTTGCGGTTTACGATCGACCCAAGGATCGATCTGCGCACCACCGCGCGCTACCAGGAAACCCTTGCGGATGCTCCGGGAACGGACCGCGTCACCCAGTCCATCGGTTTTGGCGCGGATTTCAAGGTGAACCAGACGCTGAACACCTCAATCGACCTGACTTATGCGGAAATTGAAACGCGCCCGACTGGCGGACCGGTCCAGAAGGACAGCGGCCCGGGTTTCGAATTCACTGCGCAGAAAGACCTGAAAAACGGCGATCTGGGATTTTATCTTACATCCACCCTGACCACCGTCGGCAATCGCACGGAAGCGCAGGTCGCCCGCACGTTCGAGACTGCGCAGGGCGATGGCCTGATGCTTTCGGCCGGGGTTTCCAGAAGCGGGAACGACGAGGTTGATGCGATCTTTGGCTTGGAATATTCGCGCAGCACGCGCGATGCCGAACTTAATGTCGCCCTGTCACGTTATGTGCAGTCCGACCTGTTCGGACAGGAAACGCTGAACTCTCAATTCCGGATCGGGCACAGTTATGCGATCAACGACACATCCAGAATTGAAAGCGCGCTGGCCTACCGCGAGACACAGTTCCTGACCTCTACCGCGCTGGATGCCCGCAAGCTGGAGATCAGCCTAGGCTATTCGAAAAAGCTGACCAGCGTATTCGATCTGTCGGCCGAAGTGTCGCAAATTCGCGATTGGACCGGATCTGCGGGCCCAACGACCGATAACACGGTTTTCCTGGGTTTGACGCGCGCCTTTAGCTGGGCGCCGTGACGCGTTTAGCAACCGGGTTTGTCGGTTTTGCCATTAGCGGGATGCGTTAGGGGGCGACGGCCTGACGCCTTGGATGTACTGTGAAATCCCGTCAATCAACGCACCATGCTTGGACCCGAACCCCGTTTGTGCCGGGTGCAGGTCGGTCCGCTGCAACAGTCCTGGCAGATCGTCGATCTGCCAAGCCACATAAACGCCGGGTTCGTCGGCAAGTGCCCGCGCGGTAGCAAGTTGGTGGTCGTTCCGATGCTCTTCCAGATCGTGTCGCCGCGGGACAATAATCAGCGGACGTTGAAACCTTTTCGCCGACAAGATCGTGCCGATCCCCGCATGGGCGACGATGACGCGCGCCTGTGAAAATGTTTCGTCAAACGAAACCGGGTCCATCATCCGCCTGACATCCAGATTTGGCAAAGCTGTCGTTTCGGTGCCGACTTGGGCGATGATCTTTTCATCGGTATTAGCCGCGAAACGGTTCATCGCTTCGGTGAGGCGGGGAAAGGCCAGTTGTGTTCCGACGGTCAAAAAGATCATAGAACAGCCCCGAAATACCCGGCCCCCTCGGCCTCGGCCACATGGGGCCATTGGCTAAGCCACAAATCGGCAAAGCGCCTTGCCAATTTTCCCGACATCGACATTTCCTCGGCATTGGCAACGGAGTCGACCCAGATCGTGCGCCGCCTGAACAGTCTGGCCATGGCCAATGCGATCACGCCGGGCAAGGCCCCGGTCGAGATGACGACATCGGGGCGAAACCGCGCGATGGCCACGAAAAGGGTTACGGCGGTCAAAGGGATGCGCCAGGCCGAGTTGCGGTTACATTCGGAAACGATCATCGAAGGGGCGGCGTTGAATTCTTCCGGAAGCCCCTTGAGCGTTGTCGCGAAAAGCATGTCACACCCCGCGAAAGCCGGGCGCAACGCCATCAGTTGTTGCCAGTGTCCGCCCCCAGAGGCGATGGCCATAACCCTTGTAGGTCTGCTTTTCTTCGCTTTTGCCATTTCACTTTCAACACGCTGTTTCGACCACAGGGCACTTGCGCCCTAGCTTTAGCAGCGGTTGTAAATATCCTCGTATCTTACGATGTCGTCCTCGCCCAAGTAGGTTCCTGTCTGCACCTCGATCAGATACATGGGCACCTTTCCGGGGTTGGCCATTCGGTGCGTGGCCCCCAACGGGATGTAGACAGAGCCGTTTTCCGGCACCAGCGTCACGTCTTTATTCACTGTAACCTCGGCCGTCCCGCCGACCACGATCCAATGTTCGGAACGATGGACATGGGATTGCAGCGAAAGCACGCCGCCGGGTTTGACCATGATGCGTTTGACCTGAAATCGGTCGCGGGCGATCAGCGATTCATACCAACCCCAAGGCCGGTGATAGCGTGGATATTCCCGCGCCTGCGTGGTCTTGCGCGCGGCAAGCCGATCCAAGGCACCGGGGATTTTCGCCAGATGGTCCCGGTCTGCGACCAACACCGCGTCGCGGGCCACAACGGCGACGATATTGTCCAGGCCGACACCCAGAATTTGCGTGGCGCTTTCGTCGCTGCGCAACATGCTGTTCCGGCAATCGACGGCCAGCGCGCCGCCATATTCGGAGACGCCATCGTGATCCCGGTCTGTCACCCGCCAGACCGAGGCCCAGTCTTCCAAGTCGTTGCAGGGACCACCCAGTGGCATGGCCAAGGCACCCCTTATTCCTGCCAATATCTCGCTTTTGAAATCCCGTTTGGGAATCTGGGCATAATCGGTGGTGGCATAGGTCAGGGTATTGCCGTCCGTCGTTCCATTCTCGACCGCCTTGCGACAGGGTTTCAGCATTCCCGGTGCTTGCGCTTCGAATGCGGCCAGCAGGTCGGCGCGGCGCATCAGAATCATGCCCAACATATTCTGCGGCGCATCCCTATCGCTTTCGGTCAGGGGCGTGGCCGCCAACCCGCGCGGGGCGGCGACCATCTCCTCAAGTATCTCCGTGCTGGAGACTTTCGGCTCTACGATCCCGTCCAAAAACCGGACGACCGCACCCTTGCGCGCGCGCGCTTCGGCCTTACGAATGGCGGCCTGAAAATCCTCTGGATCGCCCGCGAAATGGACCATGGGCGAAACCAGGACCACCGCATCTGGATCATCCTCGATCATCAGGGCCGCAGCCAGAACCGATGCCGCCGAATTGCCCCCAGCAGGCTCCAGTGCAAAGCGCGCATCCCAAACCCCGACTTCGCCTGCCTGATCTTCGGCAAGGAAGCGAAATTCCTGATCTGTCGTGACAACGGGTGCGTCAAACCCATCGCCAGAAAAAAGCCCGAGCATGTTCTGGTAGGGGGATTGATCCCCCAGTATCGGAGCGAACTGTTTGGGAAATGTTTCGCGCGCACTGGGCCAAAGGCTGTCGCCGGTGCCGCCACAAAGAATGATTGGATGTACCATGAAATCCTCTCTTTCTGAAAATTGCTTTCGATAATGGGCCTGTCTTTAAAAAGGTATGTGCTTGGGTAAATAGGGCAGGGTGCTGCGCATCAATTCGCGAATTCGCACTTCTGCCGCGGCGATGTCATTGCCCTTGATCGGCGTGACGAACCGAACGATGGCACCATCGCGGCGGTCCCGCATAATGCCATCGACAAGCATGTCGATCTTGGCAAGAAAATCGTTGGTGATCCGGCTGCCGCGCTGTTCGAACCAGTAATAGACCAACTGTCTGTCTGTTCCCTTGATGATCTCGGCGCGGTTGGCATCGAAACTACCATACCCTGTGCCGGTCATATCCAGGCGGCGGGTTCCGAACTCGGTCACTTCCCAGCCATTGGCAGGCAGGCAAACCTGCGGGGAATGCAGCGCCGATCCGTTGGTCTGATCGCTGTAAAAAGCAGCGAACAGATGCACCGGCTGACCCGCATCCGGAGTAGAGTAGGTTGCGTTTATATAGTCGTCGGCACCGATCACTTCCTCGATCCCCGGTTCCAACCGTGTCGACAGGCCTTGCCATCCGTCCATCATTGTCGGAAACCGCTCGAATCCGGTTCTGGTCAGCGCCTCTGTCCGGTTGGTGGGCAGCAGGACCAGCACCGAAAGCAGACCGCCCGCCAAGACTGCAAACCCAAGCTGCGGGGCAGCGGGAACGCCTTTCAAACGGCTGGCGACCTGCGCCAGACCTTTCGTATCGAAGTCGAACAACGGGTTCTTTCGCTTGGCTTTCGGGCTTAGCATACGCAGCAAAATCATCGCCGCTGCCAACAGCACGATGCAAACCAGCAATATGGTCCAGCCTTCGAAGGCATGCAGGAACCCTTCGGCGGTTTCTATTCCGTAGCGGTTTACAACAACGGCGGTTATCGCGATCCGGGCCGAGTTCATAAGCACGGCCAAAGGCATGGACAATGCAACCAGAACCAACTTGTGCCACATCGGTGCGTTGCTGATGGCCGCGAAAAGCAGCGCGAAACTGATTACCGGAAACAGGAATTGCAAGCCGGAACAGGCCTCGGCTACCTGAAGCCGGTAAACACCCAGGTCGATGATATTGCCATCCAGGTAAACGGCCAACCCCAGCGCCCGGATCATCCCGACGCCCAGAATGGCCGAGACGTGTTGCAAGAATGTGGTCAGTTGCCAATACATGAACTGCGGTAAGGGCAGCACGAAGATCAGCAACAGCATTGAAAGCCAAAGACGGCGTGCCCGTGTCGGGCCAAGTATCAGGCAGACCATTCCGGCGATCCAGATGAGCAGGCCATAGGCCGACACATCCCCGATCTTGCTCAGCGTGCCTATCGCCGCGATGACAAGACCAAGCGTGACAAGCAGCACTCCGGGCCAGACCGGGGTGGCGGGATGCGCGCGGTATTCTTCCGGCTCGTCCCGAAGCGTCCGCAGGCCAATCCAGACGGCCATGAAGGCCACAACCGGCCCGTGGCTGTAAACAGGCGTGGCCCAGTTTTCGGCCAGTTCCCGAAACCCAAGAAAAAACAGCGGGGATGCCGCCAGCAAGGCAAGCAGTAAAAGCAGCGGGCCGCCCAGCCCGGCGCTGCCGCGGCTGGCGGGCAAGCTTGGTGTCCGATCTGCCAATTGCACGCCCATCAGTCTGTCACCTTGGAAGCGTCATCTGCGGCAAGGCCAAGCGCGGCCTCTTTTGCGAGCGAGGCAAAGGGTTCGGTGCCGATGTCGATCACTCTATCCAAATAGTGCGCCGCATCATCGGTGCGATCCGCGCGGATCAATGCCTTGGCGGCGTGCCATTGGACCTGCGGATCATCGGGCAATGCCCCCGCTGCTGTCACAAGCGCGTTTACTGCGGTTTCCAAGTCGCCTTGAAGAAACCGGACCCGGCCGACCGTATCCAGAAACTGCGGGATCGGGCTACCTACCAATGGCTCGACCAGATGGGCCGTGCGGACCAGCGTTTCCTCGTCCTGCGACCGCTGCAACAGCAGACCGGCAAGATTGTTGCGAACCGGCGCGCTTTGCGGGTGCGTTTCGAACAGGGCTTCATAGGCGGCAATTGCGCTATCCAATTGCCCATCGGCCTGAAGCGCGCTGGCCAGCTCCCATTGCATTTCCGGGCTATCGGGCAGCGCCTGCACGGCGTTCTGGATCGTCTCGATCAACAAGTCGGGCGCATTCTGCCGTTTCCGCAGCGCAATGAAATCGGACCAAAGCGCTGCTGTGTCCGGCATTTTTACCGTCAGGTCGCTGTAAATTTCCGCGGCAGCGGCCAGATTGCCTTGTGCGACGGCCAGTTCTGCCGCAACGGCGCGCAGTTCGGCATCGCTGGGAAATTGTTCTGAACCGATGTCGATCAGGGTTTGCACAATGTCGAACCGCCCGGCGTTCAGACCGGCGCGTGCCAGCGTGGCCAGCCCGACGGGTGTGACCTGTTTCGCCTCGGCGCGCAAAGTGATGTGCTGCATGGCAAGATCGGTATTGCCAAGGCTGATCAGCCGCTGGAATTGCATCCGGTCAGCGATAATCAGCGCGGGGTCGGTGCCAATGACCCGCAGTCGTCCTTCGATCGATTCCGCCTGATCCCACTGCTGCCGCGCCAGGAACAATTCGCCCTGTCGCCCAAGCAGCGTGATATTTCCCGGTGCCCTTTCGATCGCCCGGCCAAGCACATCAATGGCCGACGTGATCTTGTTCTGGGCAACCAGGTGCGCTGAATATTCAAGCGCGGTCAACGCATCATTGCCCGATGCTTCGAAGGCTTGCGCCATGATCTGCCCCGCCAGCGCGGTATCGCCCGACGCTTCATACGCTCTGGCCAGAAGGGAAAGCGTGGCGGTATTTTCCGGGTCCACGCCCTGCGCTGTCCTGAGCAGGCGAAGCGCCAGATCGGGTCGCCCGCGTTCTAGGAACCATGCCGCTTGCAGTTGCGATGCGGGCACATTGCGGGGGGCTGACGCCAGCAAGGTATCAAGCGCGGTTTCGGCCGCTGGCCGATCGCCCGAAGCATTCAGCATCTGCGCCAGCATATAAAGCGCGCCGGCGGTATCCTCGTCGGCTTCCTCGGCTGCTGCCACCGCTTCGCGCATTTCGCGCAACGCGCTTTCCGTGTCGGCATTGTCAAAGGCCATCGCGGCGCGCAGCAAGCGCAGAACGGTGGGCCGCCCATGCGCGGCGACCAGCCGCTCAAGCGTCAGCAAGGCCTCTTCGCTGCCACGATATTCTGACAGGAATTGCACAAGCGCCAACTGATCGCCGGTGTCGGAAAGGTCGGGAACATCCCGCAAGACCGCTTCGGCCGCGTCGATATTTCCGGCCTCGATATGCAAGGCGGCCAGCATCCGGCGGAAATGGGTTGCTTCTGGATGTGACTTCAGGATCGCTTCAAGTTGCGGAACAACCTCTTGCTTGCGACCCAGACGGTTCAATAGCTGAAGGCGGGCCTGCGCGAATTCAAGGTTGTCCGGCGCAAGTGCAAGCGCGTCATCAACCGCCTTCAGCGCCTCTTGTGGGCGATTGGTGCGACCGTAACCGTCAACGATCGCATAGCGCAGCGCAACCATCTGTGGGGCATTGGGCATAACCTCTAGCAGCCGTGCGTGGGTTTTAAGCAGGGCAAGGGCATCCCCTGCTTCGACCGCTTCGGAATAGGCAATGATCGCCAGACCGGCCTGCACTTGGGCATTGTCTCCGGCCACGTTTGCAATGGCAGTGTAATGCGACTTTGCGATCGCCCAGTTGCGCTCTTCCATGACCATGGCGGCCAGTTTAAGGCGGCTTGGAACGTGCCGTGGGTCTTGTTCGACGATGCGCAGCATCTGGGAATAGGCCGCGCGACGATTGCCCAGTTTCGCTTCGACCTCTGCCAGTTTGAAGCGGGATGGGATGTCGTTCGGCGTTGCCCGAAGCACGTTCAGAAATTCGATGCGCGCGCGGGGCAGGTCTTCGGCCGCAAGGAATTCCATGGCTTGGCCCAGATGTGCATCGGCTTTTTCTTCGTCGGATTGGCAGGCTGCTAAAAGCAGGATGGCCGCGCCGAAAACTGCGATCCGCAGCCTTTGTGCACGCCCGATCCGACCACGCTCCGCCACCTTGGAGGCTGGACATTCGGGATGATCAATTTCTGTCTGTTTACGCGTCCGATAGAACATTCGACCCGCGTTTGAACGATTCAGGGTCACGGCTAATTGTCTTCCGCGCATGAACGCGGCCTTTGGTTATGTAAAATCGTCGTCTTCAACTTCGCTGCGCGCTTGGATCAAACGGTCCGTGCGCAATCACTTTTTAATTAGGTTTCAAGCCTTTGCAGCTTGAAAAGCTGCGGTCACGAAAAAATACCTGCCTAATAGGTTTCGATTGTGGGGCGGGCCGGAAAACGAGTCAACGGATATTTCCAATACTTATTCCGCGACTGCGGCCTGCAGTTGTTACACGTCATCACCACTCACGGATTCCGAAGTGTGCAAGTCCGCCTTGCGCAGATCAGCGCCTGATTGTTCCTTAGCTGTTCCATCCCGGATGATCACATTTCCCCTCGGCGCTCGGCCCTGTTCATGGCAAGATCGGTTCTGAGGGAACTTCGGGACGGGAGACGCCCATGCT
>JGI24025J20009_10002162_pt1 | contig 14399 bp, 12 predicted proteins | sample Cruoilmetagenom3_FD_20009 | JGI IMG/M metagenome (IMG submission 20009)
CCCCATTGATTCTAAAATCTTTTTCAAAAAAGAAGGACTTTTGACAAGTAATACAGTATATAAACAATAGTCTGTTTTATACAAAATCACAATTTTTCTTAAATTACATAAAAAAATCAAACTTTTTTCATTTTTTTCAAATTATTTTCCTATTTGTTGCCATACAGTAGTTACAGCACTGTGATATAATTATAAAAAATATTATATTTTTGTCATTCTAAGATAAATTCCTTTAAATAATAGCAGTGATTTAATAAAATAGATAAAGATTCTTAGTTAGAGATATTAAAAAATATCCTAGTAAATAAAGGTGATGTAATGAAAACAAAAGAGATATTAGATCTTATTTTTAAAAGTCCTGATGTGAAATATGGTTTGGTAGAGTTTGAGGGTATTGATTTTGAAAAGGTCCTAAGTTTTTCCGAAGAGAATGGTAAGTATTTTTTAACATGCCTTAAACGAAATAAACCAATACAAATTTATTCTGAGAAAAAATCAGCTCCGGAAGAAATTATCAGGCAACTTTGGATTTATAAACTTATTAATTATTACGAATACAAAATAGATAAAATTGATGTTGAAAAAGAAATTTATTTTGGTACTCAAGTTAAGGAAAAAGCAGCAGATATAGTTGTTTATCAGGATGATGGAAGAACTCCTCGGATTATTGTTGAGTGCAAAAAACCGAACAGGGATGATGGGATTGATCAGTTGAAGTCTTATCTAAATGCTGAAGGTTCTCCAATTGGAGTATGGTCAAATGGTGCCGAACGAGTTATTCTTTATCGGCCCTATCCAAAAGAATTCGAAGATACCTTAACAGAAATTCCCAAAAGATTTCAAACAATCGATGAGGTATTAGAAGAAAAATGGACATTAGAACATATTAGAGCAAATCGTGATAGATATAATATAAAGGACATTATTCAGCAACTTGAAGAACTTGTTTTAGCAAATTCAGGAGAAGATGTCTTTAATGAAGTTTTTAAACTTATTTATGCAAAATTATATGATGAAAAGGAAGCGCGAACTAGGCCTAATCACGAAGTGCATTTTGTAAAATCCAAAGAGCCCAAAATAACTTACGAAAGGATAAATAAACTTTTTAAAGGAGCAATTGAAAGATGGCCTGGGACATTCTTACGCCAAGAAAAAATTAATTTATCTCCCGAACATTTAAGTATATGTATAGGACCTTTGCAAAAAACATTGTTTTTAGATGATAAAAATATAGAAGTGATGGATAAAACTTTTGAATATCTAATGCCTGATGTAGCTAAGGCAAAACAGGGACAATATTTTACTCCTCGTTATATTATTGATATGTGTGTAAAGATGTTGAATCCTAAGAAGAATGAATATGTCATTGATCCTGCCTGCGGTTCGGCTGGATTTTTAGTTCATGCAATGCAGTGGGTATGGGACCATGATATGAAACACGCTGAGAGAGAATCAAGAATTGAATATGCACAAGAATATCTCTGGGGTATAGATTTTGAGGAGAAAGCAGTTAAAATTGCCCGTGCCTTAATGTTAGTTGCGGGTGATGGAAGGTCTCATATATTGAAATTGAACTCTCTTGACCCGCGGGAATGGATGCAGAGTGACCTAGAAAAGTCAGATGCAAGAGTTAAGCTATCGAAGATGTTATCGAGATTTGATGATTATGAGAAGAATGAAGACAATAAAAGAAATTTTCGATTTTTTGATTTTGATTTATTATTAACTAATCCGCCTTTCGCTGGTGAAATAAGACAAAAAGAACTTCTTAAAAGATATGAATTAGCTCATAATAAAAAAGGGAAAATACCTAATAAAATTGAAAGAGATGTTTTATTTATTGAAAGGGATTTAAATTTTCTAAAACCGGCGGGAAGAATGGCTATCGTATTACCTCAGGGTAAATTCAATAATACAAGTACAGAATATATCAGAGAATATTTATTTAAGGAAGCAAGAATACTTGCAGTTGTTGGACTTAATTCAAATACATTTAAATTGCCTGCTCCGGCTAGAGGAACTGGAACTAAAACAAGTATTCTTTTTTTACAAAAATGGGCTAAAGATGAAGGACCATTGGAAGATTATCCCATTTTTATGGCTACCAGCCAGAATACCGGAAAGAACAATAGCGGAGAATATATTTATAAAAAAGATGGACATGGAAATTATATCGAAAATGTAGATGGACAGAAAATTGTGGATCATGATCTTGATGAAATTGCAGAGGGATTTGTGGAATTTGCAAAGGAGCAAAGATTTAGTTTTTGGAGGTAATATGCCTAATTTTGAATCGATTATGAAATGGTATAATCAATCTCAAATTGAATACATAACGCCTTTTCTGAAGTTATGGTTTGCATTCGAAGGTTATTTAAACCAAATTTTTCCCACAGAAGATAATCAAAGGGATTTAATTGAAAAAATTAAAACCGAAAGTCATCTATTTGTCTGGTTTGAAAAATATATTAATGAAAGTTCGGAAGCAAGCGACATTTTTAGAAATGCAGTAGAGAGATTAGTAAAACTCACTGATATTGACCCATTACTAAATAGCAAGAGGGAGAGAATATCATTTTCTTCATTAATTGATAAAAGAGAAAGACCTCCCGAGACTGAAGTTTTTAAGTTTCAGGGAGTTAATCTTACCAGAGATTACCAGGCTATATTCAAACAATTGATAGAAGTAATTTATCAGGTTAGATGTAATTTAATACATGGAAATTTTTCTCTAGATAATTATTCTCATCTAGAATTACTGGAAAAGGCATATATTGCTCTTAATATGATGTTTGGTAGTATAATAAAACGTTAAGGAATAAAAATTATGGCAGTTTGGTCACTAATTAAAAAAAGTGAATTGGAGGGGTCAAATAGATTAGACCCCGAATGCTATCAACCTATTTTTATAGAGACATACCAAATGATTGATAGAATAAGTAAAAACTGTTTTCTTGGGGAAATAATGTATAGTTTTGGATCTGGTAGAAATCTAGAACAAGAAGAGCTTACGGCAGATAATATTCCTTTCGTAAGAACACAGAATGTTAGGCCTATTTTGATTTCAGATTCCGGAATGTCAGCAATTTCCAAACACAATAAAAGTGCAATTTTACTAAATACTGGAGACATTTTATCAGTAAGGGTGGGCGAGGGTGTTGGAAATTGTTCTGTTGTGACTCCAAATTATAATAACAGTGCTTTTAGTGATAATGTGATTAGATTTAAAGTCAAAAAAATTAATCCTTTTTATTTAATTACCTATCTTAATAGCAAATATGGGGAATTAGTATGGAAAAAGGTTAGTAAAGGGACCGCTCGTTCTTTAGTGAGTAAAGAAAATTATCAACTTATAAAATTGCCTGTTTTATCAGATAAGGTGCAGAATTTATGTAATAAGTTAATTATAGAAGCCACATTTGCGTTGCAAGAGTCTAGATCTCTTTATTCTCAAGCTGAGCAAATTTTACTTGAAGAGTTAAGATTAAAAGATTTGGATCTGAAAGATGATTTGTTTTGTACAATGACATTAAAGGAAGTTAAAGATAATAATCGAATGGATACAGAATATTACATTCCAAAATATGAAAAATTAATGGAGCATATTTTTAATTTTGAGCATATTCCATTAGGAAAATTAGCCAAATTTAAAAAGGGTGTTGAACCTGGAAGCGATAAATATTTTAAAACAGGGAAGCCTTTTCTGAGAGTGAGTAATTTATCTAAATTTGAAATAATTAACAACAATCAAAAATACTTAGAAAATAATTTGTATATGCAATTAAAAAAGAGCTATGAGCCCAAAAAAGGTGAAATATTACTTTCGAAGGATGCAACACCAGGAGTCGCCTATGTTTTAAAAGAATCCGTTGAAGGCATTATATCAAGCGGTATTTTAAGGTTAGAAGTTGCATCGTCTATAAAAAATGAATATTTAGCATTAGTAATAAATTCACAAGTAGGGCAGATGCAAATGAAACGGGATTCGGGTGGCTCCATTATAAATCACTGGAAGATAGATCAAATAAAAAATTTAGAAATACCACTTTTAACACATGACACTCAAAAAAAGATAGAAAATTTATGCTGTGAATCTTTTTTAAAAAGAAAAAAAGCAAAACAACTTCTCGAAAAAGCAAAACACAAAGTTGAAGAGATGATAGAAAAGGAGGCGGGAACTAAATAATGGGATTTGATTTAAGAAGAAATTCTCAAGTTCTTTCAGAGAAAGATCTAAAATTATTATTAGATATTTGCTTAAAAAATAATGTTTCTTTATTAGAAATGGAGAGTTTGTTAAGAGTTGAAAAGGAATATCAATTAAAAGAAAGACGATTTGGTATTTATGATAAATTAAAACAAATTCTCGAGGTAAATATCAAATGAAATTTTTAAAATTATGTATAGAAAATTATAAATGTTTCCAGAAACCGGTTGAAATAAATCTTGATATTGCTGAAGGGCAAAAAAATATCGTTTTAACTGGGGGTATGAATGGGTCAGGAAAAACTGCTATTTTAGAAGCAATTAATATTTGTCTATATGGTGAAAGTAAGGCAAAAATATTTCGCAGTATAAATAGACGCGAATTAGAAAAAGGCAATGGAAATGTCTTTTTTGAACTACAGATAAAATTAGATGATGGAGATATATTAAAGATAAAAAGGGCTTGGAAGAATACTTCGTATGGATTGAACAAAATTACACAATCAGATCTTGAAGAGAAGTTAGTTTTAGTTAAGAATGATCAAAGGCTTGCCATATCTGACCAAGGGGGCTGGCAGGATTTTTTAGAGAAAACCATCCCTCATAGCATAACGCAGTTCTTCTTTTTTAATGGTGAGAAAATTGAATATATGGCGTCAGATAAAGATTCGGAAGGCAAATTAAAAGAATCAATAGAAGCACTTTTAGGGATAGAAATGGCAAAGCGATTAAAAAGTGACTTAGAATCTATCCGTAAAGAACAAAGAAAGGGCCGTGATGATGTTATAGATGAAGATATAAAGGCGAAAGAGTATCAACTCGAAGCAGGTCAAAAAAAATTAGAAGATTGGAAGAAAGAACTTACTTATTTAGAGAAAGATTTAAATAATTTGGAAGAAAAAGCAAAGGAAATAGAATCGGATTTTTTAAGAAGATTTGGGTTTTCTGCTGATAGTGTAGGAGGATTGAAGGAAATTGAAATTAAAAGAATTCAACTTAGTACAAGAAAGACAGAAATTGATAAAGAAATAAAACAATATTGTTCAAATATTTTACCCTCCGGTTTGCTTTCTAATAGATTTAATTTAATCATTGAACAGATTAAAAATGAAAGAATGCTGCATGAAGCAAAAATTGCCGGGAGATCAAATGAAAATTTAGCTGATATTCTCTTGGAAAAATTGTATAAACCTGAATGTATTATGTGCAGGAAACCTTTTGATGAAAATAAAAAGGGATATTTAAAGAAAGAAATATTAGAAGCGATTTCTTCTTTAGATAAAAACAATAAAGAATCCTTAAAGATTAGTCCCATATTAAATCTTTCGGAAAGGGAAGAAAAGAGATTAGAGGCTAGCCTTCTAAATAAGCAATCTTTAACTAATCTTAAAGATTTACTTAATGAGCGGGAAGATATAATAAAAGAACTTAGGCGCACAGAAAACGAATTGAGTAAATTAAAAGTAGGCCTAGAAGATAAGGATGCTTTTAGATTACTTCAACGGCAGCGCGATGATGTACAGCAAAATATAGGAAGGCGAAAACAGGAAATTAGAGATTTAGATGAACAAATTGCAGATAAAATTAGCACAAATAATATACTTGAAAGAGAACTAAACAATCTTTATGAAAAATATTCACAGGAGAAAGGAAAAGCAGATTTATTAGTCAAAATAAGCCGGATGCTAAATGTTCTTAACGAATTTATTGATAAACTCCGGATGAGTAAACTGGAAGATCTTAGAAAACATATTTTCTCAATGTATCGGACCTTAGCCAGCAAGAGTGATTTAATTGCGGATATAATAATTGATCCATTGACCTATAGAATTAGCATAATTGATAAACATAAAGCAGTAATAAATAAGCAAAATCTATCTGCTGGGGAAAAAGAGGTTTTTGCAATATCCTTACTATGGGGTTTAGCAAAAACTTCTAATTTTAATTTACCGATAGTAATTGATACTCCGCTTGCAAGATTGGACAGCACTCATCGTAATGCTATCGTAACAAAATATTTTCCAGTAGCAGGAGAGCAGGTAATAATCCTTTCTACGGATACAGAAGTAGATCAAAATTATTACAAGAAATTAGAGCCTTATATCGCACGTGTAAATCATTTGTTATTTGATAAGTACAGAGAATTAACCACTTTAGAAGAAGGTTATTTTTAGGAGGATAATAATGGCGGATAGAATTATTACATCCGAAAAAGCAGAACGATTATTAAGAAAACTTAGTTATTCTACAGGGATTGAAATAGCTACAATTGCGCGTTTGGCATTATCTCTTTCTATTAGATATTATAATTTTGAAGAACTATCCCTAAATGATACGCGAGGTCGTGAAATTCGCAGATACTCTTTGTTTTGGCAGGATGAACTTTTATATAAATCTATTCTTTGTGTTTTACACAAAAAAGAAATTAGCGATGATGAATTTTTCTCTAATGATTCTGTCGTTAAAAAACATATTGAGCATGGGTGCCAACTGCTTGCAGCTTTATACAAAGAAGTCAACGAAGATTCCTCTGAACTATTAGCCAGGCTTGGAGGATTAATAGAAGGCGAAGGAGTACCATATAGCCCAACTGAGGTACCAAAAATTAATATTCATGTAGGAACAGAGGAGCTTACAAAAGAAAAAATATATTTTGAACTTAATAATACTGTTCTCCATGCAAATTCACACCTGGCTATAATGGGTAAACCGGGGGTTGGAAAAACTCAATTATTACTTAAAATTTTAGCCGATATAAGGCATCTTTCAAATTACAAAACAAATTTTATATTATTTGATTACAAGGGTGATGTAATTTTTTCAAAAGATTTTGTAAAAATTACCAAAGCAGATACTTTTAGTTTGCCAGAGCAAGTGTTTCCAATAAATCCGTTCATATTAACGGAATATAGTAAAACTCAGGTGAAAATATCAGCGAAAGAGAAGGCAGAATCTTTTGCTTCCATACATAGACAATTTGGAGTGGTCCAGAGAGGGAATTTAACCGAAGCGATAAAACAAGCGTATCAAGCGAGAGAAAAATTTGATAAAAGATATCCTGATTTTCAAGAAGTTGCCGAGATAGTTAATGAAATGTATAGAGAAAATAAGCGAAAACCCGACTCTTTAGTTGAGATATTGAAGGATTTTTCTGAATTTGGGTTGTTTTGGGACCATGACAGTAGAGAGCAATTAATTAATAAAGTTTCTGAAAAAACATTCATTGTCGATTTACATCAATTACCTGTTCTTAAAGAATTAGTAGTTTATTTGGTAATAGAAAGACTGTATAAGGAAATGGCGGCATTGCCGGATTCTGTAACAAAAGATGGCAGAAGATTTATTAGAACAATTCTTGTTATTGACGAAGCGCATAATTATTTATCACAAAAAAATCCTTTTTTACAGAGAATCATTAGAGAAGGAAGATCTAAAGGCGTAGTAGTATTTTTTGCCTCACAATCCCCCAATGATTATATGCAGGATTTCTTTGATTTTCAAGAACTCCTTGAATTCTCCATTATCTTTGGTTGTGACGGAGTTTCAGCAAGTGCTGTTGAACGATTAATAGGATGTAATAGAAGTGTGGCAAAAAATCTTCAGCAGATAATTTCCAAACTAAAACCATTCCAAGTTATTACCAAACCAATATCTGATACTGAAGATTATAGTGTATTTAGAGCAGAAGCTTTTTATAAGAATTATTAAAATGTTTAATTTATGTATAGTTCGTAGTTTCTTTAGTTTTCAACCACACAATATTTTTTCACAATCTCTTTAGTATAGACGATTATAAAGAATAAATTTATAAATTAATTGTCAGGTGAAATAAAATGAAATTCACCGATATTGAAAAAGAAGTAATTTTTTTAAAAGCTATAATAGAACTAATTGATTCTATAATTAACTATGAGGTTCTTGATTTACTAGGCAAAGATCCTCATTCTGAAATTTGTTTTAGAACCATGACTCACCAAAAATATTTCAATATTATTCTTTTAGATTTTCTTTCTTACTCTGATGAAAAAGTACTTGATGAGAAACGATCATATTTGGAAGCTATTAGAGCAATTTGCCAATCACCAAATTTCAATAAAAACAATTCAATAAAAAACCTAATTATATCTACTCAAGAATTTATTGATTGGCTTGAGCAAGAAGTCCAGGTTGAAAAATTATGGTTACCATCTATTAACATTGAAACAACTTTATCAATTAAAAGAATAGAATTTATAAAAATATGTGGGAATATATCAAAACATAACTTTTCAAGATTATCCGGCGTTGCAAACAAATTAATAAATATATTTAAAAAGAATGGCATAAATATTAGTTTTGAAGATGCCTTATTGGCTCTTGATGACTTCTACGAAAACTTTGGTGATAATATATTAAATTATCATGGTAGCACCATAGCAGAATTTCTTAACAATATCAGGTGGGATATCTATGAATATCTTCAACCTGAATTTCATCAATCTATTGTTTATGAAGGCATTCAATATCCCAAAAAATATCATTATACGTATCCAAAAGAAATAAATAATGATTTTGCAAAAAACTGCTATTGGGATTTGATGAATAAGGTTCGCTCAAAGCCATATATAAGAAAATTTAAAGTAACCCGTTATTTAAAAAATAGATATTAAATTACAGAAAATAGGGACAACGGGCCATTTTTTTTAAGTAGCATTAAAAAATTGTCGTAAAGATATTTAAAAATAGTTATTTTAATTAATACAAAGAACGTCAAAAATATTTATAAAATTAGATGGCTATCTTTAAAATGGGAGGTGAGGTTATGGATGAGAAAAAAAGTGTTGTAGGTGACTTGATTAACTTCCGTGGCATGGTGTATAGTCCCTTAAACGAAATGGGAGTAGTATTTTTATTCGGGAAAGTTGTAGAAGATCTTAATATGTATATAGAAGAAATTAAACCTGGCTATCCTGATTGTATAGCCAGAAGATTTGTCGGAAAAGGATGGGAGCAAATTGCCATTGAATTTGAATTAAATGCCAAGAATTTTCATCAACATAAACACGATCCAAAACAATGTGATATTTTGGTTTGCTGGGAAAATGATTGGCCCGATTGCCCCAAAGAATATGAAATGGAAATTGTAGAACTGAAATCATTAATTAAAGAATTACCTAATCGTGAAGTTAGAAAACCTACCAAAGGTGAAAAGACTAAAGATGAAGAAGAGAAGGAAAGAATATTTTTAAAATTTGCCAATGATAAGGCTAGAGATTTATTCTATAAAGCAAATGATATTTTATTGGCACTGGACGAAAGAGTATGGAGAAATTTTGGAGAAAAATACACAAGTTATTATTCTCCTGAACGAGTATTTACTTATTTAAGAATGCAAAAGACCGGGATAAGAGTTTTGATATTTAATAATGGTAAAAAAATGGAAGGAGTGAGAAATCAGCAGCCTAAATGGGGTATATTTCGAATATCTAAAGAAAAAGATTTAGATCAGACAAAAAAGAATTGGCAAAAGTCTTTAGAACTAATTCGTGAAGCTTTAAGGAATAATGAAAATACTGGATGGTATGCGAAAATAGAAGAAGAGGTAGATGAAGATAATAATTAGAAGGATATCAAGGAATAGTTTTTTGATGGATTTTGAATAATAGCTGTTTGTGTAATATAAATTATTGTAATTAATTAAACTTTACTAATTTTGAGTAATGTCTACAATCTGATTTAAAATTAAAAATAAATTTTAGATAAAATTTAAGAAGCTTAAAATTAAGAAAAAGGAAAATTATAATTTAAGATGATAAATAATATTAAAAAATATTTTTATGACTTTATTTCTTTGTCACAAAAAACTTTTTTGGAATACCATATAAAAGATAATATGTTTAAAAAATTAAATACTTTTTCAAATGAAATAAGTGAAGAAATTTTTACTTTAACTGTTAAAGGGCTAGAAAAAAGTTTAGAATTTGATCTATTGGTAGAAGAAACTTTAAATCTATATTCTGAAGATTATCATGGTAAAAACAAATCTGCATGGGAGCAAGCGGTGAAAGTTTTTTTTCGCCGTTCAGGATATTATTATAATTTTTTTGATGGTAATAATATAAATATCGATGTCTTATTTAAAAAATATTGTGAATCTTTTAAACAACGTAAAACGGAAGTTATATATTTAGCCCCGTTGGAATTTGTAGATTTTAAACCCGATAACTTGGTTATGGATTTTGGAACTTTTCAAATTCGTAAATTTTCTAAAAATGAATTAGAAATAATTTTTCAAAATCAGATCAATGAAATATTCTATCCGGGGGCAGTTATTGATTTAGATCTTATGCAAAATTATTGGTATATATATTTCACACAAGAAGAGGAAATTACTAAAATAGGGTATATTAATTTAGGTTTAGATTTTAATTCTTTAGAAAAAGTAAAATCGAAATACACTAATTTTCCTCAAGCCCTCGAACAAAAACTACGTATCCTTTCCCTATATCATTGGCAAGCAGATTGGTGGAAAAAAGATACTATCCAAGAACAAACAGAAAAAGAAGTAGGTTGGTTTGGGTTTAAGATTCCAGTTTTTTTTAAAATAAATAAAAGCTTTATTGTTGATCCTAATCATATCCCTGATTTCAAAAGAGAACTATTAACCGAACCTGTATATGATGTAAAAGGTAATACAATAGGAGAAGTTCCGACAATGTATATTCACCTTAACGAAGAAGAAACTAATTTTTTCAAAGTTTTTACCAAGGAAACAACTAAGATTATTAATGGGATAGATATAAATAAAAACAAATGGAAATTTTTAGATATAGCATTGGGTTATTTTGTCAAAGCATTTTTTACTGATAACTTTGAAAAAGGGTTAGAACAACTATTGTGGAATATTACTGCCTTAGAGGCACTGTTAGGTGAAAAAAATAATGATTTAACTGAAAGTTTAGCTCGGCGAATCTCTATAATATTGGGGACCACTCAAAATGAGAAGAAAAAAATTAAAAAGCAGTTTAAAGAATTATATGATTTCCGATGCTCATTAGTCCACGGCTCTCATTTTAAGGAAGAAATTTATATTGGACATCTTAGATTATGTCGAGATTTTGTACGAAAAACCATATTGTGGTTTTTACATTATCTTTATTTTATTCAAAAAGAAATATTAGAAAAAGAAAATTACCAAAAGACTATAGAACGTAAAGATATTTTAAGTTTTTTAGATTTAGAGCCGAATAGTCGCGAGAACATAAAAAATCTTTCTTACAAAATACCGAAAGATTTTCCCCAAGTTAAAGGTTGGCTATAATTAATTTAAAAACTTTTAGGAACAATTGTAATTATTAAGAATTATGAAATAATTAAAATTGTTTATTATTGATAGATTACAATTAATTCATGGATTTATAATTTAAATTTATTATAAAAAAATCATATATTTTATACATTTGATTATCAAAGTAAAATAAAAAAGTAATTTAGGAGAATGATTATTATGTCATTAACCGAAGAGCAAATTAAAAAACTTTTAGAATGGTTTATGAATGATTCAGAAACTAATAAAAAATGATATGAAAAAAGAATTAATATTTCAAAAGAAAATCACCAATGGATACAACCAAATTTAATTACGAAAATTTCTGATGAAGAATTAAAAGAGAAATTTTTAGAATATTTTAATAGCGGTGGAGGGAGACAATCTCTGAATGCGATTTATAGAGATAGAATTATCAGAGATGTAGAAAAATTTACAAAAACATTATTATTTCTGTTAGATGAGAATATAGATCTAAAGGATAGGTTTGATAAGATTTTAAAATCCAAGGGTGAATACCATATTAAAGGTTTCGGTAAAGCGATATTAACTTCCTTTTTAATGGATTACAGTCCAGAAAAATATTGTCTATGGAATAATAAAACTGAAATGGGATTCTCAGTATTAGGTTGGAAGGTATATAAAAATAATGATTTATGGGGAACTGCGTATATTAAAGTATTAGAAGCACTAAAGGAGATTAAAGATATATATCCAGAAGGTAAGCTAAATCTCGAACATATAGATCTATTTTTACATACCATCTCTGCTGAAGAAGAGGGAATTAAAGTAGTAGAAAAAGTGATTGAAGGAAGAGAAATAATAGAGAAAGAACCGGAAGCTATGGAATTTGCCATGGGAAAATATCTCGAAGAATTTATTGAATCTAATTTTAATAAGATATTCGGTTCTGATTTAAAATTACATCAAAATGAAGAAAGTAGCGGTAGGCAATATCCAACTGCTATCGGAAAGATAGATTTATTAGCGATTGATAAAAAGAAAAATGAGTTTGTGGTGATTGAATTAAAGAAAGGAAGGTCCAGTGATATAGTAATTGGCCAGATTTTAAGATACATGGGGTGGGTTAAAGAGAATTTAGCAGATGATTATAAAGTAAGGGGAATAATAATTGTCAAAGAAGAGGAAGATAGAATAAAATATGCTTTAAAATTTGCACCTGATGTGAGTCTATATAAATATTCTGTTTCTTTTGGTATTGAAAAATGTTGATAATCATTAATTTGTAAAATGGGAAAAAGTTTATATATTCGACAAATTGAAGTATTTATTTTTTTCAAATGTGGAAACCTAAATTCATATAAATTCACAATGAGGTAGTATAATGACTAATTTTAAGCTAAAATCATCTACAATATCTGATTTACTTAAATATTTTTCTAATATTTTGGACGAATTAAAACAACGTGGTGTACTTCGAACCCGTAACAATCCTGTAGCTGATTATGCTGAATGGCTGGTTGCCAAAAGTCTTGACTTGTCATTGGAACGCAATTCGAGAGCTGGTTATGATGCTATGAATCCAAAGAAAGAACGATTTCAAATTAAAAGTCGTCGTCTTGATCCATCCAATAAATCTTGCCAACTCGGTGTTATCAGAAATTTTAAGGCTAATGAATTTGATTTTCTCGTTGGTATTTTGTTCGAAAAAGACTTTATGGTTAAAGAAGCATATAAAATTCCTCATGATCTCATCGAAAGGTATGCCCGTTTTAGTGAACATCAGAATGGGCATCTTCTTAATTTAAAGGGTAAAATCTTGAAAGACCCAGAAGTGGAGGATATTACTCAGATTTTAAGTAAAAATCAATTGCCTATGGAGTAAAGCAAAATGGAAATATTAGGATACTCGGAAAGAGGATTAATTAACTCACTATTCTGTGAGCTGAGATATTCACGGGATAATTTACAGCTTCTTAATAAATTTTTATCTTTAGTTTCTTTTCCATATCAAACAGTCAAGTTTCAAATATCCAAGGTTAAGATATTGGTTGAACAGTCTTTTTCTGATTTTGGAGATGCCGATTTAGTGCTGTTTGTCAATAATATTAAGAGTAAACAGGTTATTTTTATTGAAGTGAAGGTTAAGACTTTTCAAAAGGATTATTGGAACGTTTTTGAAGAGTTTGAAGGATTTAAGAAGGGAATAGAAAAAGATAAAATAAATTCCTCTAATTTGTTTACCCAACTTTATCATAAGGTTCGGCTCGTAAAAGCATTACAAACGGGTGGTTTAAAACAGCTTCAAACTGGAGTGCAATTTCCGAGATGTTCTTCGAAGAGCCATAGAAAAATTGGAAATAATAAAGTAGTTTTAAATGCTATAAATCAATTAAAAGATTATTATAAAGAATCATTGTTTATTGCGTTATTGCCTGAGAATGACTCTAATCTTAGAAATTTTTATAAAAATACTTTAAAGAATTATTGCCCTCAAGGATTCCAAGAGTGGGATATTAGAGACTGGGGTTATATTTCCTGGACACAGGTTGAAGAATTTTGCAAGAGGAATAACTTAAAAGAAACATTAAAAAATTTTAAGTGGAATGAGGGACAAATTTATGAAAAAAGGTAAAATAATAGCAGATAGCAGAGTATATTAATCTTAGCTATGCGTCCCTCAGATACAGCGGTTCTTTTGACATGTAAAATATTCAAAATTTATTATGTGAAAAAGTGAGATAATGATAAAAATAAATAGAAAAGTAAAAGACAAACTCCGAGACAGACTTTATGAACGAGATGGAAAGAAATGTTATTATTGCGGAATAAAAGAAGAAGATTTTATTCGGATATGGGGAAAATTTTATGGTGGAAAAACTAGAGGTCAAAAATTAGAGGTGGATCGTAGAGATAACGAAAAAGG
>JGI24025J20009_10002163_pt1 | contig 14393 bp, 16 predicted proteins | sample Cruoilmetagenom3_FD_20009 | JGI IMG/M metagenome (IMG submission 20009)
ATTCCAAGAACTCTCTGGGTGATAGTCCCCACTCTTTCATACTTAAAATCTTAAACATAGAGATATCATCTGAGTAGTCTGTTAGGACTCTCAAGAATGCAATTAAATTCTTTATCTCATCTCTAAAAAACAACCCTCTTGAACCACCAATCTTATACGGTATACCAAGATATCTAAGATTTTGAATTACACTCTCTTTATGAGAATTTGCTCTAACTAAAATTGCAATGTCTGAAAATTTATACTTTCTACCCAGTTTATTTCCGAGAAAAGCTGCTTGTCCTTTCTCATCAAACTTCTGGGTTCTAGATACATTCTCTTCCTCTGAATATCCGGTTAGTCGTAAAATCTCTTTCGCTATCCATTCAGATTCTGCATCTTCATTTTCTGCTACAACAAGCTCAACAGCATCTTTATCCCCAGCATATATTGTCTTAGAAACCAATCTTTTATCTATCTTTTCAGTAATTTCCAATCTATATGGATTATTGTTTTTTATCAATCCGTAGGCTGAATCCAATATCTCTTGTTTAGATCTATAGTTTTCTGTAAGAACTACCTCTTTTGCTTTAGGATAGTATTTCTTGAATTGCAAGATATTGGATATTGCTGCCCCCCTGAACTTATATATCGCTTGATCATCATCCCCGACTACAGTTAGGTTGGGATTTACCTTTCCGATGTTTTCTAAATCTTTTTTAGGGTCCAAACCTGAAAGGATATTAACCAAGACACTCTGTGTATAGTTTGTATCCTGAAACTCGTCTACAAGAGTATATTTAAATTTCTCTTGATATCTTTTTAATACATTCGGTTTCTCTCTAAAGAGTTTAATGGTTAAAAGTATCAAATCCCCAAAGTCAACCTTAGAATTCTTAATCTTAAGCTTTGAGTATTCATCATATACGGTTGCTAGCTCCAAAGTATCCTCATACTCTTCCTTATTCGAATCTCCCCTCCTCGGCAATGCTTTGGCATATCCAATATACTCTTCCGAAGACACATCTTCATCTTGTAGCCTTGAGAAATGGCTAAGGATATCATCTATAAATTTGGTGGGATTTCCATACGGTCTGAATTTTTTTAAAGAGAAATCAAAAAGATGTTTTCTAAAAAATATATAGCTTTGAGCTTGGGACATCATTGCATAATTAGTATCAATACCAATATAGTGACCTTCCTGCTTTAATATTCGATCACAGAAAGAGTGAAAGGTAGATATCCATATATCACCATATCCCAAGGGAAGATTGTCTTCTACCCTTTCTAGCATTTCATTTGCTGCTTTATCTGTAAATGTGAGTGCTAATATCTCTTCGGGTTTAGCCCATTTACTCTCGATAATATGAACAACCCTTTGGGTAATAACCGCAGTTTTCCCGGTCCCTGCGCCTGCAATAATTAAGAGTGTACCCTTTTTATGTTCTACTGCTTCCCTTTGTTTCTCGTTGAGATTAATATTCAATTAGCTAATTCTTTCAATTGATCTATTTCTTCCTGCATTGTTTTCCCACTTTTCAATCCAGGTGTTTCAAGAATAAATGGAATTTCCTTAAATTCCTCTCTATGGAGAATTCTCCTTATAGTCTCCTTTCCTAGCTTACCCTCTCCTAAGTTGGCATGCCTATCCTTATTTGAACCTAACTCCTTTGCTGAGTCATTAAGATGAATTGATTTAACTCTTTCAAAAGAGAGTGTGTCTCCGATTTCTTTAACTATGTTATCTAAATCATTTACCCAATCGTAACCCGCCGCATATGTGTGCTGTGTATCTACTACGAAACCAATATTATCTTTATATTTAGATTCTTCCCTCATTTCTTTTAATTCGGTAAAGCTTCTTCCTAGGTTGTTTCCAGTTCCTGCTGTCGTCTCAATTAACANCCATTGCTTTCCTCCTACTTCGTTAAATACCCAATCCATTCCATATGAGATTCTTTCCAAACTATCTTTATAATTTAGTTCTTTTTGAGACCCTGGATGAAAGCATATCCCTAATATTTCTACATCTAAATCATTCTTTTCTATTAAATCACTTACCCTATTTGCGAAATCTAAATATACCACAAGACCCATTTTTCCTAGATGAAAGAGCTTTTTATCCTTCCTAGCGAGATTAGTTAAATATATACCATGAATTAATATCTTCTTTACTTGGGAACCCTTTAACTGCTCTACAAATTTATTTATATCCTCTTGGGCTATTTCCTTAGTAGCCCATCTCATAGGAGCTGTCGGCATCATCTGTATGCTATTTATCTCATATTTATCTCCCTCTTTAATTGCATTTTCAATTCCTCCTGCGGAGGATACGTGTGCTCCTAAATACATACCGTATTTTAAAGCAATTGAGCCTCTTTATCCAGGGCAATATTATGATATAATTTGCGTGTTCAATATGGAGAGGTGCCTGAGTGGTCGAAAGGAACTCACTGCTAACGAGTCGTAGGCCGTTTTAAGCCTACCGCGGGTTCGAATCCCGCCCTCTCCGCCATACTCCATTATTTCCTTATAGACTGGTACGCTACCCCCTTAGAAACTTTTTATACTCTCTTCTTTGTCTCATTTTCGGTTGCAGACATGTATATCCCACCATTTTTCAAATATGATAAGTTAAATTGCCCAATTCCTTCTTAAATGTGTATACTTAATAGTATTAAGCTATGAATCACTCAGTATCATAAAATATATCTATTTATACATCCTCACCTTTATTATCTTCCTCGTTATAGATTTAATCTGGCTCAATTTCATAGCCAAAAACCTCTGTCAGAAAGAAATTGGAAATCTTCTCTTAGAAAATCCCAATATACTCCTCGCATTCCTTTCCTACGCCCTTTTCATTGTTGTCTTGCTCATATTGGTTGTAGTACCTAGAATAGAGACAGAGTCATTAACAAGAACTTTACTAACAGGAGCAGTATTTGGCTTTATTACATATGCTACATACGACCTTACAAACTTAGCAACACTTGAAGGCTGGAGCATAAAGATAACCATCGTTGACCTAATTTGGGGCACTTCGGTATCTACGGTAATGGCATATGTTGGATTTTACATTGGAAACAAAATTCTTTGATGGAAAAAGATATAAAAAATTTCACACTAGGGCTTTCAATTACTTTAGGAACAATAGTTATTGGTTTGGTTAGCTATATCCTCTATACAGAAGATATCTTTCAACCTGTTGAAGCTACAAAATGTGAGTATGGTGGTTGGGCATATTTAGATAAAGAGATTTTCGATTCCAAAGATGGTTGCAATATATGTTTTTGCCACAGTGGAGAGATAGTATGTACACAAAACAGCTGTGAAGAAAACAGCTGCGAATATCAAGGAAATACGTACTCTGTTGGTCAAAAATTTCAAATTGAATGTAACACCTGTATCTGTGGAACAGAGGGAGTCACCTGTACAACTCAGGAATGCAATTAAAATAGATATTTAGCCCGTATCAAATCATTGACACTTACGGTCTCCCTATGTATATTAATAAATATATAAATTAAATATTTTCTACTTAATATGAAAGGAAAGAAATATGAAGGATTCTCGCTTATCGAGATTCTAGTCGTAGTAGCTTTAATCATTATATTGGCTACTATTACAATCGTTGCAATTAACCCTGCAAAGAACTTCCGAGACACAAGAAATGCTCAGAGAAGTGCAGATATAATGCAAATCCTCAATGCTGTTACACAGTATACTTCTGAAGAGGGAAATCTGCTTAGTGGCTTAGGAACAATCCCACAATGTGGTGTCGTAGGGGCTGAACATGGAGCAGAAATTGGAACTGCTGGAATAGATCTTGCTTCTGGAGTTACTACGGGATTAGTAGAAGAGTATCTTGTTGAAATCCCTGTAGATCCTTCCGGAGGAACAGATGCAAACACAGCATATTACATCTGCCAAACTTCAACTGGTAGAGTTGAGGTAACTGGATTTAAAGAGGTAGATGCAACTACTACTGCGCCAATTGTTGTAAAAAGATAACAATTAGATTAAATAAAATATATATGAATACCGGATAGTCTTTACTATCCCTACTGCCATGGTTGAACTCTTGAAGCTTGCAGATGATGTAGCTAAGAAAAAAATAAATATATCAAATTTTCTAGATTATTTAATTCTGGACGCATTAAAGAAGAAAGCTTCCGATATTCATATAGAATCTAAAGAAGATAACACCCTGCTAGTTAGATACAGAATAGATGGTGTCCTAAGAGATATTATTCCGATTGCTTCTAACCTTAAAGATAGCTTACTCTTTATAATAAAGGTTAAATCTAAATTAAGAACTGATATTCACTTCGCTCCACAGGATGGAAAAATTCTTTTTAATGTCAAAAGGGAGGCTATAGAGGGTCCACAAGCAAAAGAAGAAGGGGGAAAGAAAGAAGGAGAAACGAAGAAAACGAAGAAAGGGAAAAAGGTAAATGAAAAAGAGAAAGAGGATAAAAAGAAAAAATCTCAAGAAAAAAATGATGTAGAGGAGAAAGTCGAAAGTAAAAATCGCTTAGAAACTCTTCCAAATATTAATGATAAAAAGAAAGACAGTTATAGAGTTGACGCTAGAATCTCTATTCTTCCTGTTACACACGGAGAGAAAGTCGTAATTAGGTTACTATCTCAAGCAAATAAATCCTTCGCCTTACATGATCTAGGTTTAGAAGATGAAGATCTCGTAAAGCTTGAGAAGGCTTACAAACAACCATACGGTTTAATCTTAGTTACAGGACCAACAGGAAGTGGTAAAACTACTACACTCTACTCAATCTTAAAGATTTTAAACACGAAGGAGATAAATATTACGACAATTGAGGATCCAGTTGAGTATAGTATTGAGGGTGTAAATCATATACAAATTAATCCCAAGGGAGATTTAACATTCGCAAACGGTCTTAGATCGATACTCCGACAAGATCCAAATATCATAATGGTGGGAGAAATAAGAGATAAGGAAACTGCTAGAATAACAGTCAACTCGGCTTTAACTGGACACCTTGTTCTATCAACTCTACATGCAAATGACTCCGTCAGTACTGTTCCTAGACTAATTGATATGGGGATAGAGCCTTTTCTCGTCGCTTCTACAGTGAATATTATCGTTACACAAAGGCTTGCAAGGAGATTGTGCCCTCACTGTAAGAAACAATATACCCTTAGTAAAAACAAAGAGGTAAAAGAATTGCTTAAACTCCGTCCCGATATTAGAAAATATCTATCAGATGGATTAAAACTTTATGGGGCAATTGGGTGTGACAAGTGTCATAACACAGGTTACTCTGGAAGAATAGGTATCTATGAGGTGCTCCCAATGACGAAGAAGGTCAGAGATATTGTGATAACAAATCCAAATTCAGATGATATCTTAGCTATCGCTAAGAAAGATGGCTTCAAACTTATGCTTGAAGATGGCGTCAAGAAGGTAAAGAGAGGAGATATAGATATTAAAGAATTGATAAAAGTTATCGCTATCAAAGACTAATCATGGCAAAACAGAAACCTAAAGACGAATTGAGGGCTAAAGAGTTAAAGAAACTACAAAGAGTTTCAGTATCTATGTCGAACCTACTAATCTCTATTAAATCATTATCCGCATTACTAAAAGCAAGTATTCCCCTCTCTGATACAGTAGAAACAATTGCTGGACAATCAAGCGATCCTAATTTGAACAAGCTATATGAATACCTCTCAGAAGAGATAGGAAGGGGTTCTACCCTAGCAGATGGAATGAGACTATTTCCTAAGGTCTTCCCCGGCACTGTTTCATCCGTAGTTGAGGCAGGAGAGAAGGGTGGTTCCCTAGAGAGAAATTTAATATTCATAGCTGAGACTTTAAAAAAGGAATGGGAACTGAAGAAGAAACTAAAGGGTGCTGTAATATATCCAGTAATAATTATTTCTATGACTCTATTAGAATTTGTTGGAATGATATTTATTGTACTGCCAAAGTTAGAAACCCTTTTCTCCTCTTTCCCAAATATCCCACCATTAACTCTTTTCATAATGAAGGCTGCTTTGGGAATTAGGACAAATTGGATGCCAATTCTAGGTGTAATTTTAGGTATCGTTGTTCTAATAATAATTTTCCTAAGAACAAAGCCTGGGAAAATATTTAGTGGCTGGTTGGCATTAAACTTCCCTATCCTTAAAAAGCTATTCAAGAGCAATATCTTGTCATCGTTCTCACGAACCCTAAGCGTTCTTCTGGCAAGTGGTATTCCTCTTTCAAAATCTCTAACAATAGCATCTACAACTATGAGTAACTACATATATTCTAAAGTATTGAAAGATGTTCACAACAGTGTAGAACAAGGGAAGGATCTTTCTCTCTCTTTAGCTCAATTTCCAGAACACTTTAATAGCTCCTATATAAAAATGATTGATGTTGGGGAAGTTAGTGGAACCCTTGAAGATAACCTAATGTACCTTCATGAGTATTACTCTGATGAAGTGACAGAGATGAGTAATAACATAGTTACATTTGTTGAGCCCCTACTACTAATTCTAGTAGGTGCGATAATTGGGCTTCTAGGCGTCACTATACTAATGCCAATTTATCAACTTATGGGAACTATAAATGGTTAAAAATGAATACAAAAACAAATTAAATGGATTCTCTCTTTTCGAAATTCTAATAACAATGGGCATCCTTATGATGCTCTCTCTAATTGTATTTCCGGTTGCTACAAATAAGGCAAGAGAGTCTAAGTTAGAAGCATATGCCTCGCAAATTGCCACTGACCTTTATTATCAACAGCAGAGAGCCNANCAGAANAATCTGGGTACAGGAATATCTCTGGGAACAAATAGCTATACACTGTTTGACGGAGACAGNTTAGGGACCGCAACTGATACAGATCAAAAATCTTACCCTAATAATATCTTGATTACCTCTATAGCACTAACAGGTACTAATGAAATTTCTTTTCTAGGTGGAAAGTTCAAACCTATGTACTATGGATATTTTAACATTACCGATTCACATAATATCGTAAGAGTATATATAAATCAGGAAGGATTGATTTGGTATGAAAAAATTTAAAGAGAAATTACATGGATACAGTTTGGCGGAACTAGTTCTAGCAATAGGTATATTTGCAGTTATGTCCTCTATGTTGGTTTATCTGGTCATTGATGCTACAAGAACACTCGAAAATAGTCGTGATAGAACAAAATCCGCTCAATTGACTCAGAATATTTACTCCTCTCTGAAACTCATCAAATCCGAAGCTTGGTACAACCTTGCTATGCACACAAATGAAGGAGCAAAACACTTGGAATATGTATCCGGAGGATACTCAATAGTGGATGGAGAATGCGTACGAGATGGTCTAACATACTCATTCACAATAGATTATGTCCAAAGAGATATTAGTAGAAATATTGTAGGAACAGGGGGAACCCTAGATCCTCATACTAGATTAATTAATATAACTATTTCTTGGGTTGATAGAATAGGAAATATTCACACAATTAATCCTAAAATGTATGTAAATGACTGGAATACCAATTCTGTTGTGTGGACAACACAATCAGAATTTGATACTGGTTCATATACAGACACTATGTCTGAAATTGTAGAAGATGGAGAAGTAAGACTCCTTTCAATGAAGTACTCAGATTGGTGTCACCCAACCCTAAGCCTATCTCAACATGACTTAACAAGAAGTGGTGTAGCAAGCGCTCTATTTACTATTGGTGATTATGTATATATGGGAACAGGCCAGAATGCTTCCGGAGATGCTTTCGCAAAAGTCTCAATTGTAGGAGAACCCCCAGTACTAACAGAGTTAGGTACCTACAATGGATATAAGGTATACGATGTCTTTGGCTTAAATGGATACGCTTTACTAGCTACAGATAATAACAGCTCTGAACTAGTGGTTTTAGACATTTCCTCCACAGAGGGAATATACACACCCTTTACAACTTTGGATCTTCCTAGTCCAAAAAATAAACAGAAATATGTCTATGTATATGATCAAACTGGATATATTACACATGATAATAATCTTACACTCTTTGATTTGAACAACCTACAGCAGGACGTTCCTCCAACAATCATTTCAACATTGGCCGTAGGAGACAATAATACAGAAATAACTGATATTTCTGTTGATCTTGATTATATATACATAACTTTAGAAGGAGGAAACTCTGACTTCTTCATTTTAGAAAACACCTCACCCTACTCTGTTTTAGGAGAAGTAGATATAGGTAGTATGAATGTAACATCCCTTTTTATCTCCGAAGATTTAACTAGAGCATATATAGGAACAGAAGATAATATAGGGAACGAATTCTTCATTCTTGATATATCAAATAAGTCAATCACTTACCCAGTGGTTAATTCTGCTGATTTGGGGGGAACTTCAGTAGAAGCTCTGGTGTCAGCAGATGATAGGGTTATGATTGGAGGTTCGGATGGTACGGAGTACCTAGTATTTGTCCTTGAAGATGAACAAAACATGTATCAATGTGGAAGCCTAGACGTCGATAGTGGGATCAATATGTTAACTCTTGTAGCAAAAGACCCCATTCTTTATACGTATGTCTTAACCGGAGATTCAAACAAAGAGTTACAGATAATTAAAGGAGGACCAGGAGGAGGAGGACCAGATGGTGAAGGATATGTTGAGGCTGGGGAGTATTTGTCTGAGATATATGATTCTGGTACTACAACTTCAATATATTATGTAATTAGTCTAATAACCGAAATTCCGACAGGAACCTCACTCCAGATACAACTAAGATCCAGCGATAACAGTTCAATGACTGGAAGTACATGGGTAGGACCAGATGGAACCTCCAATACTTACTACTCTACTACTGGGGTCTATGAACTTCCCATCTCTATGAGCGGTCAATATCTTCAATATAAAGCAACGTTTACATCAGAGACTGTATATACACCATTACTTAAAGAATTAATTATTAACTATGAAAAGTAAACTAAAAGGGGTGACGCTAGTAGAAACCATGCTTTACATTGGGCTCTTCTCAATCATAATTCTAATGGTTCTGAATTTTATGATGTCTACACAAGAATCTACTCTAAGAAACAACAGACGAGGAGTTGTATATAAGGCATCTGAATTTATAATCCAACATTTCGGTTCTTCTTTTGATAATGCCATATCAATAAGTAATACGAACAGTCTTTTTCAGAATGATCAAGGGGTACTAGAGCTCTCTTTTTCTGACGGAGCAAAGCAGTACTCCCTTGCCGACTCTACTCTTTACTTCGATTCTGTGCCAATATCTCCTCCCGATATTTCTGTAAATAAATTCTTTCTGGAACCTCTGTACAATGGAGATCCAACAATCCCTGTTGCTGTGAGAATAAGTATTGAGATAATCTCTAATGAAGACTCCGATATTGCAGACACAATTAATATATTATCTACTCTAAGATGAAAGGGTATATAGCGTTAACAACTGTATTGATAATCCTCCCCCTTCTTCTTCTCACTGGGGTAGATTCTCTGTATAGGAATATGACAACATTAATTGTTAGTAAAATGACATACGATTTGAATATACTAGAAAGCAATTCAGAGACCTGTCTTGAAGAAACAGTTTACAAAATAAAAAGAAACCGAACATACACAGGAACCTTTGACCTCTCGATGAACGACTGGATATGCACAATAGATGTTGCAGATAAGGTAGACTACCCTGGGGTAAAAATAATAAATATAGAGGCTCAAGATACAATTAATGGGATATATACTTTTACCGAAAAGGAGTTAAATATTAATACTGACCCATTTGAAATCTCAAATACTTAGTACAAAATGTAAGTTGAAAGAGAAAATCTTTATATCTCTCTTAGGAATATCCCTATTTATCACATCAATAAAACTTTTTCTTTTTAATCCTCTTACCCTAAGGGGTCTTGCTATATTCTCAATTTTAGGACTTCTCTTTTCTCTTTTTACTTTTCTTGCATATATCGATCTAAAGAGGTTGGAAGTTGATCGAAAAATCTCTTCTATCCTATTAATTTTTTTTCTAACACTTAATGTTGTTCTCTTTATCATTAGAAATGACTTCGTGATAGTTATTAACAATTGGGAATACATTCCATACCAGAATATCCTTGGTGCTATAGCTCTAGGTACAATTACCCAACTTATTGTCCTTTTAACAAAGGAAAAGGGCTTAGGGCAAGGGGATGTCCGAATCTCTATGATCGTAGGTTTATTAATTGGTTTTGATTCAATTCTTTATTGGTCATATATTTCGGTATTCACTGCTTTGATATATGGTTCTGTTTTTGCCCTCAAAGAGAAGAAAAAACTTAAAGGATTGAAAATTCCATTCGTACCTTTTATGATTCTTGGTGTAATAATTATAGTTTTAATTAGCCTCTAAAGTCGCTTACTTCCTTGTTGAATTGCTTCTTTTAATAAATCACTGAAGATCGCTGGGTCTATAGAATAAACGATGGCGAAAGAAGTTATAAATATTGTTACTGACAACCATCTCGTATATACTCCTCTTGTTCTAACAAATAGTATGACAGAGAGAACTGCCATTAATGTTGGTGCTACGACTTTTATCTCTCCAAGTGGAACTAAGTATCCTGCAATATACTCTTGAGAAGTTCCTAAATATTGAGCAATATTGAAATTTATATCAAAAAGAATTAATGCAATCTCCAAAATCAATACAACTACCAATAAAATGGAGGACGCTTTTGTTGATTTCCCCTCTGTCCTATATGCTTCATATAAAGCGGCTGGTAAAAGTAATAATACTATCCAAAGTGTAGTCCCTGTAAGTAGTCCTATCACTATCCCTATTCCTGCTAAGATTGTTACAGCAGTACAAATATGGGGAGCATACTTTGTTGGTTTTGCCATAGAAAATTATTGATTAAACTTATTTCTCTTTATACACCAATCTGTCTTCTATTACAAAATTTCTTGTTTTAGGAAACCCGTTATCTTAACCAATTTGAATTTAAATTTGCATAATTAAATATTAGTTGGTAATGTATAAAAATTAATCTTAAATAAATAATACTTATGGGTGGTGAATTAAGAGATTTTCTAGAAATACCCTACTCTGAACTAGAGAGATTAAATAAAGAAGCAAAAAGAAGAAGAATTGCTTCTTTTGGGAAATCGCAAACAGCTATAAAAAGACATTACGTGGATTACCTTAAGAAAGAGAAACGTATTAAGGCAGTAAGCGTAGCTTTCAGTGACATAGAAGGAAGATTCCACATGTTAGATTACAATAAAGACTTTGTTCTTAACTCAGGCGAGAATCTTACCTTTGATGGCTCCTCCGTAAAAGGTTTTACTCATGTAAATGAGTCAGATTTAAGATTAAAGCTAGATTGGAGCTCCTTCTATTGGCTACCAAGTGATATTTTTGGTCCAGGGAAGGTTGTTGTATTTGCAGAAATCCATACACGAGAAGGAAAACCCCATCCTTCTGATTTCAGATCACGATTAAAGATATATCTAGAAGAGCTATATAAAAAGAAAAGTTACTCTATAATGGGGGCAAATGAAATAGAGGGTATGTTAGTGGAAGGTGTAGATGCGGAGGTAAACTTTGATGAGAAAGCAGGTTTTAAATTGGCTTCTTCAGGGGGATACTATCACTCTCTTCCAATGGATATATTGAGAATATTTATTGACGCTACTGCAGAGACACATAGGGCGTTAGGTTTTGAAAATGAAAAAGATCACCCTGAAGTTGCACCATCACAGTTCGAATTAAACTATAAACATTCAAGAGTTGATATCGCAGCAGATCAAATTCAACTGTATAAGCTGGTAGCAAGACAGGTTGCTGAGAATTTAGGAATGACAGCTACATTTCTTCCAAAGCCTTTAATGGGAATAAACGGGAGTGGTATGCATACCAATATTTCCATAGAGAAAAATGGTAAAAATGTCTTCTATAAAAAGACTATGAAAACACATCTATCTAAACTAGGATATGATTTTATAGAGAGAATACTAGGTAAAGCCTCAGAAATATCCTTAGTGCTTAATTCTAGCGTAAATGCATACAGAAGATTAGACCCCAACTTCGAGGCACCTAATCAGATAAAGTGTTCTGCTGTTGATAGAGCTGCAATGATAAGGATACCTTTGGCAAATGAAAAATCTTCAAGAGTCGAGGTACGATCTGTTGGTCCAGATGCAAACCCTTATATGCTCTACTACGCTCTGCTGAAAACAGGATTAGAAGCTCCAAAACCTAAAGTAAACAAATCTATTAAGGCAAGGACAAAAACCCTTCCAGGAAATATAAATGATGCTATAAAGGTATTTAAAAGAAGTAGCTTCCTTAAAGAAATTATCGGAGAAAAAACAAAAGATAAGTATATTGAATTAAAACAGGCTTCTGCCGATAGATGTCCCAAGGCATTAGGAAAAACAGTTAAAAGAGCCGAGGTCATATATCACCATGAAACAACAAATCAGTATTTGTGGAATGGGTTCTAGCTATGATTGGGGACTACCCTCCATTCTCCTGTAAATATTCATAGGCACCCTCTAGGGCCTCTTCATTAAAATATGCGATAACGATAGATACTATTCTAGTGATATTGTTAAATGCTATTTCTGGACACATCGAATACCTATACATAAAGGGGTTCTCCTTTCCATACATATGAGAAACATAATAGAAGGTTTCTTGGAGATCCATTTCCTCAAAGATAAAAGCCTCTTGGTACAATTCTCCAAGAATTCCTACTTCATACATTTGAGTGTCTCGATTTCTAGTTATATACACCTCTTCTCTCCTCGTGTGATTGTTAAATCTTATCTCATCCTCTTCAAACTTGTCACAGCTCTCATTAATTAGAAATCTCATACTGTCCCTAAGTTGAATAGCAATTTCATTTCTATCAACAGGAGAAAATCTCCCCTCTTTTTCTAAAAGTAAGTCTCTCTCTACTAGCATACAAGTTTTAGATATTTCAATTTACCTTTTTCTATTTAATTACTAAACATAGCAGCCCATTCATCAATCATTCTAGGATATGATTTCCCCAAACCATACTCTACATTTTTAATAACCGTAAGTGGGAGGTAATTGCCGAAGACCAATCCCATATCAAAGAATACTTGATTATCCTCTTTATAAAAGATATGTGCATTATCCGAATTTTCTATCTCCTTCCTATGAAGAACGGACAAATCATATTTCGATAAACCAATAGGGTCATCTCTATATGGAAAATACACTTCAAATCCATGCTTCTCAAGTTCTTGTACATGCTGCATGACATCTCTAATCTCTCCTCCTGATGAAAACTCGTCTATTCCTGAAATTACATATATTCCCTCTTTCTCCCTTTCTCTTTTATCCTTCTCTATGCCGGAACCTTCTCTCTCCCATCTCTTCACCATCCTTACAAAACTAGAATCATCATATATGTAGCCAACGGGAACAATTCCTTTATAGTTTATAAAGCCCATTCCCATATCAAAATGACTTCCTTGTGAAGATTGGTTATACAAAATGGTTAGAGGCTCAGATTCCTCTATAACAGCCCTGTTTTCTGCACATATCTCTAATCCTGATGCTTCCTGGTCGGTATCATCCTCAGGAAGATGTGCATACACCCCNTTTTCTATTAGGGTTTCTTTTACTTGTTTTAAAAANTCTTTCTCTTNTTCTGGGGCTTTTCTTACACTTCCGATAATGAAAGTCCTTGTTCCAGGTTTTAATCTCCTATTATCTATTTCTANTTTCTCTAACANAGAANATCTTAATAAAGTTATCTATAGGATTATATCAGAAGAAAGAAAAACGGGGAGTATATATCAAATATTTCATTTAGAAATCAATCCATACCTTATCATTCATAATAGACATCTCTACCATCAAAATGTAGAATTGAATAATAAAATTACTAATAAACATAATATGGAAAAAGATAAAAGTAAAAAAACTTCTTGGCTCCCCTCTTTCCTACTTTTCCTTCTGGGTCTCATTTTGGGTTTTTCTCTCTTCTACTTTTTAGAGTCTACCTCTACTACGACATTTCTCAAACAGGATACTGCTTCCCAATCTTCAGAATCAACAACGGAAGAAACGCAAGAAACTCAAAACTCCCCTACTCCAACCATTACAACATTTACAGGTACCTATATATCAGGGGAAAGACCAACAGGATGGAGTATAGTTGAATATACAGACAACAGTGGTAGTGACATGATTATGGAACAAACCACCTATTCCGGATTGGTAGGTTTAAAGGTCTTCAATGAAAACAGTGTAAAGATGTTTCATCTAAATGCTGTTGATGGTGTTGGAGGAGTACAGGGTTGTGATACTGTGTATCAGTTCTCTGATTCAGACCAGGCATATATAGACCATGGCAGTGATTGGACTCTTCAAAGTGGAAT
>JGI24025J20009_10002164_pt1 | contig 14393 bp, 14 predicted proteins | sample Cruoilmetagenom3_FD_20009 | JGI IMG/M metagenome (IMG submission 20009)
AACTGGCACTCTAGTTTTGACAAGTTGACACTCTGGTTCTGGTAAGTTGGTGTGTGATTGAACAATAGTCCTAACTCTAGGAGTGGGGTGGTGTATATCTCTACTATAGGATATTACCAGTCAATTTGGAGGGGATACCTAAAAAGTATGCTTCGTCAATCAGGATTAACGGTTGAGGAGTTTTTCGGTGACGACTGAAGTCCATCGCGGCAACAATCTGGTTGGACAACATTGAAGAAGCAGATCTCCTTTACCTAAGCTTCGTCTCTCCTCCAAATGCCGTAGAACACGAAGAGGATGAGAACGGTATCATAAGAAACTACGATGCCGATGGTGATCCGACAGGTCTTACTATGATCACGGCCAGGAGATTTGCCCATGATGCAGTGGCTGCGATCTGGGGTGCATATCTATCTGGATGAGATCTGCGGGGGGCGCCCGTCCCCACCGAGTCCGGGTTGGCGGGTCCGTCGCCTTTGCGGCGCAGGGTTGTTGTTTGCTCTCCGAATATGTGCATGTCAGTCCCCTGTCGTCTGAGGATCGGCAGTTCTTCTGTCGATGGCCCGCGGTCATTTCGCCTTCGGAGGAGCACAGGAGGCGCCCGTCCCCTTCGGGTCCGGGTTGGCGGGTCTGTTGCCTTCGTGGCGCGGGATTGTTGGTGGCTCTCCGAAGACGCGCCCGGAGTCGATGAGTTCTTCGGGACCGGCGGTAGGGGGTGTGGTGATGTGATAGAATCTGCGCGCCCGATGGCGATGGGGTGCGATCAATGGGTGCCGCGCACGCCGTGCACTCACTGAACAATCATTTGATAATTGGAAGGGGTCAATACATCGGTTACCAAAAAGGCTCAATACATAGGTTACTCTTATTTGCTAAGTTAGGGTCAATACATCGTACACCATTTTGAGCCTACCACATATCCTGCCTAAGAGTTTTGGTTTCATCAGTTATCATGTAATCGAATTCTTTCACCAATCCAGCAGCGTCCTGATCCCGTGCTCGATAATAAACCACTATCTTTTGCTTTTTCAAGCAGATAGTAGCCCAGACACATTCGCTGGTGAATTCCTCACCTACATTGAATGCCTCGTTCAGGACATTGATCCGCCCTCCATCACCAACCTGTCTGATAAAATGTATTTTGCCCTCGGTCAGTGGTAATTTATCCAAGTAGATCTCCATGGCACTTTTCAGCAATCTAACGGGTTCGATATGCGTTAATCCCTTATCTCGCTTTTTCCAGGCGCTGAGATCGTTATGTTGGCTGACAAAATGCTTTGATCTTGTGCGTATATCTTCCAAACTTACGAAAGTTTCTTCCTCCCAAAACTTCGCACCAAACCATTTATTGAAATTTTCGATACTACCGTTCATCCAGGGAGAACTGGGTGCAATAAAGACAATTTCGATACCAACGTGCAAACAGAGTCTTATAAAACGACTGAATTTGCGTGGATATCTAAAATCACCGATAAAGCACATTCCGTTATCTACCTGTAGATATTTTGGGATTGCGTTATCGTTCCAATATCTGATAAGAAAGGCAATCACGTTATCCGTACTTTTCGCAACGTACTGCTCGATATGGACCCGATTACTGACCACGTCGATGAGATTGAGCGAGGAGATCGCCCCGTATCCTCTGATGAATCGTGGACCAACCCAGTCTATTTGGTGCATCTCATCGATCTTTGTGGGATTCAGGATCGTATAACGCTTTTTTGATTTAACCCGCTTGTGTCGCTCTTGCTTATTCACTTTCAGGTCATGTTTTTTCACAATTCGTTTTATTGTTGATACAGACGGCATTTCTTTCTCTACAAAGCCGAGTTCGTGCATTTTATACCGAACGGCATCAGCATCCACGCCGAGATACTTCGATTCGTGCTCACTGCCTTCCATGAGCGCTTTTCTGACGCTTACAACCACAGTTTCAATCGCGTTTTCCGTCTGTCTCCCATGGATCTTGGGCGCCCTTGACAGTGATCTATACCAGCCTTCATCACCTGTTTTGAACCGTTTCAACCATTTAAAGAACCATTTCTTTGATCTATTCATCTCTCTGCAAATATTTACCGGTTTATCGCCTTTCACGTACCGATTTACGGCATCAATCCGCTCTTGCTCATCAAGATCCATAAAGCATCACAGAGGATGCTTTGAATAAATCTCATATCAAAAAGAGTGTACGATGTATTGAACCTTTCTTTGCCAAATGAAACGGTGTACGATGTATTGAGCCCTTCCAGATAATAGTAGTGAAGTATCGCAGAAAGCGGGCAGTACCTCAGCAATAGGTTGATATATGTCCGAAAATAGAAAACCGGTGTTGATTCAATGGAGCTGAAATTTTCAATTCTCATAGATAGGAACGAAGAAGGAGGTTATACTGTCACGGTGCCTTCTCTTCCAGGGTGCATCACCCAGTGAGATACTTTGGAGGAGGCAATAGCTAATACAAGAGAAGCTATTGTAGGGCATATCGAGGCGTTAGAATTCCTTGGAAAGCCGATACCTTTGGAGATCCCAGTCGAGGTTGAGACTGGGGCAATTTCATGAAACTTCCGAGAGTCACGGGAGATCTGGTGGTAAAAGCGCTGAAGAGAGCTGAATTTGAAGAGGTGAGGATGAGGGGCAGTCACTGTCATTTATACCATCCTGGAAAGAACACGCTTGTAACGGTGCCGGTCCATGCTGGAAAGATCGTTGCACCGAAAACTCGTTACATTGCCAAGAAAATGCTCGCTTACGCTCGCATTTACTTGAGCACATAAAGTTATACTTTTATGTACAACGAGAAATCGATGTAATGGAGAGCATTCAGAGATGAGAATACTACTTGTTTCGACGCAGGACTACATACACCATCCGATACCCTCCAGACATCATTATATCTTCGAGGAGCTTGCAAAACGACACGAGATCCACGTACCGCATTTTCATGTAAGCGACGGCGAGGAGAGAGAAACAAGGCTAATCGTACATGAAGCGACGAAGTACGCCGTCAAAAACCTGGCGTTGCACTATCTGTTGAACGCTCCTCACCACTATAGGGTCATCAAGAAGATCATAGAGGAAGAGAAGATTGACGTCGTGGTTGCAGCTCATGTTCTTGCCGGGACCGCGGCGATAGAGGCGTCCAAGAAGTGCGGGGTGCCCGTGGTATTCGACCTGAAAGACTGGTTTCCGGATTCTGCAGCGGCGTATTACAAAAATCCTCTCTTGAAGTGGGCCTTGAGAAACGGCGTATGGCAGATCACCAGGTACAACCTGAAGAAGAGCGATCTGATTACCACAGTCTCGCCCTCTCTTGTCGAACGTCTAAAGGGGCTAGGGTTCGAGGCGAACCTGATAACAAACGGTGTGAACACCGATTATTTCAAGCCAATGGACATGGGTGAGGGGAAGAGACGGCTTGGGCTGGATGAGGACGTCTTTGTGATAGGGTTCGCGGGCAGCGTTGAGAGATGGTACGCGTTGGATGAAGTCATAAAAAGGTTCTCTGAGATGTCAAAAAGTGAAGACCATCTGAGATTATTGATCGTTGGAGGATCTCTCTTCACCGATTACGATGCCAAGCTGAGAGAGTTGACAGAGAGGCTCGGGATCGCGGATAAGGTAATCTTTACAGGATTGGTTCGGTATAAAGAGCTTCCAAAATACGTATCAGCTATGGATTTGTGCCTTATACCCCTATCTCCGTCGGACTGGATCAATATAGCTTTGCCAAACAAGTTCTTTGAGTATTCTGCATGTGGAAAGCCTATATTGTCGTCTCCGATTCCAGACATGATGAAGATCGGGGGCGAACATCTTTTTATCTATCACGACTGGGGCGAGTTCGTAGAAAAAATTCAGGAAATTAAAAGCGGACCGAGAGACTTCAGCATGGATATGAAGATGTATAGTTGGAAAAAAAAAGCTGGGGAGATGGAAAGGATGCTGGACAAGGTGAGACATAAATGATAACGTCTGTTTTCGAATTCAAGAGGCTAAAAAGGGGCAAATGTGTGGAATAGCAGGTGTTTATAGTCTCAAGGGCGAGAGGATCTCCGCCGGATATCTAAAGAGGATGGCAGACGTCCTGAGACATCGCGGCCCCGATGATGAGGGATATGTGCTGCTGGATACAAGTTCAATGGAGTCTCAGGTCTTCAGCGGAAAAGACTCGGTCAGAGAGGTGAAAGATGCCCATCCTCGGATAGACGAATGCTCTGCATCTTCTTACGACCTAGGTTTTTCTCACCGGAGGTTGAGCATCATAGATCTTTCGGTGAAAGGACATCAGCCGATGTCGAACGAGGATGGAGATATCTGGATCGTGTATAACGGCGAGATCTATAATTATCTGGAGCTGGCATCGGAGCTGAGGGAAAGAGGTCATTTATTTCGTACTAAGAGCGATACCGAGGTAATAATACATGCCTACGAGGAGTGGGGGGCAGGTTGTCTCCAAAAGTTTAACGGTATGTGGGTGTTTGCTATATGGGATCAAAAAGATAAAAAGATGTTCTGTTCCCGTGATAGATTCGGTATAAAACCTTTTTATTACACTTACAATGAAGAAACGTTCGTTTTTTCTTCAGAAATAAAGGCATTGCTCGAAGATGATACGGAAAGACGAGCAAATGACGAGATGATCCGGGATTATCTGGCTTTTGGACTACAAGACCATACAGACCAGACTTTTTTTCTTGGTATAAACCAGATAAGACCTGCACACTATCTTCTGATCCAGGATGGCGTTTTTAAAGTCGAAAAGTACTGGGATGTTGGGGTAAATGGTGAAACAAGCCGTGTAAAAACGGATATTTCGGAGTTTCGTGGGTTATTTGAAGATGCGGTGAGGTTGAGGCTGAGGAGTGATGTGCCTGTCGGAACCTGTCTGAGCGGGGGTCTTGACTCGTCTTCTATCGTCTGCACCATGAACAGTTTGATATCGGGGGAGACGGGGCAGATGACGTTCTCTTCGTGTTTTGACGATAAGAAGTTCGACGAGAGAGATTACATCCAGATGGTGATCGAAGAAACGGGCGCGGAAGATAACTATATCTTTCCGAAAGCCGAGGAGTTCCAAAAGGAGATCGAGGATCTGGTATACTATCAGGATGAGCCGTTCGGGAGCCTGAGCATATACGCACAATGGTGCGTGATGAAGAGGGCATCAGAAGACGTAAAGGTCTTGTTGGACGGACAGGGTGGCGATGAACTTCTTGCAGGCTACCTCGAATACTATGCCTCCTTCATCAAGACGTTGGTCTCGAAAAGGGAATACATCTTATCGCTAAAGGAGATTCTCTGTTTCACGTTGCTTCATACGAGGTTGATCTACGAGCTGTTCTCGAAGATGAGGATGCGAGAACGGAGAAAAGGCTTGCTCTCGCAGGAGTTCTCGTCGGGTTGCGGGTCTGATGGTTACAGCTATGTGGAGGATATCTCATCAAAGCTTCTAAAAGACCTGACCAGAGAAAAGCTACCCTCTCTACTCAAATATGAAGATCGAAACTCGATGGCGTTTTCGGTAGAATCCAGGCTTCCATTCCTGGATTACAGGCTCGTAGAATATGCGACATCGCTCCCAATAGACCAGAAGTTGAGCCGGGGAACGACGAAAGTGATCCTGAGAAGAGCGATGCGGGGGATCATCCCGGATAAGGTCAGAAGAAGGCGAGACAAGATGGGCTTTGTCACACCCGAGGAGGTCTGGATGAAGACCGAGCTTAGGGGGTGGGCAGAGGAGGTCCTCAACTCGGCTTCTTTTAAGGGAAGGAAATACTGGGATGCTGAAAAGGTTATCGAGGAGTTCGGCGAGATATGTGCGGGGAGAATGAAGTACACCTCTGATATTTGGAGGTACATCTCACTGGAGCTGTGGCTGAGGAGATTTATAGATGGATAATATCAAAGTGCGTTGGGCAGGAATAGCTCAAAGAGCTGAACGAAGTTGATAGAGATATTATTCTGCGATCAAAGGGAGTAAGCAACAAGAAAATTATCCCTTCGGTCGGATTTACTTGAGCACATAAAGTTATACTTTATGTACAATAAAAATGAAAATTTGTATACTAACAACGTTGCACCACCCGTTTGATTCGAGGGTATTCCATAAAGAGGCAAAGAGCCTTGCAAAAATACACGAAGTGACGTTGATCGCTCCCGATAACAACGAGATGGATAAAGATGTCGATGGTATAAGGGTTATCACGACAAAAAAACCAAAGAGCAAGCTTCTGCATCCAATAACGATGTGGCGAGTACTTAAGACTGGATTTAGACAAGACTGTGATGTATATCATTGTCACGAACCAGGTTCTCTTTTCGTATGCGCAATTTTAAAAGTCTTAAAACGGAAAAAACTGATTTATGATGCACATGAGTATTATCCATCTTTAATTGCAAAAAACTCCTTATTTCCCAATTTTATTAGGCCTTTAGTAAAGTTCTTTGCTGATATTGAGGAGCGGACCTCAATAAGGTTTGCTGATGTTGTTGTCACAGTTGACCCCCTCCTCTACATAAACTATAAAAAGTATCACAAGAACGTCAATATAATCTCAAATTATCCAAAGCTCGAGTTATTTAAGCCAGATGATCTGAACGATGGGGATGGTGAAATTGTTTATGTTGGAGGAATCTCAAGAGATCGCGGCGTTTATCAGATGATCGAGGTAGCAAATATAGCTAATATAAAATTAGTTTGTGTTGGTACTTTTGCAGATGAATTGAACAAAAACGAGATTAACAACTTTTTGAATAAGCATCCATCCGAAAACATCGTTTTTACGGGTTATACACCTCATTCGAAAGTAGTAGAATATATAAATAATTCAAAGATTGGTTTGAGCCTTCTACAACCAATCCCTATATATGAAAAGGCGGTTCCTATAAAACTCTTTGAATATATGGCATGTGCAAAACCTGTCGTGGTAAGCAACTTCCCAGAGGTACGAAAAGTTGTTGTAGATGAAGGCTGTGGTATTTTAGTTGACCCAACGAGTGTAGATGAGATTGCAGATGCAATAATTTACTTATTAGAACACCCGGATGAAGCAAGAAAAATGGGCGAGAACGGAAGAAGGGCGGTGAAAGAGAAGTATAATTGGGAGAAAATGGAGAGAAGGTTGCTTGAGGTATATGAGGGGTTGGAATGAGAGTAGCATCTATAGTAGGAGCCCTGAGCGTGTATGGTGATTAATATGAAACTCTGTTATATCTCTACAAAAAGCATCCATACAAAAAAATGGGTCGAATACTTCTCAGGAAAAGGGCATGAAGTCCATCTGATTACACCAGAATATGATAATTATCGGGGTGTGAATATGCATCTAGTAAACCCAAACGTATCAAGGTTATCACCTTTGTTTAAAGCAATCATAATCAGAAATTTGGTTAAAAAGATAAAGCCAGATGTATTGCATGCGCATCAGATTGTTCCATTTGGGTTATATGGTGCTTTGAGCGGATTTCATCCGTTTATAATTTCACCATGGGGGAGTGATTTAGTGACTTTCCCTGAAAAATCTAAAATGCATAAGTTTTTGGTTAAATATGTTTTAAGAAAGGCAGATTTAGTGCAGTGTGTGGATGAGTATTTAGCAATAAGAGTGAAAAGTTTAATTGGAGAGAGAAGTAACATTCGCACAATTAAATGGGGTATAAATCCAGACTTATTTAGACCTAATGAAGATGAAAAGGATGATATAACTCGAGTTTTATATCTAAGAAAATCGCAGGAGCCATACGAGGTTGAAACTTTGCTTTATGCCATTCCAGCGGTGATAAAAGTGCATGAGAATATGGAATTTTTAATACTCAAAAGTGGCAGCGATTTAAATAAAACACTCGACATAGTTAAAAAGTTAAGGGTTGGGAAACATATAAAATTTATAGATGAAGTACCAAATGACACGATGCCGACGCTTATGAATAGCTGTAATATTTATGTGGATACAATCTATAGAGAAATCCCAGGCAGCGGTATTGGAATGACAGCCTTAGAAGCAATGAGCTGTGGACTGCCACTTGTACTCTCAAATACAACCGGGATAGAACTATACGTAAAAAATGAAGTGAACGGGCTTATTTATAAAGGTGGAGATTCTGATTCACTATCAAAAGCGATAATTAGACTGGTAGAAAATGAGAGACTAAGAAATAAGCTTGGGAGGAATGCAAGGCAATATGTGCTTAAAAACCAAGATTGGGATAAGAACATGAAATTAATGGAACACTTTTACGAGAAATTGACTAACGTTGGTGCTAAAGCATGAAGACAAAAATACCATTATTCAGACCTTACTTTGATTCCGAGGAAATAGAAGAGATTCAAAAAGTCCTTGCTTCAGGTTGGGTTTCCCAGGGTCCAAAAGTAAAGGAGTTTGAGGACAAAATTACCGAATATCTCAATGCTAAATATGCAATTGCTGTTACTAATTGCACATCAGCGTTACATTTAGCATTACTCAGTATTGGCGTAAAACAAGGAGATGACGTCTTAGTTGCAGATTTTACATTTCCTGCAACTGGTCATTCTGTGCTATATTGTGGTGCGAAACCTGTCTTTGTTGATATTGATTTAAAGACTTATAATATCAATCCAGAATTAATTGAAAAAGAAATTAATAACAAAACAAAAGCAATTATTCCAGTGCATACATTTGGACAACCTGCAGAAATGGATGCTATTGTGGAGATCGCTGAAGATTATAATTTAAAAATAATAGAAGATGCAGCATGCGCCCTCGGTGCCAAATATAAAAACAGATATGCAGGCACAATAGGGGACATCGGTTGTTTTTCCTTACATGCAAGAAAAGGTATAACAACAGGAGAAGGTGGAGTGGTAGTCACCAATAACAAAAATCTGGCGGAGAGAATACGAAACTTGTCGGTCTTTGGGATGACGTCTGCATGGGATAGAGAAAAGAGCGATAGATTTATTATTCCAGAATTTACCGAACTTGGCTTTAATTACAAAATGAGCGATATAACTGCTGCGGTCGGCGTCGCACAATTAAGAAAACTTGATAAATTCATCGAAAGAAAACGAGTCATTGCAAAGTATTGGGATGAAAAACTCCAAGAAATAGAATTAATCGAAGCACCTTATGTTAGCGAATATGTGAAGCATGTTTATCAAAGTTATGTTGCTCTTGTTGACAAACGAATTAATAGAAATAAATTAATTGAGATCATGATGAAGAAAATGATACAGACCCAAATCGGCACGTATGCTTCTCACATTCAGCCCGTGTATAATTCCGAGCAAAAACATCCAAATTCGTTGGAAATATTTAACAGATCGTTAGCTTTATCCATGTATTATGAGTTAGAAGAAGAATATATTGATAGAGTGGTAATACATCTTAAGGAAGCGTTGGGTGGATTGAAATGAGTTTAAGAAATAAATCAGTTCTTGTAACTGGAGGGGCAGGCTTTATTGGAAGCCATTTAGTGGATAGATTAGTTAAAGAAGAGACAGAAAATTTGGTGGTAGTGGATAATTTCTTTCTAGGAAAGATATCTAATTTGGATGAAGCAAATAAAAACTACTCAAATGTAAAAGTTTACAATCAGGACGCATCAGATTATAATAAAATGTGCAAGATAATAGAAAACGAAGGTGTTCAAGTTGTATTTAATTTGGCAGTTATACCCTTACCAGCATCGATTACTAATCCTAGAAAGGCATTTGAACAAAATGTCAATATCACGCTTTCTATATGCGAATTGGCGAGAAATGACTATTTTGATACATTAATACATTTCTCATCATCGGAGGCATACGGCACCAGTGAATATGCTCCTATGGATGAAAAGCATCCTTTAAATAGTACAACCCCATACGCGGCGAGCAAGGCTGCTTCAGATCAATTGATATTTTCATATTGTAGAACTTTTGGTATTGACGCTTCTATTATACGCCCTTTTAACAATTACGGACCGAGACAAAATGAGGGCAGTTATGCAGGCATCATTCCTTTAACCATTAAGAGGATATTAAATGGCGGGGCACCAGTAATTTATGGCGATGGCAAACAAACAAGAGACTATTTATATGTTACAGATACCGCAAATGCGACAATAGATATATACAATTCAAAAAATACGAGGGGTCGGGTATTAAATATCGCCAGTGGAGAAGAAATATCAATAGAAACCGTAATTAAACTTATTACGAAATATCTTAATTGTGCGAAACCGGTTGTTTATGAACGAGAAAGACTAGGGGATGTGAGACGACATATTGCAAATATTTATTTGGCCAAGGATTTAATAGGCTTTAAACCAACAGTAGGTTTTGAAGACGGACTGGACTTGACGGTTGGGTGGTATAAAGAAAATCTAAAAAATAATCTAAAAACACAAAAAAAGGTTTTAAAATGAGACTAACAAAAAATATACTGCAAAATGTGGTTTTAGGGCGATTCTATGAGCTTTGAGGAGTGTAGAATATATAAAAGCCATGGCGATGGTAAGTTTAAGAGAGATGATTTCAAAAAATTAGGAGATAATGTAATATTTGAAGAGGGTATTCTTGTTTTTCATCCTGAAAATATAGAAATAGGTAATAATGTTTACATTGGTCACAATACAATCCTCAAAAGTTATTATAAAAATAAGATGAGTATAGGCGACCACACGTGGATTGGACAATGCTGTTTTTTACATAGTGCAGGTGGGATTGGAATAGGTAAAGCAGTAGGAATAGGGCCAATGGTTAAAATTTTAACCTCTGTACATAAAGAATGTGAGTTATCAAAGCCAATTATATTTAATGATTTGGAAACTGGAGCGGTTATAATAGAGGACGGCTGTGATATTGGGGTAGGTTCGATCATTTTACATGGAGTTAAAATTGGAGAAGGCTCAATAGTAGGAGCAGGTTCAGTAGTAACAAGAAATGTTGCACCTTATTCAGTCGTAGCCGGGAATCCCGCAAGGATCTTAAGAAAAAGGAGGAGCTATTAAATCCAAAACACTTCCTTCAAAAACCTAGTCATCCCATTCCCAAGCCCCTTTAACAAACCCAGAACACCAAAATAGACCCCAGCACCAACCAAGATCATAACCCCTACATAAAATATACCGGTGGGATTTGTCCAATATATAACCGTCACCATGGCTAATGAGGCTAAAATACTTTTTCCGATGAAGGCATAAGGAACTTCAAATCTTATGCATTTCCGCGAAAAATAAGTGGCCATCGAAAACAATATAAAATAGGCAATTAATGTGGTTACTGCAGCAGCAATAATACCGTAGATTGGAACGAAAAACAAGTTCATAACTAAATTTATTATGGCAGAAAACGATACAAGCATAAATATCAATCTAGTTCTCTTCGCAACAACAAGAATCCATACAAAAATCCCCCCATACAACCCGAAAAAGAATGCTCCCGCGGCCGCAATCGGCAGAACTATTGACCCTTGAGTGACAAACTCGGGACTTGCCAGGATAAGCAACACCTGCTCAGAAAGTAATGAAAGACCAACAAGTGATGGTATTGCAAACATCAAAAAATATTTAAGTGAGTGTGTCAAGTAGATACCAATCTCTTGTTCTTTTTTCTCTTCATACAACTTAGAGATCGTTGGGAATAATATGATCTGGAGCGGTGCACCAAAAAAACCAATAATCGAACCAATATTATAAGCCGCGGAGTAGATACCGACCATATGTGAAGACAAAAAAAATCCAATCAGATAGCAGTCGCTTGAGCTTGTGATCCAACCCAACAACCCGGTTGGAACCAAAGGAAGCCCAAACCAGAAATAGTCTCTCAGTCCATAAAATTTAGGTAATCTGAACCCAATCTCTTTGAATATAAAGGAAGCACTGATGAGTAGAACAATCCCTCTTGAAATTAGAAGCGATACAACTGCACCGAACAATCCATACCCTGATAAAACAAAATATACGACTAAACCAACCTCTGCGAACGTTTGCAATAACATCAATGCTGAATATTTTTTCATCCTTCCAAAAGCTCTGAAGAACTCTAATGACACGAGATCGAGTGTCTGTAGTAAAATCACAACGGATGCTATTTTAATGAGCGGTGCAACAGAGATATCTTTCAGTATTGCTACTGCGAAGGTATCGGATAACAAAAAGATACCTAGCGATAGTACCAAACCAGCAAAGAAGACAGCAAATAATACAGAATAGAAACCTTCTTGTATCTTATTTTTATCTTTTTCCGCTGCTAAGAACCGTATCATTGCGGAGGTCAGTCCTAAAAGCGCAAGAGGAGATAGTAGCGAGATGGTAACCATTATTATTGACCATACACCATAGGCATCCGCGCCTAATGTCTTCGTTAAGATTGGAATTAATATTAAGCCACGCGAGCTTACAATGACATTCGTGACTCCCACAAGACCAACACGTTGCGCGAAGAGCTTATACGACATTCCTGTGCCACGTCTCCAATTGATGTGAATATAACCATTGCGGGTTAGCCCGCGAGACGAGCATATTGTGTAGGCACCCCACCACGAGCGCCTTCTTCCCGGCGCGGATATCCTAACGACCCTCCTACCCCGGCTCGCCCTTCATCATCTCGCGTGTGAACGCCCCCGGCAGCAGCTCCCCGATCGTGGCCACGACGACATCGCCCCCGGTGTTGGTCATGATCACCTTGACGTCCTCCAGAACTCGATCAGCACCTGCCGGCATATCTCGCAGAGCGCGACCGGTACCGGCGAGTCTCCTGCAACAACCAGCGCATCGAACTCCCTCTCGCCATCAGATATAGCCCTGGCGATGGTTGCCTCTTTGCGCAGATCCCGGCGCCGCTGGAGGCGTTCTCCACATATCCTGCTGCGTAAACCTTGCCACCTCTGGAGAGCAACGCTGCCCCCACCCTGAACCGGGAGGCGCGTAAGAGTTCTGCATGGCCTTCGTGGCCTCCTTCATGAGATCGTCGTACCTGCCGGTGTAAGGATGTGGCCCGCATCGCAGAGAGCCGATGTACATATATTCTTCGGGAGCGATGGATAGTGCCTTTTCAAGAGGTTGGTGTTTTTTGGATATATGATACCGAGGCTGGTTTTAGGGAGAAACATCTTCAATCTGGACTATCAACAAAATCGCTATCTTGGGGTCTCTTTAATGAATCTCTCATAAAACATCAACCGAACTCAAGATAACTACCGGAGCGATGCTGGGATCTTCACATGTTCATCCCATAAATGTATAGTAATATCAAGGTGCTATTAATAATTGTTGATTTTTCATTGTACATAAAGTATGTCGAGTAGAACTCATAGCCACCCATTTTTGGAGTAATAGCTCCGGGGTTACTATGAGCCCCTCACAGAACCGGACTTGAGGTTTTCCCTCATCCGGCTCTTCAGGAGAACCTCCCTACCTTTTATTGTATAGGTCATGGGTACAGTTTTGTTGTCATCCTTACACCGCCTCAGAGTGCGGAGGATGTTTCCCTATCCCAGTTTTCCTGCCAGCCCCTTTCCCTCTACAGGCATTACCCTGCCTCATCGGTACTATGAGCTGGTCCGACTCCCAGTGTGTCATTTGTACAATCTTACTGTTCATAGGCTTGATCCCGCATACTCCCGAAGGAGAACACTCTAGGCCTCCCAAGTTCTTATAATATCCGTTTGATACCGTGCCATGGTCTCAGATCCCGTCGGACTCGCATCGCCTCGCCAAGATGTCCCAGAACTCTCTGCTATATTCCAAGACCGGAGATTAGGATGAACGGCGATGAGAGTACTGCTTTTCCGTCAATGCCAAAGCGTCGGCCATCGACACGATGCATATTTCGAGACTCAATCCCTTCACTTCCGTTACGGCCCAGTATCCCATTCCCTTGGCTTCACAAGAGCCCGTTACCTGACTGGGTGCAAGGTTCAGTTCTGAGGTGGTGGCTAGCCTTTCCACAAGCTGGATTTTCACCAGCTGGATATTACAAGCTTAGCTCGGCGCACAGCAAGCTTACTCCACAGGAGATCGCCTTTGCCACTGGACTCAGTATCGCATTGGTAAATGAATATCTGGATTTGATCGAAGAGATGGAAGGAACGATCGAGAAAGGAGGGTAAACTATATGTCGATGGGATCGATATGGAAGGTGGAGGAAATGGTGCCTTATTAAAACCCTGCCGCAACCAAGATCATAACCCTAACGTAAAATACGCCCGCTGGATTTATCCAGTAGAGAAGCAATGAATAGAAATGAAAATCGCTAATACGGTACGGTTAGTAAAACTAAGTATAATCAAACGTAACTACTCAGGTATGTTGATTGGTCTCCCGATTGCTATCCTGTACTTTCTGGCAAGAAAAATAACCGCGGAGGGCGCAGAGGAACGCAGAGCATTTAACCATTTATTTCCCCTCCGCGCCCCTCTGCGTACTCTGCG
>JGI24025J20009_10002165_pt1 | contig 14392 bp, 18 predicted proteins | sample Cruoilmetagenom3_FD_20009 | JGI IMG/M metagenome (IMG submission 20009)
GGCCATACCAAGGCGTCGATCACCTACGTCATCGGCGATGCGGCGTTCGTGCACGACACGCTGTTTCAGCCGGATGGTGGTACGGCCCGTGCCGATTTCCCTGGGGGCAATGCTCACAAACTGTGGGATTCCATTCAGGCCATCCTGGCACTGCCGGACGACACTCGGCTCTTTACCGGTCACGACTACATGCCCGGCGATCGCGAGCCAGAGTGGGAAAGCACGGTGAGTGTCCAGCGCGAAACCAATATTCATCTCCAAGACAGCCCGACAGCGGAAAGCTTCATCGCTTTGCGTAACGAGCGCGACGCCAAGCTGCCCATGCCGAAACTGATCTTGCACGCTTTGCAAGTCAATATCCGGGGCGGCGACCTGCCAGAGCCAGAGGATAATGGTCGTCGTTACCTGAAGATTCCCCTCGATGCTCTACCGGGGGCCGCCTGGGATGAGGCGCGCTCCTAAAACGGCCAAGGAGGTAACCTATGGATATCAAACCGCTCGATGATCGCCTTTATGTGACAGCACAACCTCGCCTCGACGAGCTTGAACAGCTCGCCGAACAAGGGTTCCGCACCATTATCTCCAATCGCCCGCGCGGGGAAAGTGATGACCAGCCGGATCCCGATGCTCTAAAGGCTAAGGCAAAATCACTGGGCATGGCCTGGCATGAAGTTCCCGTAAAGCCTGGGGAATACGCAAAGGCGGACATCGACGCCTACGCCGATGTGCTGCATTCTGCAAAGGCCCCCGTGCTCGGCTTCTGCCGAACGGGAAAACGCGTGGCCCATCTGTGGGCATTATCACTCGCCCCGCAGCGGCCGGTATCTGAGCTGATCGCATCAGCCAAAGCGGCTGGCTATGACTTGGAGCCCTTGCGCGACAGGCTTGAACAACAAGCCCATCAGGCAAAGGGTGAAGCTAGGACCTAAGCGTGCTATGGCCAGCCTGAAGCATTATCTGCCTATACTCCAGTGGCTGCCCGGCTATGGACGCGATAAGTTGGTCAGTGACCTGTTGGCAGCGGTAATCGTGACCGTCATGCTGATCCCGCAGTCGCTGGCATACGCCATGCTGGCGGGCCTTCCCCCCGAGGTGGGGCTTTATGCAAGCATCGCTCCGCTGTTCGTTTATGCGATTTTCGGGACCAGCCGCACCCTTGCCGTAGGGCCAATGGCAGTGGTCTCACTGATGACAGCGGTGGCCATCGGTCGTGTCGCCCCGCAAGGGTCGCCGGAATACTTGGGTGCTGCACTGGTACTGGCACTGATGTCTGGTTTGCTTCTCATCCTCATGGGGGTTGCGCGACTGGGCTTCTTGGCCAATTTCCTCAGTCATCCCGTGATATCCGGATTCATCACCGCCTCGGCGCTGCTCATCGCGATCGGTCAGGCCCGCCACTTGCTGGGGGTGGAAGCCTCGGGTCACAACATGATCGAATTGCTGGGCGACCTGTGGGGAAACGTAGGAAGCCTCAATGGCATTACTCTTGCCATCGGTTTAGGTGTGCTGGCCTTTCTTTATGCTGCCCGGCGTTGGTTGAAACCAGGGCTCCTGTCGCTAGGCCTGCCGTCACGCTCAGCGGATATGCTGTCCAAGGCAGCACCGATTGTTGCCGTGGCGCTGACCACCCTCGCGAGCTGGGCCTGGCAGCTCGACCAGCACGGCGTAGCCATCGTGGGCGAAGTACCGGCCGGGCTGCCTCCGCTTACCTTACCAGGTTTGGACCTTGGGCTATGGCGTGAACTGTTAGTAGCTGCCTTGCTGATAAGCGTGGTCGGTTTCGTGGAGTCAGTATCGGTAGGTCAGACCTTGGCCGCCAAGCGTCGGCAACGCATCGAGCCAAACCAGGAACTGATCGGTCTTGGCACTTCGAATATTGCGGCTTCCTTCTCTGGCGGCATGCCGGTGACGGGTGGCTTTGCCCGCTCGGTGGTCAATTTTGATGCCGGCGCTCAGACGCCAGCGGCAGGTGCGTTCACGGCCATTGGCATCGCACTGGCCGCGTTGCTGCTGACACCGTTGATCGCCTACCTCCCCATCGTCACGCTCGCCGCAACCATTATCGTCGCCGTCCTGTCATTGGTGGATTTGGGCGCGGTGCAAAAAAACTGGGTCTATTCCCGCAGTGATGGCGTAGCCATGTTGGTAACCATCATCGCCACCCTGGGCCATGGGGTGGAAAGCGGCATCCTGGCCGGCGTAGGGCTATCGCTCGCCTTGCATCTCTACCGTACCAGCCGTCCCCATAGCGCCGTGGTCGGCCGAGTTCCAGGCAGCGAGCATTTCCGAAATGTCCTGCGCCACGACGTTGAGACCGATAAGCGTCTGGTCATACTCCGCATCGACGAAAGCCATTATTTCGCCAACGCCCGTTACCTTGAGGATACCGTGATGGCCTTTATTTCCCGGGACTTCGAATTGCAGCATATCGTGCTGGCGTGTCAGGCAGTTAATACCATCGACGCCTCGGCCTTGGAAAGCCTTGAGGAGATCAACGCTCGGTTGAAGGATGCCGACGTGGTGCTGCATCTGGCCGAGGTCAAGGGGCCGGTTATGGACAAGCTTCGTGGCTCCGATTTTATGAAAGCGCTCGGCGGCGAGGTCTTCCTCAGCACCTACGATGCTTGGCGCAGTCTGCATCAAGAGGAAACGTCGTTGGCTCAGGCAACCAACACCCAACAGGTTCACCAAACTAAGGAGTAAGTGAAGTGGATTGGACTTCAAATCTGCAAGGATTGGCCGGCGGTATACTCATCGGTATTTCCGCCACCTGGTTGATGGCCACGCTAGGACGTATCACCGGTATCAGCGGCATCGCCGGCACGCTGGTGACGACGCGTCCAAAGCGCGACAGCGCTTGGCGGGCCGCGTTCTTGGTTGGCCTGGTCACCGGGCCTGTTGTGCTCGTTCTGGCGGGAGGCGGTCTTGGAAACGTGGTGGGACAGCCCAATGAGGTTATTGGTGATCCCGCCGGTGGCGTGATGCTGATGTTGATTGCGGGGCTGTTGGTGGGTGTCGGGACAGGGCTCGGCAGCGGCTGTACCAGTGGTCATGGGGTATGTGGCCTGTCACGTCTATCGCCGCGTTCGATGGCGGCTACCGTCACGTTTTTGCTGAGTGCCATGGCAACCGTCTATATCACCCGACACGTGATGGGAGGTGGAGCATGAGAACCTTAATGGCTTACGCCGCAGGGCTTTTGTTCGGACTCGGCCTCGCCATTTCAGGCATGACCGATCCGGCGCGTGTGCTCGGCTTTCTGGATATCGCCGGCGAGTGGGATCCTACCCTGGCCTTTGTACTGGGCGGGGCCGTCATCACTACCTTCATCGGCTACCGGTTGGTATTGCGTCGGAGCAGCCCTTTTTTTGGTGATAAATTTCAACTACCAACCAAGCGTGAACTCGACAGCCGCCTGCTCGGTGGGGCAGCGCTCTTTGGTATTGGCTGGGGGCTTTCGGGCTACTGTCCAGGTCCTGCCATCGCCTCGTTCGTCGGACTGACCACGCCTCTCGTCGCGATGCTTTTGGCAATGATTGGCGGTTGGTGGTTAGCAAAGCGGTTCTCAGGCAGCCGCTGATCGGCGCTTGAGCTTCAACCATTGTTTGCTACGATTGAAGTACAGGTTTCGAAGTGTAGTTTTAGGTTAACGAAAGATAACTAGTGTCTGAAGAAAGGATGACGTTGGACAAATTAAATTAGGAAAAGGAGGTCGTATGCTCCCTTCAACGACTTCACGCGTTGAGCAGAATACTGCTGACAGCATCAACCAGCATATCCGGCGGCGCACCGAAGACAACATTGCGTACTTCGCCGAACACCCCCATGAAATTGAACAACGGCTGCACGAACTTGACCATGAGTGGGACATTGAACGCACTCTGGAAGCGAATGCGGCTACCCTAAGCCTGGCTGGTGTGGCCCTTGGGGCGTTAGTCGCTAAGCGTTGGCTTCTGTTGCCTGCGGCGGTAACCGGTTTTCTTCTGCAACACGCATTGCAGGGCTGGTGTCCACCCATCATTATCTTTCGAAAACGTGGTGTACGCACTTCAAAAGAAATCGATCAAGAACGCTATGCGCTTAAAGCATTACGTGGAGACTTTTCCCACCTAGTAAGTACTCCGCCAGCAAGCCCACGTGATCGTATGTACGAAGTGCTGGACAGAGTAGAACGTTAAGAACGCATTCGCTTATCTAAGCGAATGCTCATCAGGCCAAGCAAGTCCTACCCTCAGTGGGCAGGGCCGATATGTACATGCCAAATCAACTCTCTGCTCTCCTTTGTTAAGAGAGCGGAGTTTATTTCTGCGCGCTACACCTCCCCCCAGCGACTTTCAGTCCGCTGAGTAATGTACTTACCCTGCTCAAGGTTTACGTTTACGTGCTAAGACAGCTGTTCCTGGCAATTAGGAACAAAAAAAGAGGGTGCTTTTGGGACTTGATGCCGCCTCCTTAACGCAGAGTTAATGCCCGTTAGTCATGCTGACGGGTAATAAAAAGGAAACTGCTATGCACGTTTTGCTAATTGAAGATGATCCGCTTGTCGCCTTAGGCATTCGCTCCGGATTAATGACATTCGATTTTGTGGTGGATCACGTATCAACCCTTAAAGCTGCCCGTCAGGCGCTGCAAACGGTGTCCAGCGATGTGGTCATCCTTGACCGCGGCTTACCCGATGGAGATGGCCTGCAATTATTATCAGAGTGGCGTGAGCAAGGGATCGATGTGCCAGTATTAGTGCTTACAGCAAGAGATGCCGTGCGTGACCGAGTGGATGGATTACAAGGTGGCGCCGATGACTATTTGGTTAAACCATTTGATTTAAATGAATTAGTGGCGAGATTGCAGGCTCTATTACGCCGGGCTGCTGGGCGCAGCCGTGTTTTGATTAACCATGGAGAGCTTGCGCTAGACCCTACGGCACGGGAAGTTTACGTGGCAGGCCAACTGATAATGCTTTCACGCCGAGAGCTGGTACTGCTCGAAACGTTCCTTCAGTCGCCGCGTAGCGTACTTTCCGCAGACCAGCTTAAAGATAGCATTTATGGCATGAATGATGATGTCGAGAGTAATGCACTCAATGTGCATATTCATCATTTGCGCCGCAAGTTGGGCAGTGGCGTCATCGAAACAGTGCGAGGGTTCGGCTACCGATTAGGTAAGGCAGAGGCGGTGCATTTAGCGGGTACGCCCTATAAGGGTCAGCTATGAGTTTACGTGCCCGTTTGTTGCTCACGCTGGGTTTCACCCTGGCCCTACTATGGGGTATCGCCGCTGCTTGGTTAATGCGAGACCTAGAAGAAAAGTTTGTCGACACCCTGGACCAGCGTTTGGCCCAATCGGCACGTATGGTAGCTGGTTTAGTTCTCCAACTGCCGATTGAAGTATGGCAGAACGCCGAGCAACCGGTCCTGTCCATCCCCTCCATAGAAGGACTCGCCTGCCAAGTACACTCCCCCGCAGGTGAAATTATGGCGCGTACTCATGCCGATATGGACAATATTCTCGCGCCGGGCGAAAAGGGACATGCTTACCGACAAGCAGGGGGCGTGACGTGGCGGGTCTTTACCTATGAACGCGATGGTATTGTCATTACCACGGCTGATCGTATGGATGAGCGCAACATGTTGCTCAACGATGTCGTGCGATTAGCCGTCGTCCCCTTCATCGTTGCACTTGTGGGCAGCATGATAGCGTTGTGGTTAGGAATTTGGCGAGGTTTAGCGCCACTGACACGGTTACGCGAGTCTCTCGCGAATCGCCATCCTGATGCGTTGGCCCCCATTGCTACCTATGGCCTACCCAAAGAGATTCGACCGCTGATTGACACCCTTAATGGTCTGTTGGCCCGAATCCAACAAACCATTATCCGCGAGCAACGCTTTACTAACGACGCCGCTCATGAGTTACGTACGCCCCTCACTGCGATCAAAACTCACCTTCAAGTGGCTCGTCGCTTAGAGGGAAGCGCAGCAATGGAATCACTCAGCCATGCTGAAGAAGGTGTGGGCCGGTTGAACTCAACGCTAGATCAATTACTCACCTTGGCTCGCGTGGAAGGACGTATACGCTTTGATGATGGAGAAGCGAGTCATGTGGCGGAAGTAGCTGAGAACGCGATAGCCGATACTCACGAACCTCACCTAGAGCGTTTTGTTTTACCGCCGCGATGGCCGGAAGCCACACTCGCCATGCCACGGGAGCTGGCGGTTACCGCCTTACGAAATTTGCTAGATAACGCTCTGCGGCATGGATCATCAGATATGCCCATTACGCTGGAAGTGCAGTGGGAGCCTGGTGAGAGTTTCCTTACGTTTATTGTTAGTGACCAGGGGCCAGGCGTGGATGAAGCGACGCTTAAGCAAATAACGCAACGCTTTTGGCGCGCCAGTAAGCAGCAAGGGAGCGGGCTTGGGCTAGCTATAGTGACGGCAATCGGCGAGCGTTTTGGCGGTGAAGTTACCTTTATTAGCCCCGCTGAAGGAGGGTTTACCGCGCGCTTGGTAATGCCTGTGACGATGCCAAAAACGACCAAGCCATAGGCGTCTGGGTAGTGTTTCTATTCAATAAGGTGTTAACAAAAGACAACGATAACGTCAGAAGGAAAATCACGATGAATAATAACTACCTGAGAAGGTTTGGTCTGTTATTGGGGGCTGGCCTGGTGGCCGGAAGCGCGCTCGCAGAGCAGGGTGATGCAGGCCGAGGCCTATTGGCAGCTGCCACTTGCACCGCCTGTCACCAAGCCGATGGCAGTGGGCTGCATGTAGAAAATGGCGAATCGTGGCCCCGCTTAGCGGGTTTAGATGCAGCATATATCGTTAAGCAACTGCATGATTTTAAAGAGGGTCGACGCCAAAGTGCTACGATGATGCCATTTGCCAATATGCTTGATGACCAGCAGGTACTAGACGTAGCGGCGTACTACAGTCAGCTAGAAGTTACCCCGGGGCAAGGCGGTGATAAGGCGGACGAAGCACTTCTGGCGCGCGGCGAGCAGTTAGCTAATCGTGGTGACTGGGATGCCTATATTGTGTCGTGTAAAAGCTGCCATGGACCAGGGGGTATGGGCGTTGGTAGTGACTTTCCGGGCATCGCCAGTCAACACGCTGGCTACATTCAAGCTCAACTACAGGCTTGGAAAGATGAAGAGCGCTCTAATGATCCACAAAATTTAATGGGATCGATAGCTAAGCGTTTAAGTGATGATGATATTCAGGCCGTTTCGGCGTGGTATGCCCGCCAAAACGCTAGCCAGGCAGCGGGAGAATAATGATGACAATGCATAAACGCACTCTTGTCCTGGCAATCGCGACCACCTCACTGGTTGCCGGATTGGCTATGACGGCATATGCCGCTAATGGGGAGTCTGAAAGCGAGGCGATGCCTTATCAGAACCTTACCGAACTCGGATATCCTGCACCCCAGGAGGGCGAGCTGGTCCATGTGCCGCCGACTATGGAAGACCTGGAAGCGGCGGATATTCATCCTGAGTTAAAAAAGGTCATTCGCTACGGCTACGAGCTATTTACGGATACTCAGCAGCTGCGCGATAAGTATGTTTATAACGATATGAATTGTTCTAGCTGCCATCTAGGCGAAGGTCGTCAACCATTTAGTGCGCCTGTTTGGACGGCAGCAGTAACACTACCTGATTTTCGCGGTAAAAATCAGCATGTGAATAGCCTTGAAGAGCGTATCGCAGGTTGCTTTGCCTACTCTATGAATGGTGTGCCTCCTGAGTATGGCAGTGATGAAATGTTGGCACTCAGCGCCTACCATCAGTGGTTGGCCACCGGTGCGCCGATGTATCCAGACAAACCGATTTATGGACGTGGTTTTCCTGCGCCGGATGAACCTGAGCAAGCTCCTGACTATGCACGTGGTGAAGCTGCCTACCAAGAAAACTGTGCAATATGCCACCAAGAAGATGGTTCAGGGCATTACGAGAACGGCGAGTATGTTTTTCCTGCTCCCTGGGGTGATGGGTCGAACAATTGGGGAGCCGGTATTGCTCGTTTAGACACTGCGGCCGGTTTCATTCAAAATAATATGCCCTTAGGCCAACCTCACTCGCTCTCAGACCAGCAGGCCTGGGATATTGCCTATTATGTAAGCAGCCAAGAACGCCCTCAAGACCCCCGCTACACGGGTGATGTCGCTGAGACAGCCGAACGCTTCCATGGTCGCTCACTTTATGGCAAAGCCCGCGAGCATGATGATCATGTGCTCGGCGATCACGATAACTTTGGTGACAAAGGCGACGCACAGCCATGGAACGTAGGGATGCCTAGATTTGAGAACCTAAGCGAGGATTGATACTGGCTCTACTCCACCGCAGAGTTAAATTAGCATGCGGTGGAGTTTTCAATTGACGTGTTAGGGCGTTTCACTGCCCATCATTTCTATTAACCGTGATTCGCTGGGCATGCCTTCTATTCGGTCGATTCGAAGAGTGCCGTTGTCTGTCTCACGTTGGAAGGCGCTTGTCGGCGTAGCGTATAACCCCAACTCTTCAAATAATTGGTTATTGGCATACACCTGTTCTTCGATCTCACGAGATTGAGCGCTGGCCTCTATCTCTTGGTCGCCGCTTTCATGTGCATGTAACGTTGCGGAAGGATCATCGGCACCTAAGATAGCAGCTGCTTTGCCGGGGCTGTCAGGGGCTAAAATACCTACCATGATATGACGTAGCTGTACCTCACCGGCTTCGACCCAAGGACGAACGGCATGCCAGAGTTGACGACAGTAGGGGCAGTTTGGATCCGTAAAGGTATAAATGGTGCGCGGTGCATCCACGTCGCCATCTTGAATCCAGTGGCTGGCCTCGAATGCCTGCCAGGTTTCAGCTTCCAAGGGCGCTCTTACGTGCTCATCCAACTGCGCTTCAGTAAGATCATTGCCTCGGCTATCCATTAATGTGCCGATAATGGCATGTTCTTTATCGGGCGTCAGGTAGATCGCCATGTCACGGCCCTGGACACTAGCGCCATAGCCGCGTAACCCGCCAGGGGCATCAAACTGTCCGTGAATTTCTATCCCTTGGTCGGCGAGGGCCTGAACGGGGGCGGGTAAGTGATCGGCGTGGCTAGCTGAAAGGCCACTAAGCCCTGCCAGTAGGAGAAAACTGCTAATAGAAGCGTGTTGATTTAAGCGCATTACTACATCCTGTTTAAGTGGGGCATTTTCAATTAGACAGCAGAGGTTGAACGATATGCATGCGGGTCAGCGCAAACGTTCCAGGCTACGTTGCAAGGTAGCGCTGGAAAGCTCGCCAAAGTGCGTATTGACCAGTTGCCCATCGGCATCATAAAAAAGTGTGGTTGGCATGGCGTGGGCACCGGTGGCTTGGCCAATGGCATTGCGGGGGTCTAGCCAAACATTATCTAGCGTGAAATCATGTTTGTTCATAAAAGCATCAATGTGTGTCGGCGATTCTCCTTGGTTGATAAACACAAAGGTAGTCTCCGCTTCATTCCTTAGAACTTCTTCAAATACAGGCATTTCACGAATACAAGGCGGGCACCAGCTCGCCCATAGGTTAACCACTAATGGTTGTTGGCTAGTTTGTGATATTTGCGGCAAGTTGATGGGATCTCCATCAAGGGTGATAAGTGGAGCCTTAGGCAGTGGGCGTGATTGTTGCTCCATCAATAGCATGCTGCCAGCAGCTAAGCTCCATACAAAGCCACCTGCCAAGAGTGCTCCACTTAGCGGGATGCGCTGGCGAGGAAAATGCCATAAAGACCAGCTGGCATACGCAAGGCCAATTAAAATCCCCCCAATAATATCAAAGCCTCCATCACGAATATCTAAGCGGTCTAATAAGCCATCATATTCACCCCAGTAGCGCACTACGAAAACTAAGCGCGCGCCGAGAATTGCAACAAAAAGTAGCGTAAATAGCGTATCACTCACGGGAACATGGCGGCGGCGGCCCAGTAGTGCACCGACAAGGAGGGCTAACATAAAAGAAAAACCAATCAATAGCTGGTGAAGGCTGAAACCCATCGGCCCAATGGCAATACTTTGTTGCAACATAAAATAATCTGTCCCTACGATAATGTTGTACAGCTATGGTGGCAGCACAACATTATTTGAAGATTATCTGTTGCCCGCATAGGGCGTTATGTCGCAACTCGCTCGGCAGGTTAATCTCAATGAGTAAGTAAAAAACCTGATTCGTAAAACACCTTGGAATAAAGGCAAGTTGGTTGGGCAGAAAGCTCCACTGCGTCTTAGAGATATTTGGGCCATCCGTGTTCGCCTACAGCTTGCGAAAAAGACTAGAGACCTTGCCCTCTTCAATTTAGCCATCGATAGCAATTTACGGGGCTGCGACCTTGTCAATTGACGAGTGCGGGATATAGCCCATGTTGCATGCATATCTCCACGAGCTATTGTGATGCAGCAAAAGACGCATCGGCCTGTCCAGTTCGAAATTACCGAGCAAACTCGCATCACTATTATCGACTGGATACAGCTTGCTCAGCTCCGGAGCGAGGACTTCTTGTTTCCCAGCCGAATCAATAGTGCAAAGCATCTTTCAACGCGCCAATATGCCCGTATTGTGAAAGCCTGGGTTACCGAAATAGGGTTAGATGCATCAGTTGATGGCACGCAAACGATGCGTCGTACAAAAGCTTCGCTGATATACCGTCGCACGAAAAACTTGAGAGCAGTGCAACTGCTCCTGGGTCACACGAAGCTGGAAAGCACCGTCAGGTATCTAGGGATAGAGGTAGATGACGCGTTGGAAATGCCAGAACAGACAGCAGTTTGATAAGGAGAAACGACGGCCTATTTCGGGCCGTCGTTGTCCGGCCATGAGCAGACGTACCTTCACGCGTCACTTTCAAAAAGCGACCGGCATGACGGTCGTGGAGTGGTTAGTGAACGAGCGGTTACGACGAGGGCGCGAACTGTTGGAAACCACTTCCTTGTCGGTGGAAGCGATTTCAGAGAGAGTTGGTTTCCACACAGCGACAGCCAGTAGCGAACGTTAAGCAAAGCTAAGTTCTAACATTCCAAGTAACGCCCAGTAGATAAATTGATTGTTATTTATCTATACGTCCACAATACTAGACATATGGAAATAAAAAACGTCACTGCCAGTTTTAGCGCACTTTCTCAAGAGACTCGTCTCGAAGCATTTCGTCTCTTGGTACGCCATGAGCCCGAAGGCCTTCCTGCGGGCGAAATTGCGCGTCAGTTATCGGTGCCACATAACACTATGTCGGCGCACCTCTCGGTGCTTTCACGGGCCGGATGGGTCATATCCCGTCGGCAGAGTCGCTCAATTATCTATCGCGCCAATCTTGATCATATGCAACAAACACTAAGCTTTTTGATTCGCGATTGCTGTGCAGGCCATCCCGAGGTTTGTAAACCGTTTATGGAAGGCTTCAATGAATGTTCCACCAATGAAGATAAGGAGTGAGAGCACTTGAAAACGTCTATTTATCACAACCCAGCCTGCGGCACCTCGCGTAATACGCTAGCGATAATAGAAGCGTCCGGAGAGACACCACAAGTAATTGAATACCTAAAAACACCTCCTAGTCGCGAGCGGCTGGTCGAACTGATCTCGATGATGGCGATTACCCCAAGAGAGCTACTGCGCCGCAAGGGCACGCCCTTTGAGGAGCTTAATCTCGATAATCTAGCGTTAAGCGATGATCAACTGATAGACGCCATGATGGCGCACCCCATCCTGATCAACCGTCCGATTGTGTTAACAAATAAAGGCGCACGGCTGTGCCGTCCTTCAGAACGCGTTCTTGAGATACTGGCCAACCCGGTAACGACGTTTACCAAAGAAGGTGGTGACGTTGTGCACATCGATGGGGGTACCAATGAGTAGCCCTAATAGTGTCGACGAGCTACCCAACATTGACCCACAAAAGTTGCTCCCGATTGATGTAGATGCGCTGGCAGGACCCGATGCACTGCGTCATCCACCCAAAATTCTGGTGCTTTACGGCTCACTGCGCGAACGCTCTTTTTCGCGCCTGGCGTCCGAAGAGGCTATGAGGTTGCTACGCTGGTACGGTTGTGAAGTCCGCACCTTTAATCCGTCGGGTTTACCGCTCCCCGACGACTCGGAGGCTGACCACCCAAAAATCCAAGAACTACGCGAACTGGCCCAATGGTCCGAGGGTATGCTGTGGGTCAGCCCCGAACGGCATGGTGCGATGACAGGTGTAATGAAAACCCAGATCGACTGGATTCCGCTATCGCTGGGCGGCGTTCGACCTACTCAGGGTAAAACGTTGGCGGTGATGGAAGTGTCTGGCGGCAGCCAGAGCTTCAATGCCGTTAATCAGATGCGAATCCTCGGACGATGGATGCGCATGATCACCATCCCGAACCAGTCCTCTGTACCCAAGGCGTTCACCGAGTTTGACGATGCCGGACGCATGAAACCGTCACCGCTCTATATGCGTATTGTCGATGTGTGTGAAGAGCTTGTGAAGTTTACCTGGCTGACGCGAGACAGGTCCGCCTACCTTACCGACCGCTATTCAGAGCGTGTCGAGAGTGCTGAAGAACTCTCGCACCGCGTTAACCAAAACACTCACTGAGGCTAAAGTCATTTCATGTTGGCACTGGCTATTTTTGTCGTCACTCTGGTTCTGGTGATCTGGCAGCCCAAAGGGTTGGGTATCGGTTGGAGCGCACTGGGCGGCGCGTTAGTGGCACTGCTCATGGGCGTGGTGCATTTAGCCGATATTGTCGTGGTATGGGATATTGTCTGGGACGCCACGTTTACGTTTGTCGCGCTGATCATTATTTCGCTGATTTTAGACGAGGCAGGATTTTTCGCCTGGGCCGCGCTGCATGTGGCGCGCTGGGGCAATGGGCGTGGTCATTTGCTTTTCCCGCTGGTCGTCATCCTGGGCGCTGTCATTGCTGCCTTCTTCGCCAATGACGGTGCAGCCCTACTGCTGACGCCCATTGTTATCGCTATTCTCCTGCGCCTTAATTTTGAGCCGCCTGCGGCGTTGGCGTTCATCATTGCGACCGGGTTTATCGCCGATACCGCCAGCCTGCCACTGGTAATCTCTAACCTCGTCAATATCGTCAGCGCCAACTACTTCGATATTGGCTTTGACCGTTACGCGGCGGTCATGGTCCCGGTGAATTTTGTCTCCATCGCCGCCACCTTGGCGGTGCTTTGGATTGCGTTTGGCCGTCGCATTCCCAAGCGCTATAGCGTCGAGAATCTCGACCCACCGGGCTCAGCCGTTAAAGATCCTCTAGTATTTTGGACAGCTTTTCCGCTGCTGGCTACGCTGCTTATCGCCTACTTTGTGACCGCGCCACTCGGTATTCCCATCGCCTTTGTAACGGGAACAGGCGCCCTTCTACTGATGGCTATTGCAGGACGCTGGTGGAAGGCGGGACGTGGCGCAGTTGTCTCTGTGCCGGGCGCGCTGCGCAGCGCCCCTTGGCAAATCGTGCTGTTTTCGATCGGTATGTATCTTGTTGTTTACGGGCTCGGTAATGCGGGCTTGACCCATTACGGTGCCATGGTGCTTGAGTGGCTGGCACTACAGAGCGACTTCATCGCGACCATTGGCACCGGTTTTCTTTCGGCCATCGTGGCGTCCATCATGAATAACATGCCTTCGACGCTGGTCGGTGCGCTGGCTATCGATCAGGCGAATGTGCCTGCGGTAACCCAGGAATTGATGATCTACGCTAACGTCATTGGTAATGACCTGGGGCCCAAGTTCACTCCGATTGGCAGTCTCGCCACCCTACTCTGGCTACATGTGCTAGCGGGCAAGGGGTACAAAATTGGCTGGGGCCAGTATATGAAAATCGGGCTGCTGATTACACCGCCGGTACTGCTGGCCACGCTGGTCGCCTTGGCTTTCTGGCTACCAGTTTTATCACCATCCGCATAGACTCATCAGTGCGACAACAAGGGAGATCATTTATGAAAATACTGATTTTTTATAGGTTCAATAAGAGGGAGTCAGCCGCCGAAACCACCGCGTTTGGGAGCCAGAGTGGTCAACGCCTTGCTTTCTCTCTTCAGGGAAGAGTATGCAGACGGTGAAGTTGAGCTAATTGACCCGCTGGCTTACCCAACTGGTAAAGTGTTCAAAACGTATTTCGCCTATGGCGCTGGTAATGCCCCTCAAAAACTTGACGCGCTGGCTGACAAAAATTCAGCGCGCCGCTACTGTCTTCATGGAAATGAAGATATTGATCCCCACTATTACCATTATAGAAAATGACTGACGCTCTAAATACGGTCGTGTTTCAATGGCAACTGTCGGCCAGAAGCCGCCATTGAGACTTTCCTGATGTAACGCCTACATTCAGCAGCGGCCTTTACGTAGCGAAGCGGAGAAAAGGCCGCCCGGTGGAGGGGCGA
>JGI24025J20009_10002167_pt1 | contig 14388 bp, 19 predicted proteins | sample Cruoilmetagenom3_FD_20009 | JGI IMG/M metagenome (IMG submission 20009)
TTATGGTGATATCATGTGGGTTGTGGAATTATCACCTGAAGTTCTGCTGAATTGAGGGTGCTGTACGGGAAGGTGGAGTGCATGATTCTTGTGGGGGCGTTGTTTCGCAACAAGTCTAGTATATAAGTCTTCTCTAATTTAACTTGTCGGTTAAATGGAAATTGCCGAAACTCATGTATAAATTATTTGTGTTAGGAAATTCATCGTTAGGGGCAGGAATTGCCCATTTATCCATAAAACCCTCTACATATAAATGCAGATGTGGGCAATCTATGGTCAGTCCATTGTAGGGTGTAAGGCACGGGAGCGGAACACTCGCAACTTCCGGGTTGGTATGTGGTGGTCCATCAAGATCAAGACGGACAAGAATAATCATTTGATGGCAGCGTTCCTGGTAAGTACATTTCGTAAGCCGGATCCGCGCTCTGCTGATATCTATCAGGAAATCCTCCGCCCCATCCTGCGAAGTAATAGGAATAGTTAATTTCTCCCCCGGACGTGGAAAACCATAGCTCTCATCACTCTTTTTTACTTTTGGGATATTGAAAAGGTCATTTGCTGCACTTTGAGTCAACATCTCTATTTACACCCACCTCATAATCCTACTTTGTCAGATTAACCACCCATTCAGGCGCTTGATCTTGGTTCTGTTTTCCAAACGGTTTGAGGTCATGCCACCGCCCGCTGCTGATTTGTCTGTAATGTGACAAAGTAGGAATAACAACAAACGTTTTACCAGTACCAGGTCCCGCAAGTACCCGCAGGGGTGAATCCGGATATGCAGCTACATCCCGATGCGGGGGCTTCAAATCGTCATTCCACGCCATGTGAAATCTTTATGGCATCGCTATTATTTAATCGTTTGCCAATAGCAGGGTGAAAGTGAGCCTTGGCACGATCCTCACCCCCTTTCCCAAAAGTGTAACGATTCACAACAATCAATGCGCAACAAAAACAGAATATATTTATATTCTAAAATATCCCCGCTGCATTCTTACACCACAACCAATCTCATTGTACAAATAAAAAAAAATAAAAAAAGAAGATCACTTCACTTCGATCTTCTTCGCTTCCGAGGGCGCAGTCTTTACCATCTCGATCCGCAGCACTCCATCCTTCAGCGTGGCATCGACCTTGCTTGGATCCACCTCAGCCGGCAGCGGTATCCTCCGGTAGAATCCGGTGTAGCCGCGCTCCCTTCTGATGTATCCCTCGCCTTTCTCTTCCTTCTCTTCCTTCTTCTCAGCCGTGATCTCGAGCATATCGCCACGAACATTCACGGTGACATCTCCCTTGTCAACACCGGGCACATCGGCAGTGACCAGGATCTTATCTTCCGTATCCTGCAAGTCCATGGATGGCGTCACGGTCTCCATCGCCGCCTCGCGAGTTCCCGATGGCAGCAATCTCCCGGGAGCGATCGGTCCGGACTCTCCGAATGCCCTGTTCATCCATTCCTGCATCCTGTGCAGTTCTTCAAATGGGTCTAACCATCTTCTATACATTTTTACCACCTCTAAGTTTGGTGTATCCATCATCATTTCTTCCAATCATAAGCCTATCGTTCACAGGGCGCGACACCACAAGACGCGACAGCCAGATGCCAGGGAGCCATAAACATCTTTACCATGGACGCCAGAAGACACCCCATGACGATCGAGATCACAACACCCTCCCGCCTCCATATCACCTTAATCGACCTCAACGCATCGATCGGGCGGGTGGATGGCGGAATCGGGCTGACGATTGAAGAGCCGGGCATCCACATCACGGCAGAAGCGGCAGATGGGATCACCGTCACAGGCAACTTAGAACTGGCAGACCGGATGCGCGCGAGCGCGAGTGCGATCCTCCCGGAGGGTCGCGGCATCCGCATCCGCATCGAGCAGGATCCCCCATCGCATGTCGGGCTTGGCACTGGCACGCAGGCTGCACTTGCCGCGGGCATGGCTGCGAACCGGTTGTACGATCTGGGCTTGAGCGTGCGGGAGATCGCAATCGCGGTAGGACGCGGCGGAACATCAGGCATCGGCGTCGCGTCGTTCGAGAGCGGCGGTTTCATCCTCGATTCCGGGCATAAGTTTTCCGAAAAGGGCGCATTCAAGCCGTCGGCAGCATCGAAGTCGCCGCCGGCATCGATCCTGTTCCAGCAGCCATTCCCGGACTGGGAGATCGTGCTTGCAATCCCTGACGCGAGGGGTGCGCATGATGCAAGAGAGGTGGACATCTTCGGAAAGGAGTGCCCGATCCCCTTATCAGAGGTACAGGAACTCTCGCACATCATTCTGATGGAGACACTTTCCGGTGTTGTCGAAGGCGACATCGAGGCATTCGGAGATTCGATAAATCGGATACAGGGCGTGGGATTCAAGAGACGTGAGATTGCGCTTCAGACGCCGGAGATCGTGCAGATCATCAAACTGATGCGGGAGAATACGTGTGGTGCCGGCATGAGTTCGTTCGGACCTGCGGTCTACGGGATCACAGACAGCCACAAGGCGGCGGCAGATGCCGTGCATGAGGTGCGGGGGGTTCTGGATGAGACAATCCGCGGCAGATGCATGGTTGTTCATGCCAGGAATTCTGGTGCTGATGTGCGCGTATCCCATGAATGAGGCGCGGGGCACAAATCAACAGAAAATAGTATCCACTTTAAAAAAATAATAAAAAGTCTTGAGTTTGAGAATCAGCCAAAGGAGGGAAACCATTTAAACAAGCCAATCCAGAAGAATCTTGTGAAAATTGCGGTGAGAAAGTGAAGACGAAGGACGTACGCCGGAAACAGCGATTTCAGAATTTTGAGAAAGCTTATGTGCGTTTGAAAGAAGCAATGGAGCTGGAAGAATTGACCGAACTTGAAAGAAATGGTTTGATTCGGCGTTTTGAGTTCACACTCGATCTTTCGTGGAAGGTAATGAAAGATTTTTTGGAAGAAAAAGGATTTGTTTTCAAACCTTCGCCCAAAGATACGTTGCGGCTGGCACAACAGAGCGAATATATAACTTATGCGCAAGAGCTGATTGATGGATTGGATATAAGAAATGAGCTTTCACACGATTATAGCGGTGAAAAATTTGAACGTTCGGAGAAGAAATTAAGAGAAGAAACTTATGTTGCATTGGGAAAACTATACCTCTTTTTTATAAATGAAAAAAACAAATGATTATGCCTAATTATTCTATGAATAAAAAAGAAAAGAATTCTTTTGGACTTTCCGATAGGGATATGAAAACGTTGCAAGATATTTTTAAAAAATATCCTGATGTGAAAAACGTTTTTGTATTCGGGAGTCGGGCTAAGGGAACGTACAAACAAGGCAGTGATATTGATCTGGCAATAATGAACGAAGGGGTGAAAGATATGTTTATCCGCAAAATGAAAAGCGATTTTGAAGACAGTAGCCTGCCTTATACCGTTGATCTGGTGAACTACCCCACATTAAAACATCCTGAACTGAAAAATCATATTGATAGGGTCGGGGTGCCTTTGTTCCGAAAATAACCGCGCTTATATGGATGTATCAATCTTATGTAACCAAATCTGATACTATTTACTACAAATTCTTTATATACTATATTTAGAATATAAATATTGAAATACGGTTTTCCGAGAAGATGCAACAAATTAAGTTTACCAATCGCGGGTCAGCGGACCCACATTGGATACAACCCCGCTCATCCAAGTTCCTCTGCGACCATGCCCTCATCTACCCCTATAGTGACGTTGATGCCCTCCGCAGCAGCAGTTATCGAAAAGATTAGCATCAAAAGAACCGTTATCGCCAGAATTCTGCAACCATTCATTAATACCAACCTTACGCATTCGACCCCATATAAACCTACAGTATATGGAGGAACGCCACCATTTAAGTATCAGTACACCCAATGTCACAATCACTCGATGAAGATGATCGTTTTTGATATGGACAGTACGCTGATCGACGCTGAGACTATTGATGAACTTGCTGCGGCGGCTGGCGTTGGTGATCGCGTTATAGAGATCACAGAGCGGGCTATGAACGGAGAACTCGACTATGGAGCGGCTCTCCGCGAGCGTGTCGGTCTACTGAAGGGGCTTAGCATCGAGCGTGCCAGGCACGCTTGCGAGAGTCTCCCGCTGATGCCCGGAGCAAGAGAACTGGTGGATGCTGCCAGGCGCATGGGCTACCAGACCGCTATAGTCACATGCGGTTTTATGATCTCTGCGAGGCGTATCGGAGAGATACTTGGCATAGATCACGTGATCGCAAACGATCTGGCTACGAACGGTGGCAAACTCACTGGAGAAGTGGTCGGAAATCTGACAGAGGCTGACTCGAAGGCACGCGTGCTCAAAGATCTTGCTCACCAGTGTGGAATCGACACATCGGAATGTATTACAATCGGCGATGGTGCGAATGATATTTACCTGTTTGTGAATGCCGGGTATTCGATCGCATTCAATGCAAAGCCGGTCCTGAAAGAGTACGCAGATGCAGTAGTCGATCAAAAGGATATGAGGGCTATCATCCCGATCATCGAAAAGATAGAGAAATGAGCAAGATCCACAACGGAGAGGCACAGTATCAGCAGTAAGCTGAAAAAGGAGGATACCAAGCAAATGTTGAAGGAATTACAGGATAAAAAAGCGATACTTGTGAAAGAACTCGAAGAGTACAGAGACAAGCGCAACGAATTGAATACCGATGCAAGCAAATGGTCTGCAGAGCGTAATAAGTTGAATCGGACATCACGGATGCTGACAGATGAGGCACAGCAGTTCAAACATGAACGCGACGAGTACAACAAAAAGGTAAGCGAGTACAAGGTGAAGAGGGACGAATGTAACAAGAAGATTAATGCGGTCAATGCAAAGATCGAAGAAATCAAGAAAGACGCAAATCTCACCGGTGCATCCGTAAGCGAACTCAAAAAAGAGATTGAAAGCCTTGAATTCAAGCAGCAGACCAACGTTTTATCGTCAGAAAAGGAGAAAGAACTCGTCGGCGCGATCGCCACACTGGTCAGCGAATACAAGATGAAGATGACAGAGATCGAGAGAAATGCAGAACTCAAGTCAGCGCTTGGGGCGCTGGAGGATCTGCGTGAAGAGGCGTCTCTGTATCACGAAAAGGTTACGGAATATGCGGATCTGGCACAAGAATTCCATGATAAGATGATTAAGGTGTTTAGGGAAGGTGAAGGCATCAGAGTCAAATCAGATCGCATCCACAGAAAATTCGTAAAAATTCAGGATGAAGCAGACCGCCACCATCACCGGTTCATCAAGACCCAGAAGGAAATCCGGGAACTGGAGAAGATGATTGCCAGCATCACAAGAAGAGGCAGAGAGGATAAGAGGAAGGTGGAGCGGATGAAGGTTAGAAAAGAGGCAGAGTCGATATACAATCTGTTCAGACGGGGGGAGAAGATCAGTACCGAGGATTTGATGTTGCTTCAGCGGTCTGACCTGCTATGATTTATGAGAACTCTTGTATTATGCCTGGATCGGGATGACGATATTGGACGGAAAGCCGGCATCGCAAGTCCGGTTATCGGCAGAAGCGCAAACATAGGGGCAGCAACGAAACTTGCGGTGGCGGATCCCGAGGATTCGGATATCAACACGATCTTTGGCGGGATACAGGAGTACGACCGGTTGAGCGCAGCTGGCACGGACGTTGAGATCGTCTGCATAGCAGGGAATCGTGATGTCGGAGTAGTATCCGATAACAAGATCGCTTTGCAGATCGATGATCTCCTTGGCAGGGATGAGTTTGGGAACGTGATCTTCGTATCAGACGGAGCCGAGGACGAGTCTGTGCTGCCGATCATAGAGTCGAGGATAAAGATAAATTCGATCAAGCGGATCCGGGTCAAGCAGAGCGAGAGCATAGAGAGCACATATTACCTCATTAAAGAGGTTCTCAGTGATCCGAAGATCAGAAGCGCGATATTCGTTCCGATCGGGCTTGCTTTCATCACTTTTGCAGCTTCGGTCGTAGCAAAACAACCTGAACTAGCGGTTGCAGCCATTCTCGGGGTTGTCGGGACTTATCTTCTGTACAATGGTTCCGGAGTCGGATCGTCCATAGACAGGTACCGTGAAACCGCAACCGAATCCCTGTACCGGGGCAGGATCAGTTTCATCACATATATCGCAGCGATCATAATCGGAATCATCGCAACTGTGCAGGGGGCAAATGCCTGTTGGGAAGGTATCGCAGGCGATATTTTTCCGGGATATGTCATATTATCGATGATCTTCGTGCAGGCATCGGTCTGGTGGTATGTGGCTGCCGGATTGTTCTTAGGCTTCGGGAAGATCGTTGATCTGCGCCTCGAAGGAAGAGCCATCGGGAGAGCGTGGGCATTCCCGTTCTTCGTCATTTCCGCCGGACTCCTTCTATGGGCTGCAAGCGCGTACATCCTCACAACCACAGAGTATCAGCAGGGTTACGGCATCCAGCACCTCATACTCTCGATCGTGGGCGCCATTGCGATCGCGCTTTTAGGGATCTATGTTGCGACAAAGAGATACGGAGAACACAAATGAAATGCTGATCTTAATCATCCTCGACGGGTTCGGGCTTGCCGAGCCGACCGGCGGCAACGCGATCGCTCATGCGGATACGCCCAATCTCGATCGCCTGCGCAAAGAATACCCGACATGTATCCTGCAGGCGTCAGGCGAGGCGGTCGGGCTTCCTGATGGACAGATGGGGAACTCAGAGGTCGGACACCTGAACATCGGTGCCGGAAGGATCGTGTATCAGGATCTGACCCGCATAAATAAGGCGATATCTGATGAAACATTCTTTGGAAATCCGGTTCTACGAAAGGCTATCGAACACGCAAAGACGCACGGTTCCTGCCTGCACCTGATCGGGCTTCTCTCGGACGGTGGCGTGCATAGTCACATCACACATCTCCTCGCTCTTCTGGAGATGGCATCGGCAGTGGGGGTGCGCACACAGGTACATGCGTTTCTCGATGGCAGGGATGTGCCGCCCAAAAGCGCTCTTAAATATATCAGCGCGGTCGATGGCATGGTCGGTGGATTCCGCGTGGGCACTGTGATGGGCAGATACTATGCGATGGACCGTGACAACCGCTGGGATCGAGTAGAGAAAGCGTATCGTGCCCTTGTTTCAGGCGAGGGTATACCCGCAAAGAGTGCATCCGATGCCGTGCAGAAGGCGTACGCACGAGGCGAGACCGATGAGTTCGTGCTGCCCGCGGTTGTGAATGACCACATTCCAATTGCTGATGATGATTCGGTCATCTTCTTCAACTTCAGACCGGATCGCGCCCGCCAGATCACCCGTGCGTTCGTGGATGCTGATTTCAGCCATTTCAAGCGCCGCAAGTTAGGTAACCTCTGTTTCGTGTGCATGACCGAGTATGACGCAACCATCGATGCTCCGGTTGCGTTTGCGCCGGAAGAGATCAAGAATACACTTGGCAAGGTCTTATCACAGCATGGGCTTACGCAACTGCGGATCGCAGAGACTGAAAAGTATGCGCATATCACGTTCTTCTTCAACGGCGGCGTCGAGACTCCGAATCCGGGCGAGGATCGCTGCCTGATACCGTCTCCGAAGGTGGCAACGTATGACTTGTTGCCAGAGATGAGTGCTTATGAGGTCACCGATGCCGTGATCGAGAGGATCGGGTCGTACGATGTGATCATTCTTAACTATGCAAACTGCGACATGGTCGGGCATACCGGTATCTTCGATGCTGCCGTGCAAGCGGTGGAAACGGTCGATACCTGCGTTGGCAGGGTCATCGATGCAGTTCTGGAAAACGGCGGGTCTGCGATCATCACGGCAGATCACGGCAATGCCGAGAAGATGATTGCTGGGGATGGCACGCCGCATACCGCGCATACAACGAATCCTGTGCCGCTGATACTGGTCGCGGACCCTATGGTCGGTGTCAGGGACGGGAAACTTGCAGATATCGCGCCGACGATGCTTGAGATGCTTGGCGTGCCGAAACCCGTTGAGATGGCCGGGGAGTCGGTTGTGGTGTAGAAGATTTATTCGATTGGGTATGCGAAAAAAGAAAGAAGGCGGGGTAATGGTTCACACGCCTCGGCTGCTGATAACTCTTTTTAGTGCCTGCATTCTTGCAGGATCATGAGAGCGTCGAGCGAGGTGACGCGATTGTCGCCGCTAACGTCTGCATCCGCATCCCATCCACCGCTGGCTGCGATTGCAAGCGCGATCGCGGCGTCTGCGGGGGTGATCTGGTTATCGCCGTTGAGGTCGCCTTTCTGCGACGTGCTGCCAGTCCACGGTTGCATGAGCGGGCAATTGTCCACGCTGCCACCGCCGCCCGGGATCGAGTATGAGTCATCACCGATGCCGTCTCCGTCGGGGTCGGTGCCGTTGTAATCAGAGTAGTAGTTGCCAGCAGAGCCGGAGTCCCATGTGTTGGTGCATTCGTCGTAGGCGTTGTAGTTTGTGTTGTTGATTAGGTTGTTGTGGTAGAGAGAGTTGTCGCTCGAGCCCCGTAGGCTGATGCCGCGGTTGTTATCTGACGCCATGTTGGCTGTAAGTATATTATTATCTGAATACTGGAGACGGATGCCGCAGTCACACAATCTTATCTCGTTATCGGTCACGACGTTGTTATCGACATGATTCAATTTAATTCCTGCTATTGGCCATAACCCCGTCGTTTCTTCAGCGAGATTGTCAGTATCAATCCCAAGCGCATGATCATTAAAAAGGACGTACTTGATCTGTACAAGATTCGACCCCATTTCTCTAAACACACCAACGACGTAGCACAGTATCACTGGAACATCTTCTTCACATCCCATGTCTGCGGTGAAGGTGCAAGCATCACCAACCGACATGACTTCGTTATCGTATTCCTTACCATCTTTGGTGAACAAGAACCACACCTTGCCACTGTCGACATCGATTTGCAAGGGGGTGAGCGCAAATCCGCCGCCAATATTCCAGACCTCGTCGGTTGCCAGTGTCTTCCACTTCCAATCACAATCATCAGCCCCTTCTATAGTAAACCCGCTGATTGCGCACCCATCTGCAGTTACCATGATGATGTCTGCACTGCCATTGCCGTTGATGAATGTGGTACTCCTATTTACCCCAATCAGAGTCAGTGATCTGTATACTGCTAAATTCCCATCATACGCCCCCGCATGCACATAAATCGTATCTCCCGCCCCTGCGCCGTCGATCGCCGTCTGAATCGGAGTGCCCTCGCCCGGATACACATGCCACTCAGCACCCGCCGCCGCACCCACGCATGCAAGCACCACCACGAGAGCCGCAGCCACCAGCATCAGGCGGGTCATGCTACCGCCCCTATGCAAGCGCCCGCGGCAGGCGCGGCATCAGCCAGCGCGCCAGCGATGAGCATTGTTCGCAGAATGGTATGGGATCTAACGAGAGTGTTCTTGATCATAACAATTCATCTCCACGATGTTACTCACCATAACAATTTGGGCGCATAGATCAACCTGTACGCGGGATCGAGAGTCTTATGTGGTGTCTATTCACGCTAAATCGAGAACTCGCATTACACAAACCCACGAATGCGGGGGAAGGGATTCGAACCCGTGAACTCCTTCGAGAACAGATCTTGAGTCTGCCGCCTTTGACCGCTTGGCTACCCCCGCATAACTATCGCAAAGGCAAAGAATCTCTCCGCAGCAATATCATTTAAAGGTGTCGATCATGCAAACCGGATGCTGCCCACACCTTTATTATACCCTACCGCAAGCCATGATCATAATGAACCTTGAGGCCATCGCGTCAGAGATCAGGAACTTCAAAGGCGTGACACGGAAAAAGTCGATCGCGGACATCGCAGAGATCCTTGGGACCGTGCGATCCGAGTACACGGACTGCATCGCGGATATCGGTGATGATGCTGCGATCATCGACATCGGCGGGGACGATGTGCTGCTCTTTGCAGCGGACGGGATATGGAGTGCGATGCTCGGGGATCCATGGTGGGCAGGATACGGCGCGGTCCTTGTGAACGTAAACGACATCTCCGCGATGGGCGGGCGCCCGATAGGCATGGTCAACGTACTCGCAACCGACAACAAAGAGACATTAGCCGAACTGGTCCGCGGGATCAGGGACGGGGTCGCCAAGTTCGGCGTCCCGATGGTTGGCGGGCATCTTCATCCGGACACGCCGTACACCTCAAGCTCGGTTGCCATCGTCGGCATCGCAAAGAGGGACGCGGTCATCAGGAGCGACACAGCAGAGGCAGGAGACGCAATCGTTCTCGCCTATGATCTCGATGGGCAGGTCGGGAAGAATTCGATCTATTCATGGGACAGCACAACGATGAAGACCGCTGCAAGCGTCCGCGAGAAGTTTATGGTCATGCAGACGCTCGGGGAGCGCGGTCTTGTGACCGCTGGAAAGGACATCAGCAACCCGGGAACGATCGGGACGCTTGGGATGCTTCTCGAAACCAGCCGAAAGGGTGCAAGTGTTGATATGACTGCGATACCCCGTCCCGACGGGATTGACTTTGTCCACTGGTTAAAGATATATCCTGCAACCGGCTATGTGGTGACAACGCGGGATGCGGATGAGTGCATAAGGGTTTTTGAAGCCGCCGGGCTTGATGCGGCGGTTGTCGGGGTTATCGATGACGGATTGTGCCTCGATATCTATGAAGGGGAGGCGAGGGTCACGGTCTTTGATTTCGGGAAAGATGTGATCACCGGAATCGGGTGAGCGGTGGTTGATCTGGACGAGAACTGATATGTGAACGTGCTCGATGCACGCGTGATCCTGCAAGCGGTAGTCGGGAATCGATTCGGATAGCGGTGATGGGAGGGATTACTTGAATTCAAGCGATAGCCAACAATCTTAAGCCGCCGCCAAACAAAGAACATCACAAAACACCGGGAGCACAAAAAAATCGTGACCCCAGAAACCACCACCAATTCCATACACGGCAGACAGTCCATCGAAGGACAGGTCATCGAGAGACTGCAATCGAGAGACAAGGATGAGATATTGGATATTCCAACGCTTTTGATGAACGAACGCGTCGATTTCGAGAGATTGGTTGAGATGGCGATTGGTGATGGTGTATTATCTGAGATTCTTGCACTGGTCGACATCGCGAATTACATGGAGCGCAAAGATGAGTTTGAAGTGGTGCTAACAGAACATAGCAGCGCGAATACCGCGACCGCGGTACTCGAAGACGCAATCTTTCCGTACAGCGAGTTTAGAAGGTACATAAAAAGGAGTTTTCTCGAAGATATCGAGAAGAGATGGAATGTCAGGATTGCATTCACGTTCGATGACTTTTACAAGATCTACCGGGATTGCCATCTACTACCATCCCACGGCGATGAACTCAAAAGATACTTTGGTGATCAGATTGAGATTTAGGAGCTGGCAGGAGATACGAGAAGTACTTGAGGGTGTGGAGAAGCACCTGCAGGACCGCCCGAGGATCATTGTGATCGGCGGTACTGCACTGGTCTATCATGGGCTGAAACGATCCACAAAGGACCTCGATTTTGTTTTTCCGACGCAAGGCGAGTGTTTCTGGTTTGCGGATGCGCTCTCGAAGATGGGATATGAACCGAGAAGGGGGGCGAGAGTATGGCGGTTCATCGATTTTGAGCGGGATCTTTATGTTGACATCTCTTATGGGAAGGTAGGCGAAGTTTTGCTGACCCAATCGGTATTTTCAAGGCTTATTGAGGAGAAGATACAGAATATGAGTGTCTGGATTCCATCGCTTGAGGATCTGTTCATCTTGAAGGCGTGCCATTCCATGGATGATTATGGAACTGATGCCATAGGGGATGCAAAGAGGATTTATGAGAGGATTGATATGAAGATTGTGGAGGATGAGCTTAGAAATCAGAGCGAAAGGGTAGGGGAGAAGGTTAATCGATGGTTGGAGGAGTTTGGTGAGGGGACACGATCAAAGACTTGATTATGCAGTTATGCGGGTGTTCTTGCGGAAATGTTAAAGATATGATCGATTCAAACGGTATTACAAAAGTCATCGATTCTCAAAATGATCTCCAAAACCAAATTCGGAATATACGGCGGGCAGTTCATCCATGAGCTTCTGAGGATGGTGCCCAATGCAAGTTGACCACAAACTTAAACCGCACATCGCGAAAAATAAAATATAAAAACGGCGGCAGTCTTCGATTGATATTGAGGTTAAACAAAATGATAACAACCGCTAAAACACAGATGATTTCGGATGGGCGCATTGCAATTCCGGATGATTGGGTTAATTCTCTTGGACTGGATGACGGAACTTCTGTCAGCCTGTCTTTGAGCGATAGCAAAATCATCATAGAAAAAACTCACCATCCGCTTGAAGATATGTGTTCGCTGCTGGATGATATCGAGTTCACAGATTCTGATTTCATACAAGCAAAGAAGTCGTTGTTCCCTTTCGGAAGTATGGGGGTTGGAAGTTCGACCGCAGAATATAGGTGTTACGAAGTTGTGAAAAGGTTTGAAGCATGAATGGGGAAGAAGCATTCGAACGCGGAGAGGAATTTTATGAGCGAGGGGAGTACTCAAAGGCGATTGAGTGTTTTGAAAACGCACTCAATGATGAAAACTATGATACACCCGGCGATGCTTGGAATAACATGGGGATTGCCTACTGGAATCTTGAAAAGTATGAAAAAGCTATAGACCACTATAAAAAGGCGATATCTTCTGATCCAGCACATAGCAAAACATATCACAACCTTAGGGCATTAAAGAAGATATCTGAGATGAAGTACAAGATGCCAGCATTACTTCGGTATGGGCTCATGGTAGCCATTATTTTTGTGATTATCAGTGCATATTGGTTATTTGATGGTGATAAATTATCTGGTACTGAATTTGGTGCACTTATCGTATTTTTTATGAGTTTATTAGTCGTAATGATTTTACTTCCAGAATCCAAGTACTTCAAGGTTGGTCCGTCTGGAATTGAATTTTCTATGGACACTATAAGGCAAGCCAATAAAATCCAAACCGACCGAGCTTGATTTCAGGCGATAGCCAACAATCTTAAGCGAAACCACCAAACAAAACACAAGCACCCACAACACACAACACATGACCCCAAAAACCACCACCAAATTCGGGATATACGGCGGGCAGTTCATCCCTGAAATCCTGATGCCCGCGATCGAGGAACTGACCGCGGGATACGAAAGATACAAGAACGACCCTGAATTCACAGCCGAGCTTGACCGCTACCTCGCAGACTTCGCGGGCAGACCGACGCCGCTATATCACGCGAAACGGTTGAGCAATGCGTACGGCGTCAAAATATACATCAAGCGAGAGGATCTCGTGCACGGCGGCGCGCATAAACTGAACAACACGATAGGGCAGGCGCTCCTTGCGAAGTGCATGGGAAAGACGCGGATCATCGCAGAGACCGGAGCCGGGCAGCACGGAACAGCGGTTGCGATGGCAGGCGCAAACCTCGGGATCGAGACCGTGGTCTACATGGGCTCTGTCGATATGGAACGCCAGCGGATGAACGTCTACCGGATGCAGCTTCTCGGAGCGAAAGTGGTTCCTGTGGAGTCGGGATCAAAGACGCTTAAGGATGCGATCAACGAGACGCTCCGTGACTGGGTCGCAACTGTCGAGAACACGTATTACATCATCGGCTCTGTCGTCGGTCCCTACCCATATCCTGTGATCGTCAGGGACTTCCAGACGGTCGTCGGGAATGAAGCGAAGGATCAGATCATGCGTGCGGAAGGGAGGCTCCCTGACTCGATCGTTGCATGTGTAGGCGGGGGCAGCAACGCGATCGGCGTATTCTATCCGTTCATAGGCGATGCGGACGTCGATCTATTCGCGGTTGAGGCGGGAGGCAGCAATCTCAAGGTTACCGAGAAGACAGCATACCACTCGGCATCGCTCTGTACCGGCGAACTCGGGTCGCTTCACGGCGCGATGTCAAAGATTCTGCAGAATGAGTACGGGCAGATCCTTGAATCGTCCTCGATTGCCGCGGGTCTCGATTATGCCGGCGTCGGTCCTGAACTCGCGTACCTTGCGGATATCGGCAGGATCAAGCCGAGGAATGTCAGCGATGATGAGACGCTTGATGCGTTCTTCGAGCTCTCGAGGCTTGAAGGGATCATCCCTGCACTCGAATCGGCACACGCGGTTGCGTATGTGAAGAAGGCGGCAGAGAGCGGAGAACTCGGCGATCTCGTCGTGATCAACCTCTCAGGCAGGGGGGACAAGGATGTGTACTCTGTTGCGAAGCGGGAGGGATTTTGAGAACGTGCTCAATACGTATCCGCTTCAAATTAAGTGGTAACCGAGGCACTATCTAAAAAATCGGTGATTTAGGATAATTATCGTAGATGTAGATTTCATAAATTTACGCAGATGTT
>JGI24025J20009_10002168_pt1 | contig 14383 bp, 11 predicted proteins | sample Cruoilmetagenom3_FD_20009 | JGI IMG/M metagenome (IMG submission 20009)
GCTCCATTTTTCGAAGGAGCAAGGTGTCAGCCGCACTGGTGACCGCAATCCATGGAGAAGGCGAACCCCGTAGTGCAGTGGCTGCTATGCGGACTTTCCCGACCTTCGCTCATATCGGCCCAACAGGCGTTTTCGGCCCTGAACGGACCTTCGAGCATTGTGCGGCTAACGGCGGCTAGGAGCCCACTTTACCAGATGCTGCGACGTGCACGAAGGGCAGCTTTCGTCGATTGACGCCAATCAAACCATGCCTTTAGCTCAGTTCTTCATTCAGTTGAACACAGGCTTTTACTGCACGTTCTAAATGCTCAGTCTTGATATATGGGACAAACCCTTGCCTGTTCCCCGATTTCACTTTGTCTCTCAATTCACATAAGTCAAAATACTCCCCTCTGCATGCTTTGGCTGCAAGCAGTCGGAGGGGAGCATTGCCGGGTGATGACAATGGAAGGTTTGCGGTTTCGTTGAGTGCTGCGGTCAAGTCTTCCTCGCGAAGTTTGGCAAGGATGTCGTCTAATTCTACTATTGCCATTTCAAGAGTTAGATTCTGCCTTTCCAGGCGCGCGCCGTTTTGGATTCTTAGCGGATAAAAATTATGGGGTTTATCATCAATCACCGAAATGGCGTCTATATATTTCAAGGGGACCACACCCTCTCCCCAGTCGATACATGTGCCATCGGAGTTATTTCTGATATAGGGAAATAACTGGAAGACTTTGCCTTCTTCGACACGTGTTGCAGAGCGGGAACCGTCATCTGGATCACGTGTGACTGACCAGCCGTCTTCTTTCAGAACCTTGAACAAGTCGGCCTTCGTGAACTTCGGCGCTGGAGTAAGTAGGATCTGGTTCTTAAGGGCGATCAAATCTTGTCGTTTGCGGATGGGGCGAGCGTTGTCGGCACTGACATAATAAAACCCAACATGTGATCTCAGCGCCGCGTCAATGGTTGCATGCAGTGCCTGTTCTGAGACCGACCATGCAAAACCAATGTATATAGCATCCTTGCCGAAACTATAGTCTGTGAAACAAGCTTCGTCGAAATTCTCGGGCTGTTCTCTTGCACTTTCAGGCTGCCGTTTCCATCTCAACAAGCGGCTGATCAATCTGGCAAGGTTTCCCTCTTTGCGAATGGGTTTGTGAAGCCCAATATCTGACCAACCCATTGGCGGGAACGTCTTGCCTAAATGTTCAAAGAATACTTGTAGTGCAGGCGAGCTGGTCTTGGGATCAAAGTTGTCTTCAGGCTGATCCCATCGAACCAGCGATTTATACCATTCTTCAAATTCTTGATCTTTTGCGGGTGCTAAACGGGGGTCAAAAACCAATAAATCGAAACTCAACTTTCGACCTCCATAACCTGTTTTGAATAGTCATGCGGGCTGTCCTTGCGATCAGCCCCTCCATAGAACGACACCGGTTGCACCCCCTGTTCTTGCAGAGTTCGGTGAGAGATCACAACACCTATGACCAACAGCAGCCATTCGTGCAGTTGCAGCGAATTCACGCTAAGTCCGCAACTCGGGCGTTCGTTCAGATTGCAGCGAATGACCGGAATCCGCCCTTTTCGACGGATGTTGCGGAATCGACTGAGGTCGCCTGTGGGCTCAAACCCGACATCTGCCTCCCTCATACAACCCAACTTCCCGCGCCCTTAATCGCCTTCCAACTCCACCAGCAGATCTTTGGCATCAATCTGGCTGCCGGGCTGGACATGCACCGCCGTGACGGTCGCATCCCGTTCCGCATGAATTCCGGTCTCCATCTTCATCGCCTCGATGGTCAGAAGCAGATCGCCCGCGCTCACCTTTGCCCCGGCCTGCGCCGCGACGCTGGCCACCACCCCGGGCATCGGCGCGCCGATATGGTCGGGATTTCCGGCTTCGGCCTTGGGGCGCTCGGTGGTGGTGGATTTGACCAGACGGTTAGGCACACGGACCACGCGCGGCTGGCCGTTGAGTTCAAAGAACACCTTTACCTCGCCGTCATCATTGGAGTCACCGATGGCCTGCAGACGGATTTCCAGAGTCTTGCCAGGGTCGATTTCCGCGCTGATTTCTTCCCCCGGCTGCATGCCGTAAAAGAACGTGCGCGTCGGCAGGGTGCGCACTGGGCCATAGCTGCGGTGTCGGCCCATATAGTCCAGAAACACCTTTGGATACATCAGATAGCCGTTCAGATCCTCGCCATCCACCGCCTTGCCATCCAGTTCGGTGCTGAGCCCGGCCCGGGCGGCCTCCAGATCGACCGGCGCAAGATGCTTGCCGGGCCGCTCGGTGCTGGGTTTCTCGCCCTTGAGAACCTTGGCGATGATCGTCTGCGGAAAGCCGCCCGGCGGCTGGCCCAGATTGCCCCGCATCATTTCGATCACAGAGTCGGGAAAGGCCACATCGACATCCGGATCTTCCACCTCGGCCCGGCTCAGCCCTTGCGACACCATCATCAGCGCCATGTCTCCGACGACCTTGGAACTGGGCGTCACCTTGACGATATCGCCGAACATGGCGTTCACATCCGCGTACATCTGCGCCACTTCGTGCCAGCGGTCCTCCAGCCCCAGCGATCGTGCCTGCGCCTTGAGATTGGTGAACTGCCCGCCGGGCATTTCATGCAGGTACACCTCGGACGCGGGGGCTTGAAGGCCGCTCTCAAACGCCGCGTATTGCCCGCGCACCGCCTCGAAGTAATCGCTGATTTCGCGTATTGCGCCAATTTCCAGCCCGGTGTCGCGGTCCGTGTGGCGCAGCGCTTCGACGATCGATCCCAGCGTGGCCTGAGAGGTATTGCCGGAAAACGCATCCATCGCGCAGTCCACCGCATCCACGCCGGCATCCGCTGCCGCCAGAATGCTGGCGCAGGCGATCCCGGCGGTGTCATGGGTGTGGAAATGGATCGGCAGGCCGACCTCTTCTTTCAGCGCGCGGATCAACACCCTTGCAGCGGCGGGTTTCAGCAGCCCGGCCATGTCCTTCAGCCCCAGAACATGCGCCCCCGCATCGCGCAATTCCTGCCCCATGATGACGTAGTACTTCAGGTCATATTTGGCCCGGTCAGGGTCAAGAATGTCGCCGGTGTAACAAATCGCTCCTTCGCACAGCTTGCCATTTTCCACCACCGCATCCATCGCCACGCGCATGTTTTCGACCCAGTTGAGGCTGTCGAATACGCGGAACACATCGACACCGGTTTCGGCGGCCTGACGGACAAATTCCTGCACGACATTGTCGGGGTAATTGGTATAACCCACCGCGTTGCTGCCGCGCAAAAGCATCTGCGTCATCACGTTGGGCATGGCCGCGCGCAGGTCGCGCAGGCGCTGCCACGGACATTCCTGCAAAAACCGGTAAGCCACATCAAAGGTCGCCCCACCCCAGCACTCGACGCTGAACAGACCCGGCAGGTTGGCGGCATAAGCCGGTGCCACCTTGATCATGTCCAGCGATCGCATCCGCGTCGCCAGCAGCGACTGATGCCCGTCGCGCATTGTCGTGTCGGTGATTAGCAACCGGGCCTGCGCCTTCATCCAGTCTGCCACGGCCTGTGGGCCTTCCTGCGCTAGCAGGTTGCGTGTCCCGTAGGGTGCGTGATCTTCACGCACCATTGGCACGCGCGCCGGTTTCAGGTCGGCGACCGGTTCCGGCCGGTCCCTGGTCTCGGGATGGCCGTTGACGGTGATGTCGGCAATATAGGTCAGCACCTTGGTGCCCCGGTCGCGCCGGGGCGCAAACCGGAACAGTTCGGGCGTCTCGTCGATGAAGCGCGTGGTATAGTCGTTGGCCAGAAANNNGGGATGTTTCAANAGGTTCTCGACAAAGGNGATATTGGTGGAGACCCCGCGAATACGAAACTCGCGCAGCGCCCGATCCATNCNGGCAATCGCCATTTCCGGCGTCGGCGCATGGGCGGTGATCTTGGTCAGCAGGCTGTCGTAATACCGGGTGATCACCCCGCCCGCATAGGCGGTGCCGCCATCAAGGCGAATGCCCATGCCCGTGGCCGACCGATAGGCGGTGATGCGCCCGTAATCGGGGATGAAATTGTTCTGCGGATCCTCGGTGGTGATCCGCGTTTGCAGCGCATGCCCGGTCAGGGTGATCTCGCCCTGCGATGCCTTGCCTGTGGCCTCGGCGATGGATTTCCCTTCGGCAATCAGGATTTGCGCGCGCACGATGTCGATGCCGGTGACTTCCTCGGTTACGGTATGCTCGACCTGCACGCGCGGGTTCACTTCGATGAAGTGAAACTTACCTGTGTCCATATCCATAAGAAACTCTACGGTGCCCGCGCATTCATACCCAACATGCGCACAGATGCGCCGCCCCAACTCGCATATCTCGGCGCGCTGTTGGTCGCTCAGATAGGGTGCAGGGGCGCGTTCAACCACCTTCTGATTGCGCCGCTGCACCGAACAGTCGCGTTCAAACAGATGATATATCCGTCCCTGCTTGTCGCCCAGTATCTGCACCTCGACGTGGCGGGCGCGCAGGATCATCCTTTCCAGATAGCCCTCGCCATTGCCAAAGGCGGCTTCGGCCTCGCGCCGCCCTTCCAGCACCTTTTCCTCCAGCTCGTCCGGCCCGGCAATCGGGCGCATGCCCCGCCCGCCGCCACCCCAACTGGCTTTCAGCATCAGCGGATAACCCACCTCATCCGCCTGTGCGCGCACCTTGTCCATGTCATCGCCCAGCACCTCGGTGGCCGGAATGACCGGCACATCGGCGGCAATCGCTACCTGCCGCGCGCTGGCCTTGTCGCCAAGTGCGCGCATGGTTTCGGCCCGCGGTCCGATAAAGGTGATGCCCGCCGCCACGCAGGCATCAACAAAATCGGGGTTCTCGCTTAGCAGGCCATAACCGGGGTGGATCGCGTCCGCGCCGCACATCCGCGCCACGCGGATGATTTCCTCAATGCTCAAGTAAGCGGCAACCGGCCCCATGCCTTCGCCAATGCGATATGCCTCGTCCGCCTTGAACCGGTGCAGGCCCAGCTTGTCCTCTTCGGCATAGACGGCGACGGTGCGTTTGCCCATCTCGTTGGCGGCGCGCATGATGCGAATGGCAATCTCGCCGCGGTTGGCGATCAGGATCTTGTTGAAATCGGTCATAATGCCCTCTGAGCTTCGCTGTTCATGGTAAAGGGCGTGGGCAGATGCGCGAGATCAACAGCCCCCAGCTGGCCCATGTTCGCCCGCATATCCTGCGCCAGAATGTCGATCACATGATCCGGCCCGCGCGTGCCCAACGCGGCCAGACCAAAGTGAAACGCCCTTCCCAGCATCACGAAATCCGCTCCAAGGCTGAGGGCGCGCAACACATCCAGGCCACCCTCGATTCCGCTGTCAAACACCAGCGGCAGGCGGGTCGCGGCGCGAATACCCGCCAAGACGTCAATCGCCGCCGGGGCACCATCGAACTGGCGCCCGGCGTGGTTTGACACCCACAGCGCATCAACGCCGATCCGTTCCAGCGGCGCGGCGTCCTGGCTGCGCAATACACCCTTGACGATCAGCGGCCCGTCCCAGTGATCGCGCAGCCAGCGCAGATACTCCGCATCCGGCGAGGTGCGCAGAATATAGCCGATATGCGCGGTCGGCGGCAGGTTGGTCTGGCCCTGCACATATTTGTCCAGCGTGCGCATCCTTGGCATCCCCAAACCACCAAGCACCTGCCGCGCCATGCCCATGGCCCAGACTGGTCGTGTGGCAATCTGCGCCAGCAACCGCGGCGTCAGCTTGGGCGGTTGCGTCAGCCCCGACCGCGTCTGGCGTTCGCGGCGCGAGGCAACCGGCACATCCACCGTCAGCACCAAAGTGGTGAACCCGGCGTCGCGCGCGCGCTCCAGCAGATCGCGGCGAGTGTCCGGATTTTTGGGCGGATACATCTGAAACCAGCCGTGCCCGCCCAGATGCGGGGCCAGATCTTCGGGTGATCGGCTGGCCACGGTGGACAGGCAATAGGGCAGGCCCGCAGCGGCAGCGGCGCGCGCCAGCAACGGCTCGGCCCCGGGCCAGACCAGCCCGGACATGCCGATGGGGGCGATGCCGAAGGGCAGGGGGTAATCTTGGCCCAGAAACCGGGTGGAAAGATCGGCCTCAATCGGCCCGTGCAGGATCGACGGCATGAACCCGACCCTATCCAGCGCCGCACGATTGCGCGCTTTGGTGGCCTCGACCCCGGTGCCGCTGTCCAGATACTCCCAGACGAATTTCGGCAGGCGTTTCTGCGCCCGCCACTTCAGGTCCATGATGCCGGGATAGGTGCTGTGCAGGTCCATGGTTGCATATGCGACCAGCTTTCACCCCGAGTCCAGCCCGTCGCCCCGACCGCCAAGAAAATTCGCGAATTTTCTTGGTCGCCAACTGTGGCAAAGGTTACGGATCAACTGGAACATAGTGTGAACAACCCTTTCATGCTGACGCGAACCGCGCTATTGTCCCCCGCATGAGCAGTTTTGACGAACATGACGCATTCGAGGCCGCAGTGCCCCTGTCGCAACAGGCCATGGCCGCGCGTCCCACGCCCTATCTGGACGGGCTGAACCCGGCCCAGCGTGAAGCTGTGCAAACCCTGGACGGCCCGGTGCTGATGCTGGCCGGGGCTGGCACCGGCAAAACCCGCGCCCTGACAGCGCGCATCGTACATCTGCTGAACACCGGCACCGCGCGGCCCAATGAAATCCTTGCCGTGACCTTTACCAACAAGGCCGCGCGCGAGATGAAGAACCGTGTCGGCCAGATGCTGGGCCAGCCGGTCGAAGGCATGCCGTGGCTGGGCACCTTCCATGCGATCTGTGTCAAGCTGCTGCGCCGTCATGCGGAACTGGCCGGGCTGAAATCCAACTTTACCATTCTCGATACCGACGACCAGTTGCGGCTGCTGAAACAATTGGTGGCAGCCTCCAACATCGATGACAAACGCTGGCCCGCCCGCCAGCTTGCCGGCATCATCGACGGCTGGAAAAACCGTGCCTTTACACCCGATAAGGTGCCCGCCGCCGATGCCGGGGCCTATAACCACAAAGGCATTGACCTTTACGCCCAGTATCAGACCCGCCTGAAGGAACTGAACGCGGTCGATTTCGGCGACCTTCTGCTGCACGTGGTGACCATATTCCAGACCCATGCCGATGTTCTGGCGCAGTATCAACGCTGGTTCCGCTATATTCTGGTCGACGAGTATCAGGACACCAACGTGGCCCAGTACCTGTGGCTGCGCCTGCTGGCGGCTGATCACAAGAACATCTGTTGCGTCGGCGACGACGATCAGTCGATCTATGGCTGGCGTGGGGCCGAGGTGGGTAATATCCTTCGCTTTGAAAAGGACTTTCCCGGCGCGCATGTGGTCCGGCTGGAACAGAACTATCGCAGCACCCCGCATATCCTTGCCGCGGCGTCGGCGGTGATCGCCGGGAACGAAGGACGGCTGGGCAAGACCCTTTGGACCGATGCGCAGGACGGTGAAAAGCTGCGCCTGATCGGCCATATGGACGGCGCGGAAGAGGCGCGTTGGATCGGCGAGGAAATCGAGGCGATGCAGGGCGGCGCGCGGGGAATGCGGCCCATTGGGCTGGACGAAATGGCCATCCTCGTGCGCGCCAGCCACCAGATGCGCAGCTTTGAAGACCGGTTTCTGACCATAGGCCTGCCTTACCGGGTGATCGGCGGACCGCGATTCTACGAGCGGCTCGAAATTCGCGATGCCATGGCTTATTTCCGGGTCATCACCAGCCCCGACGACGATCTGGCGTTTGAGCGGATCGTCAACACCCCCAAGCGCGGCCTTGGCGACAAGGCACAGCAGACAATTCAGGTCACCGCGCGCTCCAACGGCGTGCCTTTGGCCGAAGGCGCGCGGCTGGCGGTCGAGGCGGGGCTGATCAAGGGCAAGGGCGGGGTCGAGCTGAGCAAACTGATGGCCGATCTGGCCCGTTGGCGACACTTGGCGAAAGACGCCAGCATCACTCACATGGAGCTGGCTGAAATTGCACTGGACGAATCTGGCTATACTGCCATGTGGCAGAACACCAAAACCCCCGAGGCACCGGGGCGGCTGGAAAACCTCAAGGAACTGGTCAAGGCGCTGGAAGCGTTCGAGAACCTTCAGGGCTTCCTCGAACATGTCAGCCTGATCATGGACAATGCCAGCGACGACCAGGAAGAAAAAGTGTCTATCATGACCCTGCACGCGGCCAAGGGGCTGGAATTTCCCGCCGTGTTCCTGCCCGGCTGGGAGGACGGGTTGTTCCCGTCCCAGCGCAGCATGGACGAAAGCGGCATCAAGGGCCTAGAGGAGGAACGCCGCCTGGCTTACGTCGGCATCACAAGGGCCGAGGAACTGTGTACCGTGTCATTCGCCGCCAACCGGTTTGTGTTCGGGCAATGGCAATCGGCGCTGCCGTCGCGCTTTGTCGACGAATTGCCGCCCGACCATGTCGACGTACTGACCCCGCCCGGCCTTTATGGCGGCAATTATGGCGCGGCTGGAATAGCGGTAAAATCCGGCATCGAGGCAAAGGTTGCAGCCGCCGACGGCTATAACTCGCCCGGCTGGAAGCGGCTTCAGAAGCGTGCAGGCGAGCGCGGCATGTCGCAACCGCGCGAGGCCCGCAATACGGTGATCGACCTCAACGCCATTTCCAGCTTTGCGGTGGGCGAACGGGTGTTCCACCAGAAATTCGGCTATGGCGCGGTAACGGCGATCGAGGGCGACAAGCTGGAAATCGCTTTTGAAAAGGCCGGCACCAAAAAGATAGTGTCTCGATTTGTCTCGACCGGCAACGATATTCCGTTCTAAGCGGTATCGATGCGATCACAGCTGCTATGAAGCTGGAAATAACCGTATGAAACCGTCGGCAAAGCGCCATTGACAATGCGGGATTGCCGCCCCCTCCAGAAATTGACCTCAAATCCTGTTGCCACCTAAAATCAGGTGGAAAAACATCTTTTTGCTAACCAAATTTCAATCCCGCCTGCCTAACCATAATTGAACCGGGAAATGAACGAGGGTGGCAGAATGCCCCGAGATTCAAGTGCGTGTTTGGGCAATTTGACCCATTGGAGTGGGCAACGCCCGTTTCTGTGTGGGCTTGACGTCAGAAAACGGGCATCGGAACTGGTACTGGCCTGCGTCTTGTATCTGGCTGGTGCTGGCATCGGATATGCGGCGAGAACCGAATCGGAAGTTGCAGGTTTGTGTGATCTTGCAGCAATCAGGGCGTCTGACACCAGCGGTGTTCCGTTGGATATCCTGAGGGCTTTGTCGCGCACCGAAACCGGGCGGGCTGCTGACACCGGTTTGCAACCCTGGCCTTGGACCGTGAATATGGAAGGAAAAGGGCGTTGGTTTGCAACGTTGGATGACGCCCGTGCCTATGTATTCCTACATTTCAAAGAGGGCGCGCGCAGCTTTGACGTCGGGTGCTTTCAGATCAACTATAAATGGCACGGCGACGCGTTTCGTTCTATCGACGACATGTTTGATCCCTTGCTTAACGCGCAATATGCAGCTGAATTCCTGCTGGATCTATATCAGGAATTTGGCAATTGGTCCGATACAGCGGGTGCATATCATTCCAGAACTCCAGAGTTTTCCCGAAAATACGCAGCCCGGTTTGATAGGGTCAGGGCCGAAATTTCCGGTCAACCCAACGATCCGCTGACGCATGAAATCGGCGGGGGGCGGTGGCCCAATACCATAAACCGAGATCTGACTCAGCGCCAAAAACCCCGACCGTTGCTTCATGGAGGAACATTGGCCCTTGGGTCTTTGGTTCCGATCCAGCGCCAGTCCGATGTCCGCCGTCGCCCGATCATAGCTTCAAATTAGGCCCCGCATGACCAATCCAAAACTTAGCGCAATGCAAGTGTTCAGCCCGACTGTACTCTTGGCGGTCGCCCTTATGATTATCATCATCATGATGATTTTGCCGATTCCAGCCTGGGTTCTGGATGTTGGACTGGCGGCATCCTTCGGCTTGGCCATCCTGATATTTACGGTGACTCTATTTATCGAACGGCCGTTGGATTTCTCTGCTTTTCCCACGATTTGCTGGCGTCCCTCATGTTGCGGCTTTCGCTGAATATCTCATCAACCAAGCTGATCATTGGTCAGGGCCACACCGGGCCGAACGCTGCCGGTGATGTGATCGAGGGGTTCGCTCAGTTTGTTATGGGAGGAAGCGTTTTTCTGGGTTTGGTGGTCTTTGGAGTGCTGCTGATCGTGAACTTCATGGTCATCAACAAAGGGGCTACGCGCATGGCGGAAGTGGGCGCACGATTTGCCCTTGATGCGATGCCGGGCAAGCAGCTGGCGATTGATGCCGACATGTCGGCAGGGGCCATTGATCATCAACAAGCCAGGGAAAGACGCGAGCTTGAGCAGCTTGAGACGACATTTTTCGGATCGCTCGATGGTGCATCGAAATTCGTCAAGGGCGATGCAATTGCTGGCCTGCTGATCACCGTGCTGAACCTGGTCATGGGCTTGGTGATGGGTGTTGTCGTGCATAAGATGCCAATTGGTGCCGCGTTTGAAACCTATGCAATTTTGACAATTGGCGACGGGTTGGTCTCTCAAATTCCTGCGGTTATCATTTCGATTGCCTCGGCGTTATTGCTGGCCCGTGGCGGGACGCAAGGTGCAACTGATCTGGCGATATTTGGTCAATTGGGCAAACACCCCGCCGCTCTGGCAACGGTTGCCGTTCTGATGGCGCTTTTTGCCTTCGTTCCCGGATTGCCGTTTGTGCCGTTTATTCTGGGAAGCGGTGTTCTGGCGGCGGCGGCGTTGGCCATGCGCCAGCGCGCCATCAATCAGGTTAGCGCGCAGGAAACCGAGTTGGAGCAACCCAAGCAGGAAAAGGTTCTCGCAGACGTGCTGGATCTGGACGATCTGCATCTGGAGTTTGCCCCTGATCTGATCGCAATGGTTCTGGACCCCGGCACCGGGCTGGATGCGCGAATTAGCAACATGCGTACTCATATTGCCTCTGTTTTTGGNNCCATATTGCCGGAAATTCGATTAACNGACCGACCGGAGTTAACGGCAGGCACCTACGTNATCAGAGTTCAAGGCGTTGAAAAGGCGCGGGGCACCCTGCATCCAGATCTGGTTTTGGCGCTTATACCAGAAGCGCCCGGCAAGCTGCCACCAGGNTCGGATGTCAGTGAACCGGTTTACGGCGCGCCGGCCAGGTGGATATCACCTAACGAACAGGATTCGGCCGCTGTCCTGGGGGCCACGATTGTGTCTCCTCCGGAAATTCTTGCCACTCATTTGCTTGAAGTAATCAAACAGAATTTTGCACGGCTTTTGACGTTGAAGTCACTCCGGCGGCTGCTCTCGGAAATGACCAGACTGTCTGATCCAAATCGTGCCGAGGCCAATCGAAAACTGCTGGATGAGTTGATCCCGGACAAGGTGCCGGTCGACGTCCTTCACTCCGTACTTCGCCTGTTGCTTGAAGAACGCGTATCTATCCGCAACATGCCACTAATTCTCGAGGCGGTGGCCGAGGCTCGGCTAATGACGACCCTGCCGGAAAATATCTGCGAATATGTGCGTCAACGCCTTGGGTTTCAGTTGGTGGCCGAAATGAAGCGCGCGGATGGGACCATCCCATTGGTGCAGCTTGCACCGGAATGGGAAGATACGTTTCTGACATACCAAATCGAAACGACTGCCGGCGGACTGGATATCGCGTTGCCACCGGAGGTATTCAACCGCCTGGCAGACGGTGTTTGCGAGCGTTTGAACCAGACCGCCGATCAAGGGCTGTTTCCGGCCGTTGTCACATCGATGCGCCGTCGCCGGTTCCTTCGGACGATCCTCAGAACAAGGGGAATTTCCAACCCGGTACTGTCATTTGAGGAAATCGGCATGGAAGCGCGACCCGCCCTGGTGGGAATGGTTGCTGCATGATTGCCATTTCCTCTGACTTGCAACTTGTGCTGTCATCAGGGTTTTGGCATGGGGCCATGGTTTTTCTGCGGGTGTCAGCACTGGCTTCACTATTGCCGGCCTTCGGAGATCGCTCCGTACCAGGGCGAGTCAAAGTGGGCCTTTCCATCGCATTTAGTATGATTGTTGCTCCAGCAGTTCCTTTGATCGAAATGCCGCCCAACGTCTTATCATTGGTTGGCGTTTCCTTGTCAGAAGTCGGAATTGGCCTGGCCTTGGGGTTTGGCGTTCGTATGTTCGTTCTGGTGTTGCAAACGGCTGGTTCAATTGCTGCGCAGTCGACGTCTCTGTCGCAGATCCTTGGAGGTGCGGGGGTGGAACCTGTCCCAGCCATGGGGTTTGCGTTGGTGGTTGGCGGGCTGGCCCTGGCTGTGATTACAGGGCTTCACACGCGGGTGGCCGCGTTCATGATTGCATCCTATGATTTGTTCCCTTTCGCGAGTGTTCCCGATGGTCGCGCCATTTCGCAGTGGGGTTTGGGACAGATTTCCCAGGGGTTTGCCCTGGCGTTTCTCATGGCTGTGCCATTTGTGATTGCATCTGCAATCTACAACCTGACGCTTGGGGTAATCAATCGGGCGATGCCCCAGCTAATGGTGGCTTTTGTCGGCGCGCCGGTGATTACTTTTGGTGGGTTGGTTTTATTGTTCGTCAGCGCCCCTCTGATGCTGACGGTCTGGATCGAAGCGCTGGAGGCGTTTTTTCACAATCCGGGCGGTCGCTTTAGATGATCGGAGAAGAACCGGGCGGTGAGGACAAATCCCACGATCCGACACCGCAGAAACTCCAGAAAGCCCGCGAAAAAGGAGAGATTGCCCGGTCCACCGACCTGTCTGTTGCCGCGGGCTATGCCGGATTGGTTCTGGCTGTTATGTCGGTGGGTGCGAACTCTGTGTACTCATTGGGAAGCGGCCTGATGGTCTTGCTTGGTCAGTCGGATCAAATAGCCACGCAGCTTTTTTCAGGCGCACCCCATGCTCCGTTTGGCCGGGTTCTGCTGGGAACAACCGGGTCGCTGGCGTCATGGTTCGTCATTCCGGCAACTGCGGTCCTTCTGTCCATAATTGCCCAGCGAGGGCTTGTTTTTACACCGACAAAGCTGCTGCCGAAACTCTCGCGTATCTCGGTTCTCAAGAATGCAAAGAACAAATTTGGCCGTTCCGGTCTGTTCGAGTTTTTCAAAAGCGTTTCCAAACTCTTGCTTTACTCGGTTTGCCTGGGTTTTTTTCTGAAAGCGAAGCTTCCCGAGATGGTCGGCTCGATCGGAACCGGGCCCGGGTTTGCTGTTTCGCTATTGGCGCAATTATGTGTCGAATTCATGCTTATCGTCTTGCTCATAGCGGGTGCCTTGGGTGTGATTGACACGTTGTGGCAGCACAATGAGCATCGCCGAAAGAACCGGATGTCGCGCAAAGAGATCATGGATGAAACCAAGGATGCTGAGGGCGATCCGCATTTAAAACAGAAACGGCGGCAGCGGGCGCAACAAATTGCGATGAACCAGATGATGGCCGAAGTGCCCAACGGTGATGTGGTGATTGTCAATCCGACTCATTTTGCAGTTTGTCTGAAGTGGGACAAAACCCCTGGAACAGCACCGGTATGTATAGCCAAAGGCGTGGACGAAATGGCCGCCGCGATCCGAAAATCAGCGAACCTGGCCGGTATTCCGATCCATCACGATCCTCCAACGGCCCGGGCTTTGCACGCGACAACGGATTTGGGGCAGGAAATTCCGGAAGAACACTACCGCGCTGTTGCCGCTTCAATCCGGTTTGCCGAGCAAATGCGCATTCGCGCAAGAAAGCGAGTGTCATGAAATTGGACAAGAACGCACAGATGTCAGACGTGTTGCGCGTGCTTTATGACAGGGAGCATCAGGCAATAGTTACAATTCTTGCCAGGGAAGCAGAACTGCGCAGCAATCTGCGCCGACTGGATGAGTTGACTGCCCGGAACAAAGAGACGGGCAACAATTCTCACATGCTAAATGCAGTAGGAGCCACGCTTTTATGGCAGGGATGGATAGCCCGAACCCGGCATCAGCTAAATTCCGAACTGGCGCGGGTCATGGCAACAAAGCTAGCGGGCATGGACCGGGTTCGGATTGCATTTGGTCGCCAACGTGCTGTCGAATTGATGATGTCAGCCGATCTCAGCGAAAGAAAAAGCCGGATCAGAAAGAAGGAGGTGTGGACAGTTCCCACAGTCGGCCCTCCAGCCGCGCAAGCCTAACGTACTCGTACAGGTTTCATATCCTGCGGTCTTTGATCCCCAAATTCGCTTCCTACCCGACAAAAGATCACGGTCGAGGCCCGCGGCATTACAAAATGGAAAAACTGAATCGACACTGGCCCGCCAACACCTGACGTCGTTCGCTCAAAACAGGAAAGATCAACCGGTTGCCTCATCGGCTTCGCGCGCCAA
>JGI24025J20009_10002169_pt1 | contig 14382 bp, 11 predicted proteins | sample Cruoilmetagenom3_FD_20009 | JGI IMG/M metagenome (IMG submission 20009)
GTTGGCACAACTGTAACGGAGCTGTTAAAATCGTCCGGTGTGGATGGTGTAATTATGATGACGCCTGCCGTAAATTCTCCTCTCCATATAGATATTGCCGATCTTACGGAAGTGGTTTCAGAAGCACGAACGAGGGCAGGGAACAACAAACCCATTGCTATATGGCCGTATTCGGATGATCATTCCGTTTTTACCGATCGTTACGAGGCGATTGATGGCGTGGCGTCTTTTCATTCTCCTGAGCAGGCCGTTAAGGGACTGTCTTCTTGTTATAAATACCACAAGTTACGAAATAGAGCGATTCCGTCAGGAAAGCGTTTTATAATTGATCATGATAAGGTCGATCCTGTTCTAGAAAGAGGAAGAAAGCAGAAAGTCCTGACGGGAGAAGATGCCCTTTGTTTACTCAATGCATTTGGAATTCCTATCGTAAGAGGCGCTATAGCCGGGAACTGGGAAGAACTTGAAACCGCGGCATCGGAACTTGACAATCCTTTCGTTCTTAAACTTTCCGGTTCGGCGTTTCTTCATAAAAGTGAGTGGGGTGGTGTAAAAACGGGAATCGACAATATGGGAGAACTCCGTGAGGCTTTTCGTGAAATGTCGGAAAACGTTTTTCGCATAGATCCAAAACTGGAGATTGAATCTTTTCAGTTACAGGAACAGGCATTTGGCAAGGAACTGTTGCTTGGTTTAAAACAAGATTCCCAGTTCGGTCCGGTAATTGTCTGCGGGATGGGAGGTATTTATACGGAAGTATTCCGTGATATAAGTCGGGAAATAGTTCCTGTTGACAGATCTGTTGCGGAAAGAATGATCAAGTCGCTTGGGATCTACCCTTTATTGAAAGGCGTGAGAGGAGAAAAGACTGTGGATATGGAAGCTCTCCTGGATGTCCTGGAACGACTTTCTTTTTTAGCTGTCGAGATTCCGGATCTGGTGGAACTGGATATCAATCCCTTGCTGGTATCTGAAACTGGGTGTAAAGCGGTAGATGCGCGGTTATTGTGGTGAGATATTTGTTTACAAAATCAAATTTTCACATTACAGAACAAGTTCATTAATGATTAAGACACCGGTTCTTCAATGTTTTTCAAAATTTGAATAAGGAGAGTAGTAAACTGTGGCCGGAGTTACTTTTAGCAGCAAGGGCGGGCGTATAAAAACTGATATAAGAAAAGGCAGAGCCAAAAGCCCAAGGTCTGCAGAAGATGTAGTCCGTAAAATAAAAAAAGATATGGAAAAGCCACCGGGGGAAGATTACAGGGAACGCTCACTGGCCATTCATGGTTTAATCTGCGCCAAATGCGGCAGGGAGTTTGATCATTCCAACCGGCATCTTTTAACGGTACATCACAAAGATGGCAATCATCACAATAATCCGCCTGATGGCAGTAACTGGGAAAATCTTTGTATCTACTGTCATGAGGATGAGCACAGCCGGGACCTTCTTGGCGGTTACTTTAATGGTTCAACAGGTGGGAAAGAAGAAGAGGGCAGGCTGGCTTATAAAGGTAAAACAACAAAAGATGAAAGAGAATCCGGTTTCGGAATTCTCGGTGAAAAGTTAAAAGAGGCAATGAAAGAAAAAGAAAAGAAATGATATATGAAGAATGCAGAAATCTTTCTCGATTGAAATTTTTCATTGTGTTATCACTTATATCATTATAATAAATCGATGGCTTCGTAAAAAGTCGTCGCTCCGGTGAAAACCGGAGTCCAGAGCCCTTGTAACTAATTGAATAGACTGGATTCCGGCTTTCGCCGGAATGACGGAAAAGGGCACCTTTTGACTTCCAAGTAACTTGTCATTCCCGACCTGAGCGTTCGACTGAGCTCACGCCGAAGTCGGGAATCCAGTATTTTGTTCATTTCCCTCTGGATTCCCGCCTTCGCGGGAATGACAAAGGTGATGCGGGAATGACAAAGGTGATGCGGGAATGACTTAAACAAGTTACTTTCCATTATAATGCCGACGTGTCGGCATAGCGGAGCTTTTTACGAGTTCATCAATAAATTAAAGGAGGTAAATTACAGTGGATGTTATTGATCAAGGCGTTGGAAGAGTATTTATGGATCCCGATGCGGATAACGCAAGAGAATTTTTCAAGACGAAGTCCCGAGCAATGACGAGCAAATTAATGTCCTTAAAAGATGCGGTTGCTAAATTTGTGCATGACGGTGAATATCTGTCAATTGGTGGATTTGGAGCCAACAGAACCTCCGTAGCCGCATGTCATGAGATTGTGAGACAGGGAAGAAAAAATATGGTCTTTGCAGGGCATACTTCCACACATGATTTTCAGGTTCTTTGCGCCGGGAAAGTTTTTAACAAATGCGATATAGCCTATATCATTGGTTTGGAGGCAAGAGGTTTGTCACCAAACGCGAGAAGATATATGCAAAGCGGTGAAGTTGAGGTTACCGAATGGACAAACTACTCCCTTTCGGCCCGCCTGAAGGCTGCGGCAATGGGTATTTCATTCATTCCCACCAGAAACGTAATGGGGACGGATACCTTCAAATTCAGCGGTGCAAAAATTATCGAATGCCCCTTCACCGGGCAAAAGTATGCGGCTATGCCGGCCCTCTGGCCCGATGTATCGATTATACATGTTCATGAGGCGGATATGTACGGTAACTGCAGAATTCGCGATATTACCGTTTCAGATATAGACTTGGCCAAGGCATCGAAACACCTGATTATCACATGTGAGAGGCTTATTCCAAATGAAGAAATCCGTCGGGAACCAACACTGACAGCGATTCCTTTCTTTTGTGTTGATGCGGTATGTGAAGTGCCTTATGGAGCTTATCCCGGAGTTATGGCATATGAATATTTCTCCGATGAAGAGCATCTCATGGAATGGCTGACAGTCGAAAAAGACCCCGAGGCATTTAAAGAATTTATCGATAAAAATATCTACAATGTTGAGACCCATTTCGATTATATCAGACTGCACGGGGGTATGGAAAAGATGCTGGCCTTAAGGGATAAAGAACTGATGACGACGGGTAATAACAATAGAGGATAAGAAAGGAGGAAAAATAAACGATGTCTGATTATAATTCAATGGAACTTATGATAGTGACCGGGGCAAGAGAGCTTAACTCCGGTGTGTCCGTTGCTGTTGGTACCGGCGCCCCCTGTGCGGCGGCAATGCTTGCCCAGAAAACCCATGCTCCGGATTTACTGATCATTTTTGAAGCAGGAGGAATCGCTCCATTGCTTCCCGAGATGCCTATTTCTGTCGGTGACTCCAGAACTATCTGGAAAGCATGTCAGGCTACCAGTATGACTGATACAATGGAAACATTTTGTCGGGGTATGGTGGACTATACATTTTTAGGCGGCGCGCAGATTGATATGTATGGTAATCTGAATTCGACTCGAATCGGGCCGGATCATCAGAAACCAAAAGTCAGGTTTCCGGGCAGTGGAGGCGCCAATGATTTTGGCTCTTTCTGCTGGAATATGATGGTAATGACACCGCAGGATTCCAAGAGATTTACTGAAAAGTGTGATTTTATAACTACCCCCGGCTATCTGGAAGGTGGTGATTCCAGAGAAAAAGCCGGCCTGGCAAAAGGTTCAGGACCATACAGGGTGATAACCAATATGGCCGTTATGGACTTTGAGCCTGAATCTAAAAGGATGAGAATCAAGTCAATTAACCCCGGATATTCTGAAAAGGATGTCCAGGATAACTGTGGGTTTGAGCTCCTGAAGGCACCCGAAATTACGGAAACAGCTCCTCCTCAGGAAGAGGAACTCCGGGTTCTGAGAGAAGAAGTGGATCCCTATCGTTATGTTATAGGAAGATAGCAGTTCAATCTTGACAGTCTCGTAAAAAGTCAAAATTGCTCCCTCTCCCTTGATGGGAGAGGGTTGGGGTGAGGGTGAATACAGCGCCATTACAGGCAGTTACGTCCCCCCCNCCCCTTTATCCCCTCCCGCCAGGGGAGGGGAAATCTGACTTTTTATGAGTTCATAAATCTTTGATAGAAACAAAAAAGCCATGGTTGTAATGACCATGGCTTTTTCTATGAGCGTTCCGAGTTGAATCCGGATGCGGTTATTTCACAAACAANCTCAGGTTGTCTCTTTGCTTTACCGTTTTGTCNCCTAATGAGGTGCCGCAATAAGGACAGNTGTAATCATATTTGTCTCCATTGGGGAGGACTAACAGTAACCTTTCCCTTACCGGAACGGCCCTTTTGCATTTTGGGCAGTAGAGTTCTGTTGCAGCGAAATCGCCGTATGTTTCCCTGTTCATATTCGTAAGCCTCCGTATCGTGCAGAAAGAGCAATAAACAATAGGTTATAAATCATGCGTCTCTTTCCGGTATTTTCTCCGCGTTTTCCAGCCACACAGTGGCTTCACTGTCGCTTGGTGCTCTGTAATCACCCCTGGGGGAAAGAGAACCACCCGATCCGACTTTTGGGGCGTTGGGTATACAGGAGCGTTTGAACTGGCTGGTTTTGAAAAATCTGAAGAGATAAACTTTCAGCCAGTGTTTGATTTCTTTAATCGTGTATTCATTTCTCCTGTCTTCCGGTACATTGGGCCAGAGACCCTTTTCTTTGTCTTTCCATGCGCAATAGGCCATGAAGGCAATTTTTGTGGGTATATATCCAAACCGGGTGGTATAAAAATTGTTGAAGTCCTGAAGTTCATAAGGTCCTATTATCGATTCTGTTTTCTGATCAGGCTGATCGTTATTTTTGCCCGGGATCAGTTCAGGACTGATCTCCGTTTCGAGGATGTCGAGAAGAATATCTGATGTCTTTTGATCAAATTGATCTGACTGGGCCACCCATCGAATTAGATACTGGATCAGAGTTTTGGGCACACTGGCATTGACGTTGTAGTGGGACATGTGGTCGCCCACTCCATAAGTGCACCAGCCCAGAGCCAGTTCGCTGAGATCCCCTGTTCCCACAACGAGTCCATTTCTAAAATTCGCAATACGAAAGAGATGAGATGTTCTTTCCCCGGCCTGAACGTTTTCAAAGGTAATATCGTAAATTTCTTTATTTTCTGCAAAGGGGTGCCCGATATCTTTAAACATTTGTATGCAGCTTGCCCTGATGTCAATTTCATTGGATTCCACACCGAGGGATTGCATCAATGCGATGGCATTGGCATAGGTTTTATCCGATGTTGCAAAGCCGGGCATTGTATAGGCCTTGATGTTTGATCGAGGCAGATTTAAAAAGTCCATGGTACGAGCGGACACGATGAGCGCATGCGTGGAATCAAGTCCTCCTGATACGCCAATTACAAGATTCTCCACTTCCGAGGATTTCAAGCGTTTTGAAAGACCCTGAACCTGAATGTTATATGCTTCATAGCAACGTTGATCTCTCTTGGCCGGATCTGACGGGATATAAGGAAACCGGGGATATTCCCTTGTTAAAAGCATTTTTTCTTCCGGAAGTGTAATTGAGAAAGGGATTCTGCAAAATTTCGCCATATTTTTTCTGTATGTTCTGGCGTTCTGACTGAATCCCGTCATGCGCATCCTGTCCTGGGCAAGCCTGTCCAGATCTATATCGGCATATATGATCTGGGAAGTCCGGGAAAACCGCTCCGATTTCGCNAGGAGATTGCCGTTTTCGTATATTATGGCTTGACCGTCCCAGGCAAGGTCTGTGGTGGATTCNCCNGGACCGGCNGATGAATAAAGATATGACGATATGGAACGCGCCGACTGGCTTGAAATAAGACTGTGCCTGTATTCGGATTTGCCCACCGTGATATTGGAGGCGGAAAGATTACCAACAACGGTAGCACCAGCAAGAGATGCAAAACTCGACGGAGGTATGGGAACCCACACGTCTTCACATATTTCTATGAAGAATTTGAAATGCCTTACATTTTTTACTTCAAATATCAGGTTAGCGCCGAAAGGGATATCAGTCTGGCCGCACAAATCNATAGTTNCTGANAGNANCTCTTCTGCCGGAGAAAACTGGCGGCCTTCATAAAATTCCCTGTAGTTCGGAAGGTATGATTTTACCGCAACCCCGAGGATTCTTCCCCGGTAGAGAATAACCCCGCAGTTGAACAGAAGCGAGTCAATCCGGAGAGGCGCGCCTACCGTCATGATCAGGTTCAGATCCCTGGTAGCATCAATAATATCTTTCAGGGATTTAATGACGCTCTGTAAAAGGGCATCCTGATGGAAGAGGTCTTCGTTCGAATATGCAGTTATCCCCAACTCAGGAAATAGGGCGAAGATCGCCTTCTTTCCCGCCGCCTCCTTAGCCAGGTCAATAGTGTTCTTTGTGTTAAAATCCGTATCTGCTACCCTCACTTCAGGCATGCATACGGCAACTTTTATAAATCCATGATTGTAAAGGTTGAAAAATTGATTCATGTTCTTTACCTCCATATTCATGACTTGAGACCTTTGCATAACGTTCCCTTTTGCCCAATTTCTGCGTCAGGCTCAAATTTTAATCCTCGAAATATCCAATATATTCCTGTGGTTAAAATCTTCGCCTTCCTTGAACTTGAACGAAATTGAACATTCTGCAAAGGTCTCGACTTCAAGGCCTCATATAACGTATTTAACTTTTGTTATCAAGCATTTATCAATAATCAGGCAAGATCAGAGCACGGATTCAGGTTTGTGATACACAGGGTATTATTTTTAGAAAAAGTTTTTCTTTTCCATAATCCTGAGTATGCCCAGGACTCCGAGATCCAATTCTGTATCTTCAGGTAGATTCAAGAAAAAATCATCTACTTCCTTGATGGGAACTTTCAGGATCTCGATTTTTTCAGCGGTATCCCTCATTGTGATTCCCGAAAATTCCACATCGGGAGCGAAAAAGTGAGTTACTATGGTAGGAATCAATGATGAACATGAAGGTGTTGAGATAACAGGAATGAGTTTTCCCGCCAGATAACCGGTTTCTTCCAGAAGTTCTCTCCTGGCGGCTTCTTCTTCACCCTCACCCTTTTTATCGGTAAGGCCTGCTGGAAGTTGGATAACAAAAGATTCCAGAGGAAACCTCCAATTCCTTTCTAAGATCAGCTCCTTTTCTTTTGTTATAGCAACAACTGCTACCGCCCCTTTATTATATATGTTTTTTCTCTCTATTGATTCCCAAATTCCTTCTTGTCCCTTACCGTTTCTGAAGTGTTTATTGACAATTCTCAGATAGGTTCCGTGAAACACACACTCTTTTTTTATAATTTTCATTTCTTTCCTTCTTTATGATTATTTACGAATTCAGCCTTGACGGCTTCGTAAAAAGTCCAAAAACCCCTCTCCCTTGATGGGAGAGGGTAGGGGTGAGGGTGAGAACACCGCTATTTCAAACTAGTTTCTGTCCCCTTTCCCCCTCCTGCCTCCCCCAACAAGTGGGGGAGGGTAATAGGAAGAAAGTCGTTGTAGCACTCCCACCAAGGGAGGGGAAATCCGACTTTCTACGAGTGCATCAATGATTTACTTGCGAATTTTTGTATTGTCAAGGTGGGAGTGAAAACTTTATTTTTACGAGTTCATCATTCTTGAGCTGAAACATATTGACAAAACTGTTACGCTCCCTGTACTTATTTTCATCAAGGTAGGTAAATGATGTCAGCTTCTGAAGAAATACACAAACTTGTCGAACGCTTCGACCGCAACCTCGATTCGTATCGGTCAGGCAAATACAACGAGGCCCAGGTTCGTCAGGAGTTTATCAATCCTTTCTTCGAAACCCTGGGTTGGGATATCTATAACAGGCAAGGCTATGCCGAAGCATACAAAGATGTTGTCCACGAGGATGCCATTAAAGTGGGCAGTGCCACAAAGGCCCCCGATTACTGCTTTCGCATTGGAGGAACACGCAAATTCTTTCTGGAAGCAAAGAAACCCTCGGTCAATATCAGGGAAGATATCAGTCCGGCCTACCAGCTTCGCCGATATGCCTGGTCGGCAAAATTACCACTCAGCATTCTGACGGATTTTGAGGAATTTGCCGTCTATGATAGCCGGATAAAACCGGGCAGAACCGATAAGGCTTCAACAGCCAGGATTTTTTACCTGACGTACACTGATTACATCAGCCGGTGGGATGAGATTGCATCTATCTTCTCCCGCGAGGCAATCCTCAAAGGTTCATTTGACAGATATGCCGAGTCAAGCAAGGTAAAGCGGGGAACCGCCGGTGTGGACACAGCGTTTCTCGAAGAAATTGATCGGTGGCGTGAAGTACTGGCGCGCAATATTGCCCTGCGGAATCCCGGCCTGAAAAAACGCGAACTGAATTTTGCCGTCCAGCGTACCATTGATCGTATAGTTTTTCTCCGCATCTGCGAAGACCGGGGCATCGAATCATACGGCAGGCTTATGTCTTTGAGAAACGGCACACAGACCTACCGGCGACTCTGCCAGATATTTCAGCAGGCCGATGATCGTTATAACTCCGGCCTTTTTCACTTCAGAAAGGAAAAGGATCGCACATCTTCCCCCGATGATCTCACACTTGATCTCACAATTGACGACAAAACCCTCAAGGATATTTTCAGAAATCTCTATTACCCGGACAGCCCGTATGAATTTTCCGTCCTTCCGGCAGATATTCTCGGGCAGGTCTATGAACGGTTTCTGGGAAAGGTAATCCGTCTTACCTCTGGTAACCGGGCTGTTGTTGAAGATAAACCTGAGGTCAAGAAGGCCGGAGGCGTTTATTACACACCAACTTACATAGTGGATTACATCGTAAAACAAACCGTCGGCAAACTAATTGAGGGCAAAAAGCCGGGTCCGCGCGGGGCGGTGAGTAAACTCAAAATTCTGGATCCGGCCTGCGGTTCCGGCTCCTTTCTCATCGGCGCTTATCAATATCTTCTCGACTGGCACCGTGATCAATACATTACCGATAGTCCGGAGAAATGGGCCAAAGGGCGCAAACCCTGCCTTTATCAGGGACCCGGCGGTGACTGGCGGTTAACTACCGACGAGCGAAAGCGTATTCTCCTCAACAATATCTATGGCGTGGACATTGACGCTCAGGCCGTGGAAGTGACCAAACTTTCTCTCCTTCTCAAGGTGCTGGAAAACGAAAGCGCTGAAACAATCGGAAAAACACTCGAACTGTTCCACGAACGGGCACTTCCCGATCTGGGAAGCAATATCAAATGCGGCAACTCCCTCATCGGCCCCGACTTTTACGAGGGACAACAGACGAGTTTTCTTGATGAAGAAGAAATGTATCGCGTCAATGTCTTTGACTGGAACGCAGAATTTTCCGAAATTATGGGGGCAGGGGGATTCGATGCGGTGATTGGAAATCCGCCGTATGTTCGGCAGGAGAGTTTGATATATTTAAAACCCTATTTTGAAAAGCGATTTTCCGTTTACAACGGCGTAGCAGACCTATACGTCTATTTTATAGAAAAGGGCGTTTCGCTTTTGAAGCAAGAAGGCTTCTTTTCATATATCGCCGGCAATAAATGGCTTCGGGCAAATTACGGCAAATCCCTGCGGCAATGGATGAAACAACAACATATTGTTAAAATCATAGATTTCTGCGACTTGCCGGTATTCAAGCAAGCAACGACCTATCCTTGTATCATCGTTGTTCAGAAAAAAGGCCCTGGACAGACATTCCGGGCCGTCACAATGAAAACGCCGGATTATGGCGATTTGCAAGAATATGTCATTAAACATTGCTATGATGTGCGGCAAGATGCACTCGAAGACTCTGGCTGGTCTCTGGTTAATCAAAGAACTCAGGATGTGCTGGACAAACTCCGCAAAACCGGTGTGCCCCTGGAAGAGTATGTTGGCGGGAAAATTTATCGCGGCGTTTTAACTGGTTTTAATAAAGCGTTCGTCATCGATGAGGCGACCCGAAAAAAGCTGATTGCCGATGATCCCAAAAGTTCGGAAATAATAAAGCCCTTTCTAGCCGGGAAAGATATCAAACGGTATCAACCCGTCACCAGCAAAAAATATGTAATATTCACAAGACGCGGTGTCCAAATTGAAAAATATGCCGCCATCAGGAGTTATCTAGCGCAGTTTAAGGAAAGGCTTATGCCGCGTCCGAAAGACTGGAAAGGCAAAAAATGGAAGGGCAGAAAGCCTGGTTCTTATCAATGGTACGAGATTCAAGATGCAGTCGATTATTACGCCGAATTTGAAAAGCATAAAATTTTATGGCCTGGTATAAGTGCAGAAGTCGCCTCCTTTGCTCTTGATAGATCAGGTTATTTTGGCAACGACAATAACCAGATTATTGTAAGCAGCGATAAGTATCTACTTGGTGTTCTCAATTCTAAAAACATGAGATTTCTTCTCTCACATATCTGCGATAAAGTTCAAGGCGGTTTTTACCGGCTGAAAATATCTTATATTCAACAAGTTCCAATCCGTACAATCAACTTCGACGATCCCACTGACGTTGCACGGCATAACCAAATTGTCAGCCTTGTCGAACAGATGCTTGATCTCAACAAACAACTGGCCGAAGCCAAAGTACCCCAGACAAAAACCGTCCTCCAGCGTCAAATTGAAACCACGGACAGGCAAATTGACCGACTGGTTTATGAATTGTACGAATTGACAGAAGACGAAATCAAGATCGTGGAAGAGTCATAAATCACAGGGGAGGCAAGTACCCCATTTAGCAGAAATGCCAGTACTGGCATTTCTGCTAAATACCGATCCGCAGTTCCCTTTTTTTAGAGATATTTTCAGGCGTTGACATGTGATGCTTTTGTTTGATAAAAATACTGACAATATTGAAGATAATGGGGTAACGCAAATTTGCCCGAAAATACCCTCAATATCATTATATCAAGGCAAATTGGCCTGACAATCTATACGTTGGGCAAAGGAGAATATTGATGAGCACACACTTACCGGCTCTTCTTGATACTGCAACTGCTGAGGTTTTTCCTGTTCTTGTAAAGAGAGAAACAGACTTACTTGTACAAGCCAGGAAACTTTTTGACGGCGGTTTTTATGATCATGCGCTTTTAGACATTTGGAATGCCGCCGTCAATAATCTACGTCGAAGAGTTGAATCTTATGGGGTAGATATTTTTCTTTCCACAATTAAAGATGAACCTGGTCGAAAAAAATATACCTCTGATGGAGATAGCCTTGCCGAGTGCTGGGCTGGTGTCGATGATCTTGTTCTAATTGTTGGTGCTACTCGCCTCGGGCTTCTAAATAAGAAGGCCGGTAAGTCTCTTGAGATGATCAATTGGATGAGAAACCATGCTTCTCCTGCACATGAATCAGAGCACTCTGTGGAACAAGAAGATGTTATAGCACTTGCACTGTTGCTACAAAAAAATCTTTTTGAAGATCCACTCCCTGACCCAGGACACTCAGCATCTTCTCTTTTTGAGCCTGTAAGGTCATCACCCTTAACAGAGGAATCAGTGAGCCTGCTCAAAGATCAAATTAATGGGCTTCGCAACCCAGATGTGAGAGTCGCATTTGGATTCATGCTAGATTTAATTTGCGCAGGTGTTGAACCAGCATATTTGAATGTTACATTACTTTTTCCAACGCTCTGGGAAAGAGCATCAGGAGAAATGCGAAAGACTGCTGGGTTAAGATATTACTCTTTTACCGTGAATCCAGAGTCTGATGAGAGTGAAGACAAGAAAGCACGTGACAGAATCCTTTATATTCTTACACACGTTAATGGTATCAAGTTTATTCCTGATGGGGCGCGTGCCGCAATTTATAGAAGAGCAGCGCAACAGCTTGCATCAGCAAAAAACACGAGCTATGGATGGGCAAATGAAGATGCCGCAGCACGTAGTCTTGCCCAATTTGGGCCTTACGTTCCGAGTATTACATTTGAGGAAGTCTATCAGGAGATTTTAGCAGTATGGTGCGGTAATTACTGGGGTCGTTCAGGAGCACACAATACACTCACTCTTTTTATAAATGCGCTTACAGTTGATCAAATTCGTACGATCGGGCAAATGTTCATTAACAACGACCGGGTTCGGGATGAGTTATTTCAGAGTAAACCGAAATCAAGGGCCACAGAATTACTGGAGTTACTAAAAAGTAAGCTTTCACTCGAAGCGCATAAGACAGAAATAGATACGGCAATAGATTTCGTTACAAAGCTATGAGATTACCCAACCATTGCATACACCAGACGGCGAGAAGAACTGCGGCGCTGACGCGGCAAGTTTATTGGTGCCACTGGTGATGCAGGTTATAACTAAATAATATGATACCTCCAAAGACTAATCAAAAGTATATTAATCGCCTGAATGAACTGATCGCAAAGGGCAAAGACGTGCCAGTCAGAACTGAATCTGTAGGTCGCCTCGCCAATTTCGTAACTGGTGAAAAATCCTACAAACAAGTTGACAGGGTTGATTGGCCAAAATTTGTTGAGTGGAGAACCAACTGCACAACATTATTAGATAATATCATACCAGCTAATAGCATACACAGGGCAACTGTGGACGGATTCCAAACATTAGGAAACAATAAGGACAAACTGGAGTTCGGAATTTCATTTTTAAAATCCATACGAGAAGATTTGGAAAGTGGTTTTTTAGACGACTTATCTCTCAAAATTGAGGTAGAATTATCCAGTGACTATATGGGTCAAGCTGAGTCACTATTAAAAGAAGGCGCAACAGGTAAGCATGATCATGTACCAGCTGCTGTACTCGCTGGAGCTGTATTAGAAAAAGCACTAAAAACACTATGCGCCAAACTCACACCTCCAGAGCCAACAAAAAACGATAACGGAAAGCCGTTAATGCTAAATGCTCTTATTGCCAGCCTGAAGAAAAGAGGCATTTTTAATGAAATAGTCGCAAAACAATTACGTACTTGGGCAAGCATCAGAAACAGTGCAGCACATGGGGAGTTTGAAGAATTTAATAAGATACAAGTTGAAAGCATGGTCGCAGGAATTAAGTCGTTTCTTATGCAGTATTTGTCATGAGATATCGGTAGGTTGAACAAATTGCTGGAGGGTAAATTCCGGGTAAATTCCGGGGACACAATACTAAATTATTGGAGCGAAATTCCGGGGGGGGAGACGAGGGACGTCCATCAACAAGTAAGTAATCCACCCTCTATGTTCAGATACTCGTTCTCGTCTACTACATCCCGCACTTCATCCAGCAGCTTCCTGTTTTTAGAGGTGTTTTCACACGTTGACATATGATATTCTCATTGGTAAAAAATAGTAACAAAATTGAAAATAATAGAATAAGGCAAATCTGCCCGAAAATGTATTCAATATCATTATATCAAGGCAAATTGGCCTGTCAATCAATGGTTCCTCAAGGCGCTTCGCGCCTTGAGGAATGCCGAGTTGCCGGATACCCGGCCGAACGAATGGTTCTCCGGCGCAAAGCGCCTTGCGAACCAGTCGTTCGACCGGCAAATCTTCCTGCATAACCAGACGCTCCGCGTCCATTATGCCGCTAAAATTTGCCCGTCAACTCGGCGTTATATGGTCTTAATTAAAAAGTGAGAAACAAACTACAAACGAAATGAAAGAAAACCAACAAAATCAAATTGGACAGGAAATTAAGTATCAGATAGCGGGTTGGATACTTTTTATAATATGTGCCATTTTCTTCACCGCATCAGGCTTGAAAAATCATGATATTTTGACATTCATAGGTGGTGTCATCTTCTTAATTTCCTGTATAGTTTTTCTTATACCGCTGGTTAGGCCAAATAAAAAAGCGGAGAATGATAAAAAAATCATATAACCAAGCTAATTCAGCCAACGCAAAAAGCCGCGCCGCTGATTAGCGGCGTTCCTCAAGGCGCTTCGCGCCTTGAGGAACGCCAAGTTGCCGGATACCCGGCCGACCGAATGGTTCTTCGGCGCAAAGCGCCTTGCGAACCAACCGTTCGACCGGCAAATTTTCCGGCATAACCAGACGCTCCGCGCCCATTATGCTGCTAAAATTTGCCCGTCAACTCGGCATTATAGTCAAAAAAATGAAATTTAGATATTACATATTATTAGTTGTTGTTTCTATCGCAATGTACTTAATTCTAAATCCGGTTTACTTCGATAGTAAAGTTCGTAAATATGAAGGAGACGGCCAAATAGAGAATATTTCATGGAGATTCTATACATTCCCAATTAATGGTTATTCTATTTCTTTTGATTCCTTTGGCTTATCAAAATCGTTTTCGAAAACCTACAACCTTAAAAATTTGCCTGATACTGGTGAAACAAGTTTTTATTTGGCATTCGAAGATTCACAACGGCATTATTTGAAAGATTCAAATAAATCAAATCTAAAGGCAACTGTTAAATTGGTTATATCTGATCAAGATGGCAACATAATCACAAACTTTGAAAGTGAATTAAAGGAAATGATTTGGTGGTCTTCAATTAATAGAAAGACTGCTACAACC
>JGI24025J20009_10002171_pt1 | contig 14379 bp, 13 predicted proteins | sample Cruoilmetagenom3_FD_20009 | JGI IMG/M metagenome (IMG submission 20009)
CCCCCCCCGCGACATCTCAGCCCTTGCAACTAACTGACCGGTCAGTTAGTTTCTTCCCATGGCCCGCCCCAACTCACCCGAACCGAAGTTTCGCCGCCGCGCCGAGGACCGGCCGGATGAGTTGCTCGACGCGGCGCTGACCCTGTTCGTCGCGCAGGGTTATGCCCACACCTCTGTCGCGCAGATCGCCACCGCGGCGGGCGTTTCCAAAGGTGCGGTCTATCTCTATTTCCCGTCGAAACAGGCGATCCTCGAAGGTCTGGTGAAACGCGCCGTCACCCCGGTCGCCGACCGCGCGCTCGCCGTCGCGAACATCGCCCAGGGCGATCTGCGCGCAACGCTGCGTTCGCTTCTGGGCAGCATCGTCGTCGGTCTCACGGATCCGAAGGTCTTCGCCGTTCCCAAGATTGTCATCCGCGAGGCAGTCATCGCCCCCGAGATCGCCCAGATGTACCGAAACGCGGTGCTCGACCGGGTCCTCCCCTTCGCGATCGGGCTGATCCGCCAAGGGGTTGACAGCGGGCAGCTGCGCGCCGTCGACCCCGAACTCACGCTGCGCACGATCATGGGACCGATCGTGCTCCATGTGCTGCTCTCGGAGATCTTCGACATCCGCCCGGAACGCGGCCTGGCCCTCGACGCGCTGGCGGAAAACCACCTCGATATCCTGCTCAACGGGCTGTTCGCCCAAGACCCCGAAAGCCGCCCAGATGATTGACAGCGCCCTCGCCTGGCTCACCACAACCTTCGCCGCGCTCCTGGCCGCGATCGTCCCCGGCTACGGCGACGATCCGACCCCGGTCTACAACGGCTATGTCGAGGCCGACTACGTCTATGTCGCGCCCTCGGTGACCGGCCGCATCCGCACGCTCTCGGTGGCCGAGGGCGACGCAGTCACTGTCGGCGCGTTCCTGTTCGACATGGACGCGAGCCAGCAGCGCGCGTCCTTGCGGGCCGCGAATGCCCGGGTTGCCCAGTCCGAGGCCAACCTGCGCAACCTCGAGACCGGCTCGCGCGAGGCCGAGATCGCGGTGATCCGCGCCTCGCTCGAAGAGGCCCGCGCGGCGCGCGCACTGGCGCAAACCACGCTCGCGCGCACCGAGAACCTGGCCGGACGCGGGATCGTCACCCAGGCCAAGGTCGATATCGACCGCAGTACGCTCGACCAGGCCAACGCCCATGTCGCCCAGCTCGAAGCCCAGCTCCAGGTCGCCGAACTGCCGGCGCGCGGCGAGCAGGTGATCGCGGCGCAGGCGACGCTGGACGCCGCGCGCGCTGACGCCGAGGTGGCCGCGGCCCGGCTCGACGACATGCGCACCACAGCGCCGATCACGGGGCGGATCGAAAAGGTCTATTACACCGTGGGTGAGGTCGCCTCCGCCGGCACGCCGGTGGTGTCGATCCTGCCGCCCAATGCGCTCAAGGTCCTGTTCTACCTGCCCGAGGGCGTGCGTTCGAGCTTCGGCATCGGCGACAAGCTCGCGCTCACCTGCGACGGTTGCGCCGACGGGACCCTCGCGACCATCACCCGCATGGCGTCCGACCCTCAGTACACGCCGCCGATCATCTATTCGCGCGACGAGCGCCACCGGATGGTGTTCCGCGCAGAAGCACGGCTCGCGCCCGGCACCGGCCTCCTGCCCGGCCAACCGGTCAGCCTGGAGCGTCCGCAATGACCGCCTCAGATTCAATGGGGGCGCCTGCCATCTCGGTGAAGGGTCTCACCAAGATTTTCGGCAAGACGACGGTGGTCGATCACGTCGACATGGACGTGCCCAAGGGCGCGATCTACGGCTTTCTCGGCCCCAACGGCTCGGGCAAGACCACGACGATCCGGCTGATGTGCGGGCTCTTGACCCCGGACGCGGGGGAAGGCACCACGCTCGGCTACGACATCCACAAGGAAACGCGGGAGATCAAGGAAAACGTCGGCTACATGACGCAGAAGTTCTCGCTCTACGGCGATCTCACGATCCGCGAGAACCTCGACTTCATGGCCCGGATGTACCGGCTGAAGAACCGTCGCAAGGTGGTGCAGGCAACGCTCGATCATCTCGGGTTGGACAGCCGCGGCAACCAGCTCGCCGCCACCCTGTCGGGTGGCTGGAAGCAGCGTCTCGCGCTCGCCGCCTGTATGCAGCACCAACCGCGGCTCCTGCTGCTTGATGAGCCCACCGCAGGCGTCGACCCGAAGGCGCGGCGCGATTTCTGGGACGAAATCCGCAGATTGTCGAAGCAGGGGGTCACCGTGCTGGTCTCGACCCATTACATGGACGAGGCGATCCAATGCGATTACATCGCCTACATCGCTTACGGCAAGAAGCTGATCGACGGGCCGGCAGCGGAGATCCCGCGCATGGTCGGGCTGACCACCTGGCGGGTCTCGGGCCCGGAGCTCACCGTGTTGGAAGACGCGCTCCTTGCAGACCCGCGGGTCGAGCAGGTCGCCCGGTTCGGTGCCCAACTCCACGTGTCCTCCACAGATGCGGCGGCGCTCGACGAAGTCATCGCCGAGCGGTCAGAAGTGAACGGCTTGCACCGTTGGGAGAAGAAGGATGCCGAGCTTGAAGAGGCGTTCATCTACCTGATGGCCACGGCGGCCGACAATTTTGCACAAGGTCCGAAGGAGGCTGCCGAATGAGCTGGTTGTTCTCCATCGGCCGGTTCTGGGCGGTACTCGCCAAGGAATTCGTCCAGATGCGGCGCGACCGCCTGACATTCGGCATGATGGTCGGCATCCCGATCTTGCAACTCGTGCTGTTCGGTTACGCGATCAACACCGACCCGCACCACCTGCCGACGCTGCTTGAAATGAACGATCAGAGCCCGGTAGCGCGCGCGATGCTGGCGGGCATGGAAACCTCGGAATATTTCGACTTTCAGGGGCTGGTGTCGGGCCCCGAGGGGGGAGACAAGGCGTTGCGCGATGGCACCGCCAACTTCGTGGTGGTGATCCCGGCCGACTTCGAACGCGACATCGTCCGAGGCCTCTCGCCCGAGGTTCTGGTCGCCGCCGACGCCTCCGACCCGATCGCGGTCGGCACTGCGATGAGCGCCCTTTCGGGCATCGTCGACACGGCCGTGAAGCAGACGCTCGAAGGCCCGCTGAAAGCGGTCGCCGGCACGCCACCGCCGTTCTCGGTCGTGGCACACCGCCAGTTCAATCCCGAACAGGCCAGTTCGGTCAACACAGTGCCGGGCCTGCTGGCGGTGATCCTGGCGATGACGATGGTGCTCATTACTGCCGTCGCCATCGTTCGCGAGACCGAGCGCGGGACGATGGAGACGTTGATCGCCACGCCGGTGCGCCCGCTCGAAGTGATGCTGGGCAAGATCCTGCCCTACGTCTTCGTCGGCTACATTCAGACCGGGGTGTTTCTCGCCGCGGCAGAGGTGCTGTTCGAGGTGCCCTTCCTGGGCTCCGGTTGGGCCTTTTTCGTCGGATTCAACATCTACATCGTAGTCAACCTGGCGCTCGGGTTCCTGATCTCGACGCTGGTGCGCACCCAGATGCAAGCGATGCAAGCCAGCTTCATGACGATCCTGCCCACCATCCTGCTGTCGGGGTTCATGTTCCCCTTTGCGGGAATGCCCGGCTGGGCGCAGGCCATCGGCACAGCCATCCCCGCCACCCATTACCTGCGGATCGTGCGCAAGGTGATGCTGAAGAGCGGCGACCTCAGCGACATTGCGGGTGATCTGCGCGCCATCGTCATTATCGGCGCGGTGATCGTAGTGATCGCGATGCTGCGCTATCGGCAGACGCTCGACTGAGGCGCCGTCGGCAGGCAACGCGCCGGACCCGACCAACGCGCTGGGTCGGGGTGGAAAAAAATGGTCTGCGCCTTCCAATGGATAGCCGAATTCCGGAGGGAGAAAGACCGATGCCACGCAAACTGCTGTTCCACCGCGCCGCGCTGGCGCTCGCCCTGCCCTTGCTGTCCGTTCTGCCCGAGCGTGCCGCCGCGTTCGACCAGGACATCCTGTTTACGCAGGTCCCGGGCTGGAGCATCGTCGCGCACAAGTTTTCGGGCGCGTTCGGTGGCTGCTCGGCCTGGACCGAACAGCCCGGCGGTTTCCAACTCCATCTCGGCAACACCGGCACCGAATGGCGGCTCGCGACCACTTTCAACCCGGCCGACCGGATCTCCGGTAGCATCGAGGTCGACGGCCAGCGATGGACCACGTCGTTTTTGAGCAACGGCGAGATGCTGGTGAGCCCGCTGACCGGACCGCTCGTCGACGCCGCTGCCGCCGGTCACCAGATGCGCCTGTTCCTCGGGGGCAACGTGCTGACGTTTTCAATGGCCGGGTCGCGGGGCGCGATCAACGCGGTGTTCGACTGCCTGCGCCAACCCTGGTAGCGCGCCTGCGGGACGGCGGCCGAAGCGGTTTCGAAACCGCTTGGAAACGCGTTTGAAAACGCGTTCGCACGGCGCTTGGAAGCGCCGTTCCCCGGGGGACGCCCGCGCGCGCGGGCGTACGCGCCTACCTCAGATGACAGGCCACCTGGTGATCGTCCCCCTTGTGCGCGAGCGTCGGTTTGGTCTCGGCACAGCGCGGTTCGGCGATCGGGCAACGGGTGCGGAACACGCAGCCCGAAGGCGGGTTCAGCGGCGACGGCAGGTCCTGGTCGAGCAACATCACTTCTTTCGCCGCCTCGAGCTTGGGATCCGGGATCGGCACCGCCGAAATCAACGCCTCGGTATAGGGGTGCATCGGGTTCGCGTAGAGCCCGGCGGAGGGCGCAATCTCCATCACGTTGCCAAGGTAGAGCACCATCACCCGGTCGGAGATGTGCTTCACCACGCTGAGATCGTGCGCGATGAAGATCAGCGCCACGCCGGTCTCTTCCTGGAGCTTCATCAAGAGGTTGATGACCTGCGCCTGGATCGACACATCGAGCGCCGACACCGGCTCGTCGCAGATGATGAGCTTCGGATCGACCACCAGCGCGCGGGCGATGCCGATGCGCTGGCACTGGCCGCCGGAAAACTCGTGCGGGTAGCGGTTGACGAGATTGGGCAGGATGCCGACCGTATCCAGCACGTCACGCACGCGGTCCTTCATCTCGGCGCCCGACAGGTTCGGGTGATGGGTCTTGAGCGGTTCGGCCACGATCTGGCCGATGGTCATGCGCGGGTTGAGCGAGGCCAGAGGATCCTGGAAGATCATCTGCATTTCCTTGCGATGCTTGCGCATCTGGCCGGTGTCGAGCCCGACCAGCTCGTCGCCCAGCCAGACCACGTTGCCCGCCTCCACCGGCGCCATCTGCATCACCGCGCGTGCCAGCGTGGACTTGCCGCAGCCCGACTCGCCGACGATCCCCAGCGTCTCGCCGGGGTTGAGCTCGAAGCTTACCCCATCGACCGCCTTGAGCTTGCGGGGCTTGGTCCAGGGCCAGGACCCGGGCATCTTCACGTCGAACCAGACCTTGATGTCGTCGACCTTCAGGATCGGGGTGGTCAGGTCCTTCATGCCAGCTCCTCCAGGCTCCGGTGACAGGCGCGGGTGCGGGTCTCGAACCCTTCCGCGGGTTTCAGCACCGGCCGTTCGGTCCAGCAACGGTCATCGGCAAACTCGCAGCGCGGTACGAACGGGCAGCCCGCCGGCATGTTCATCATGTTGGGCGGGTTTCCGGGGATGGTCTCGAGCGCCGCGGTCTCCTTGTCGAGCCGCGGCACCGCTTTGAGCAGCCCCAGCGTATAAGGGTGCGTCGGCCGCTCGAAGATGCCTTCGGTGGTGCCGTGCTCCATCACCTGGCCGCCGTACATCACCAGGGTCTCGACGCAGCTCCCGGCAACCACGCCCAGATCGTGGGTGATGAGGACGATCGCCATGCCGAACTCTTTCTGGAGATCGGCGAGCAGCGTCATGATCTGCGCCTGCACGGTCACGTCCAGCGCCGTGGTCGGCTCGTCGGCGATCAGGATGTCGGGCTGGCACAGAAGGCTCATCGCGATCATCACCCGCTGGCGCATCCCGCCCGAGAACTCGTGCGGGTACATCGTCACCCGGGCCTTCGCCTCGGGAATGCGCACCGCGTCGAGCAGCCGCACGCTCTCGGCGATGGCCGCTCGTTTCGAGATCCCGCGGTGATGCACCAGCACCTCGGCCATCTGGTCGGAGACGCGCAGGTAAGGGTTCAGAGAGGTCATCGGATCCTGAAAGATCATCGCGATCTTCTCCATCCGGATCCGGTTCATCTTCGCGGCTTCGAGGTTCAGGATCTCCATGCCTTCGAGCTTCGCCGAGCCGGTGGCGCGGCCGTTCGAGGCGAGCAGGCCGGTGATGCCGAACACCAGCTGGCTCTTGCCGGACCCGCTTTCACCGACGATCCCGAGGGTCTCGCCGCGGCGCAGGTCGAACGAGATCCTGTCGACGGCCGTGACGGTGCCGTCGGGCGTGTCGAAACTGACCCGCAGGTCGCGCACTTCAAGAAATTCTGTCATGGCCCAAGCCTCCTAGCGGTCTTTCGGGTCGAGCGCATCGCGCAGACCGTCGCCGATGAAGAAAAAGGCGAAGATCGAGATCACGAAGAAGCCGAGCGGGAAGAAGAGCTGCCACAGCGTACCGTAGCCCATGGTCGAGGTACCCTCGGAGATCAGCGCCCCCCACGAGGTGAGCGGTTCCTGCACGCCGAGCCCCAGGAACGAGATGAAGCTCTCGGTGAGGATCATCTGCGGCACCAGCAGGGTCGCATAGACCACGACCACGCCGAGCAGGTTGGGCACCACATGGCGGCGGATGATGGTGAACCAGGGCACCCCGGTGGCCACCGCCGCCTCGATGAATTCCTTGTTCTTGATCGACAGCGTCTGGCCGCGCACGATCCGGCTCATATCGAGCCAGGCGGTCAGACCGATGCCGACGAACAGCATCCCGATCGAGCGGCCGAAGACCACCAGCAGCAGGATCAACACGAACATGTAGGGGATCGACATGGCGATATCGACGAACCGCATCATCGCGTTGTCGACCCGTCCGCCGATGAAGCCCGCGACCGCGCCGTAGGTGGTGCCGACGAACACCGCGATGAGCGCGCCGACGACGCCGACCATCAGGCTGATCCGGGTGCCCTGCACGACCCGGTTGTAGAGATCGCGCCCCGAGTCGTCGAAGCCGAAGAAATGTCCGTTGGCGAGCGAGGGCTTGCCCATTTCCTTGACGTTGCCAAGCACGTCCCAGTCGATGGTTTCGTTGTCCCAGGGGCTCAGCGCGTGGCCGAAGAAGGCGAAACCCGCGACGAGAACCAGGACCACAAGCGAGACCATCGCCGCCTTGTTGCGCAGGAACCGGGTGCGGGCGTCGGCCCAGAGCGAGCGGCCCTTCACCTCGTCCATGCGTTGGGCCATCTCGGCCGTCTTCGGCTGTTGTGGATTAAGCGTAACGTTTGTCATGCCTGCCGCCCCTTCACAGCCGGATCTTCGGGTCGATCCAGGCGTAGAGGATATCGACCACCATGTTGAACAGGATCGTCATCGACCCGAGCAGGAAGGTCAGCCCCATCATCACCGCGTAGTCGCGGTTGAAGGCGGCGTTGACGTAGAAATAGCCGATCCCGCCCGTCGAAAAGATCGAATCGATGATGAAGGAGCCGGTGACCATCGCGACAAAGGCCGGGCCGAGGTAGGAGACCACCGGCAGGATCGCCGGCTTGAGCGCATGGCGCCAGATGATGACATTTTCGGGCAGGCCCTTGGCGCGCGCCGTGCGGATGAAGTTGGAGCGCAAGACCTCCAGCATCGACGAGCGTGTCAGGCGCGCGACCGACGCCATGTAGGAGGTGGAAAGCGCGATCACCGGCATGATCACGTGGTTCCATTGGCCGCCGTTCCAGCCGCCGCCGGGCAGGAGCCCGAGCCAGAGGGTGAAGATCAGGATCAGGATCGGCGCCATCACGAAGTTGGGCAGCACCTGCGCGCCGATGGTGAACCCGACCGCGAAATAGTCGAGCCAGGTGTTCTGCCGGATCGCCGCGGCGATGCCCAGCGCGCCGCCAACGATGATCGCCAGCGCGAATGCGATGGTTCCGTAAGTCAGGGTCACCGGGAAACCTTGTGCGATGATGTCGTTCACCGTGCGGTCCTTGTACTTGTAGGACGGCCCGAAATCGAACTCGGTGACGATGCCGGTGATGTAACTCAGGAGCTGCTTCCAGGTCGGCTGGTCGAGCCCGTATTTCGCCTCGATATTCGCGAGGACCTGCGGCGGCAGGGGGCGTTCGGAGGTGAACGGACCACCGGGCGCGAATTGCATCAGGTAGAACGACAAGATCAACAGGACGAGCAACGTCGGTATGGCGACGGCGAGTCGCCGGATGATGAAGCTGAACATGTGGAGGCCCCCGGAAATATGCCGGACGCCGCGGGGTCTCCCCCGCGACGTCCGATGGCTTCTTTACTCGATCACTCGGCGACTTTGTAGAGGTCTTTCGAGTACCAGTTTTGCTCCACGTTCTGCACCGGCCAGGACCCGGAGATTGCCGGGCTCATCATGTAAACGCCAGCGTAGTGGTAGATCGGGATGATCGGCATCTCGGCGGCCAGGATCTCTTCGATCCGCGTATAGTTGGCCTGCGGATCTTCCAGCGACTTGGCTTCGCCGAGCAGCGTGTCGACCTCTTCGTTGTGATAGGCCGCGTCGTTGTAGCCCGAATCGGTGTGGACGAGGTCGAGGAAGGTCGAGGCCTCGTTGTAGTCGCCGCACCAGGCGCCCCGCGCGACCTGGAAGTCGTGGTCGCCACGGGTTTCCAGGAAGGTCTTCCATTCCTGATTTTCGAGCGTGACGGCAACACCGAGCGTCTGCTTCCACATCTGCGCGACCGCGATGCCGATTTTCTTGTGGGCTTCGGAGGTGTTGTAGAGGTAGGTGAGCTCAAGCGGGTTGTCGGGGCCGTAGCCGGCTGATGCCATCAGTTCGACGGCTTTTGCGTTACGCTCGTCCTGGGTCCAGGTCGAATAGTCGACCGTCGGCACCTCGAAGTTGGCGGTGGCCGCCGGGGTGAAGGAATACGCCGGGAACTGACCGCCCTGAAGCACCTTCTCGACGATGATGTCGCGGTCGACGGCATAGGACAACGCCAGGCGCACGTCGTTGTTCATCGTGGCCTCGGGGCCTCGGTCCGACAGGTTGAAATTGAAGTAGTAGCTGCACAGACGCGGGAAGCTCAACGCCTGGTCGGGATACTCTTCCTTCATCGACGGATACTGGCCGGCCGGCACTTCGGTGCGGTCCAGCTCGCCGGCGAGGTAGCGGGTGAGCGCCACGTTCTCGTCGTTGATGACCAGCGCTACGACATCGTCGATGATGGTGCCATCGTTGTCCCAGTACATCTCGTTGCGCGAGCGCACCGAGCGTTCCTGCGGCACGTGCTCGGTGAGCACGTAGGCACCGTTCGAGACGATGTTTTCCGGCGCGGTCCAGTCGGCGCCAAACTCGTCGATCACCCATTTCGGCGACGGGAAGGTCGAGGCGTGGGTGGTGGTCAGCGGGAAGTAGGGCAGCGGGGCCGAAAGGGTGACCACGAGGGTGTGATCGTCGGTCGCCGAAACGCCGAGCTCTTCCACGCCCATCTCGCCGGCGGTCACGGCTTCACCGTTCGCCAGTCCCATCACCGAGACGAACCACTGGTAGGGGGAGGCGGTTTCCGGGTCGGCGAGGCGGCGCCAGCCGTAGACGAAATCGCCCGCCGTCACCGGCTTGCCGTCCGACCACTTGGCTTCGGGGCGCAGGGAGAAGGTGTAGGTCAGCTTGTCTTCCGAGACTTCATGCGAGAGGGCGACACCGGGCACGAGGTTGCCGTCGGCATCCTGGTTGTAGAGGCCTTCGAACAGATCGCGGACAATCTCGGAGCCGGATACGTCTTCGACGATCTGCGGGTCGACCGAGCTGTGCTCGTCGAGCACCCGGTAGGTAAACGTCTGGTCGTCGGCCAGGGCCGAGCCGTCCGGGGCGGTGCCGGCGGCAAGCGCGGGGCTCGCGAAGGCAAGCGCGGACGCGAACAGGGCCGACTTCATGGAGATGTGCATGGGTTTGTGACTCCTCTGTTGTTTTTTGGGTCACACGCGCAGGGCTTGGTCTTTCGGTGAAAAGACTCACCGCCCCGCGCGCGCATGGCGGGCAGTCTAGCTGCAAGCCCGCGGCATGGACAACTCTTTCGCCGGACTTGCCGGTCAACCCCATGACACAGATCAAACCGGGGGCTTCTCAAGGGCTTGCCGCCCGGGGTTTCCTCGAAGATGCGAAAGTCTTACGCGACGTCATGCCCCTGGCTTTGACCTACCGGTAAATCTTGCCAATCCAGACCTTGCGTGCGACTCTGGCGTGCAAAGCCCGCGATAGGGGAGGAGACATGAAGACCGATACCGTGCGCACGGGCGGGGAGACAGCGCAGCTTCCCCAGGCGGTCGAAACCCGCAACCCCGGCCAGCCGCTCGACATGGACTGGGTGATGTCCGCCCAGGCCAACCGCTCCGCCATCGAACGGCGCGCCGCGACGATCGGCACCCGGCGCTCGGTAAAAAAGGCGCACCAGGCCGCTTGGCTGCTCAAGGCTATCAGCATGATCGACCTCACCACGCTGGCCGGCGACGACACGCCCGGCCGGGTCCGGCGGCTCTGCGCCAAGGCCGCGCATCCGGTGCGCGCCGAGCTGCTCGAAGCCCTCGACATGCCCGGGCTCACAACCGGCGCGGTCTGCGTCTACCACGAGATGGTGGCCACCGCCGTCGAGGCGCTCGCGGGCACCGGCGTTCCCGTTGCTGCCGTCTCCACTGGCTTCCCCGCGGGGCTTTCCCCCTACCGGCTCCGGATCGCCGAGATCGGCGAGAGCGTTGCCGCCGGCGCCCGTGAGATCGACATCGTCATTTCGCGCCGCCACGTGCTCACCGGCAATTGGCAGGCGCTGTACGACGAGGTGCGCGAGATGCGCGCCGAATGCGGCGAGGCGCACCTGAAAACCATCCTAGCCACCGGCGAGCTGGGTTCTTTGCGCAACGTCGCACGCGCCTCGCTGGTCTGCATGATGGCGGGGGCCGATTTCATCAAGACCTCCACCGGCAAGGAAAGCGTCAACGCCACCCTGCCCGTCAGCCTGGTGATGATGCGCGCGATCCGCGACTACCATGAGCGCACCGGCTACCGGGTCGGCTACAAGCCCGCCGGCGGCATCTCCACGGCGAAGGATTCGCTTACTTACCTGGCGCTGCTCAAGGAAGAATTGGGCGACGCCTGGCTCACCCCGCATCTCTTCCGCTTCGGCGCCTCGTCGCTGCTGCTCGACATCGAACGCCAGCTCGAACACTACGTCACCGGCCATTACTCGGCAGGATACCGCCATGCGATGGGGTGAGCCCGAAACGAAATCCGAAGCGGATTTCGGTGCAAATTCCGCAACGGAATTTGTTACGATTTCCGCGCCGGAAATCGCTCTGGCCCCGACCGTCTCAATAGCAAAGGTCGCACCATGACCATCAAGGACATCTTCGACACCATGGAGTGGGGCAAGGCACCCGAGAGCGACGGCGAGGTTCAGGCCTGGCTCGAGGCGCACGATCGCAAATTCGGTTTGTTCATCGACGGCAAGTGGACGGCGCCCGGCGAGACCTTCGATGCCCGCAATCCGGCCAATGACGAATTGCTCGCCGCGGTCACCAAGGCGGGCCTCGACGACGTCAATGCCGCCGTCGCCGCCGCCAAGAAGGCGCAAGGGAAATGGGCCGGGCTTTCAGGGCATCAACGCGCGAAGCACCTCTACGCGCTCGCCCGGTTGGTCCAGAAGCATTCACGCCTGCTCGCCGTGCTCGAGACGATGGACAACGGCAAGCCGATCCGCGAGAGCCGCGACGTTGACGTGCCGCTGGTGGCGCGCCACTTTTACTACCACGCCGGCATGGCGCAGCTCATGGAGCGTGAGATGCCCGACCGCGAGGCGCTGGGCGTGGCGGGGCATATCATCCCGTGGAACTTCCCGCTGCTGATGCTGGCCTGGAAGGTCGCCCCCGCGCTCGCGATGGGCAACACCGTGGTACTGAAACCCGCCTCCGCCACCTCGCTCAGCGCGGTGCTGTTTGCCCATCTCACCCAGGAGGCCGGGCTGCCGCCGGGGGTGTTCAACCTCACCACCGGGCCGGGCCGTATCGGCACCGTGCTGTGCGAACATCCGGATGTCGACAAGATCGCCTTCACCGGCTCCACCGAAGTCGGGCGGCTCATCCGCCATGCCACGGCGGGCAGCGGCAAGGGGCTCACGCTCGAGCTTGGCGGCAAGAGCCCCTACATCGTCTTCGACGACGCCGACATCGATTCAGCGGTCGAAGGGCTGGTCGATGCGATCTGGTTCAACCAGGGCCAGGTCTGTTGCGCCGGCTCGCGGCTGATCGTCCAGGAGGGGATCGCGGAGCGGTTCTACACCAAGCTGAAGAAACGGATGGACAAGCTCAGGATCGGCGATCCGCTCGACAAGTCCATCGACGTTGGTGCCATTATCGATCGGGGGCAGCTGGAGAGCATCGCCCAAATGGTCGAGGCGGGTGGCAAGGAAGGTGATGTCTATCAGGCCGCCTGCACGCTCCCGAACCAGGGCTGCTACTACCCGCCCACTCTGATCACCGGGCTGGCGCCGGCGGCCGAACTGATGCAGGAGGAGATCTTCGGGCCGGTGCTCGTTGCCACCACCTTCCGCACGCCCGCCGAGGCCGTGGCACTGGCCAACAATACCCGCTACGGGCTGGCAGCGACCGTGTGGAGCGAGAACATGAACCTTGCGCTCGACATCGCCCCGAAACTCGCCGCCGGCGTGGTCTGGCTCAACACCACCAACGCGTTCGACGCCGCCGCCGGTTTCGGCGGGGTGCGCGAGAGCGGGTTCGGGCGCGAAGGCGGCTGGGAAGGGCTGCTCGCCTACACCAGGCCCAAGGTCAAAACCAAACCGCTCACCGCGCTCGTCGCCGTCCCAGCCCCAAAAGCGGCAGAGGTCGATGCGCTCGACCGTACCGCGAAATTCTTTGTCGGTGGCAAGCAGGCGCGGCCCGACGGCGGCTATTCGCGGGCGATCTGGTCGAAACGAGGCAAGCTTCTGGGCCATGCCGGCCTCGCCAACCGCAAAGACGTGCGCAACGCCGTCGAGGCGGCGCGCAAGGCCGAGGGCTGGGCCAAGGCCACGGCCCATCTGCGCGCCCAGATCCTGTTCTACATCGGCGAAAACCTCTCGGCCCGCGCCGAGGAGTTCGCCACCCGGATCAACGCGTTGACCGGCGCGCGGAACGGCGCGCGCGAGGTCGAGCTGACGATCGAACGGCTGTTCACCTGGGCCGCCTGGTGCGACAAGTACGATGGCGCGGTCAAACCCGTGCCGATGCGCGGCGCGGCGTTGGCAACCCATGAGCCGGTGGGAGTCGTGGGCATCTTCTGCCCCGACGAGGCGCCGCTGCTCGGACTCGTCTCGCTGATGGCGCCGGCGATTGCGATGGGCAACCGGGTGGTGCTCGCCGCCTCGCAGCCCTACCCACTGGCCGCGACCGATTTCTACCAGGTGCTCGAGACCTCCGACGTGCCGCCGGGCGTCGTCAACATCCTCACCGGGCTGCACAACGATTTCGCCACAGCCCTCGCCGGCCATCTCGACGTCGACGCGATCTGGGCCCATTCCGGGGCCGATCTCTCGGCGCTGGTGGAACACGAGGCCGCCGGCAATCTCAAGCGCACCTGGGTGAACAACGCCCGCGCCCGCGACTGGTTCGGGACGGATGGCGAGGGGCGTGAGTTCCTGCACCATGCGACCGAAGTGAAGACCACCTGGATCCCCTGGGGCGAGTAGGGGGCCTTCAAGCAATCGCGTGCGGACTTGCCTCCGGCGGGAGTGTTCTGGCCAAGATGAAAGGGCGCCGCTTTCTGCGTTTCGTGAATACCTCGGGTGGTATCACACCGGCGGTGTGCCTTCGGCACATCGGGGGCGGAGCCCCGGCGGGTCGGACCGGGCGCAGCCGGTTCGAAATCCAGGTCAGCGACCGATATGTCCGCAACCAGATGCGGAGCGAGGCGAGTTGGACCGAAGCGAGGGAGGTGTCTTCGCGCTTGTCAGACCCTGTGGCCACCGCCCGGACGGGTTTGATATTGCTGAAGAACATCGCCACCTGGATGCGCTGCTTGTAGAGGTCGACATCCAGAGGTCGGCATCGAAATCCGGACGGCGTTTGCGGGGTGGCATCAGCCGGATGTTGGCGGTTGCGCTGCGGTCGGCGAGCAAATCGCGCACTCCGTCGCTATCCGAGGCGTGGTCGGCCAGCAGGGTTTGGCCGACCAGGACGGTTCCAAACATGTCCGCCGCAACGCGCCCGTCATGGGCCTGGCCCGCGGTCGGTTTCAGCTGGATCGGGC
>JGI24025J20009_10002172_pt1 | contig 14374 bp, 9 predicted proteins | sample Cruoilmetagenom3_FD_20009 | JGI IMG/M metagenome (IMG submission 20009)
TTTATTTCAAAAGGGAATTTTTTTATCTCAGCTTTATAGGCCTCTTCTGTTATTCGAATGGAAAGGAACCTTTCCCCATCAATATCATATTCAATCGAGTTAATATCTCCATGTACGGTGGAATATATCCTCAGTTCTTTCCCGGCTTTAATCTTTGCCAGGTCATATATGGGCTTTATATCCAGTATCAATTTATGTATTTCAGCAGGTGAGAACCTGTGTGAAGAGAGAATATCAGATAGGGTTTTTCCTTTTTGAATGGTTTCTTTGTTTTCTATAAGAGGCGGGGACTCAACTGCAGCTTGAGAAGGAGATAATTCTTCTTTTTCTTTGACCTGAGGTTTTTCTTTGGGGAGGAAGGTTAAGGTTATAAATATTGACAAAACAGAGATAATAATAATAAGCAGAGAAAGCCTGCTTGGAGCATTTATTTTACTATGAATTTTTATGTTAATTTTCACGTCATACTCACAGATAAATATTGAAGATACTATAATAGAAAAATGAAAAATTCAATAATAAACAAACTCCAGTAATCCCCCCGATTTTTCTCACCTGTTTTCATTTTTTCAACTTAAGATGCTTATTTCACGGAAAAAATTTGAATTCTAAAAACTTATCTGATCTTGTAATGTAACGGGTTTTTTTGACTGTCGATGTGATTTAGATAGCTTTTTACAGAAGCTACTGCTATCCCTGCAAGTCCCAGTACCCCGATGAGGTTTGTAAAGGCCATCATCCCGTTAAAAACATCTCCTATAGACCAGGCAACTTCTACTTTCAGCACAGCGCCGATATAAATAAAGATGCAAAAAATCCAACGGAAAGGAAGCTTGACCCAGTTCCCAAACAGGTAACTGAATGAAATTTCTCCGTAATAAGGGACAGCAATCAAGCTGGAGTATCCAAAGAGTAAAGAGCTTGCAGCAACAATAATCCCCCCGATTTGGGGAATGGCCGAGTTAAAGGCTGCTGCTGTCATTTGAGTACTGGTCCCTTCTGTCCAAACGCCTGTGACAAGAACCGCAAGAGCTGTAAGTGTGCAGATTATGAGTGTATCAACGAACACATCCAAAGAGGCTATTATGCCCTGCCGTGCAGGTTCGCTTGTTTTTGCTGATGCATGGAAAACTGCGGCTGTTCCTGTTCCTGCTTCGTTGGAGTAAGCTCCTCTTGAGAAGCCATAACGGATGGCGCTTGCTATGGTCACACCTGCAATTCCGCCTGTTATGGATGATGGCTTGAAGGCTCCGTGGAATATGAGTGAAAATGCATCCGGGATGTGGGAAGCAAAAATTATGATCACAGTAAAAGCCCCAAAGATGTATAGAAAAACCATGAAAGGGCTCATGAATCCTGCAACTTTAGCTATGGATCTGATCCCACCAATAATAACCAGCCATGTTAGGACAGCAAGACCTAATCCTGAAATCCATGGTTCTAGTCCAAACTGTGTTTTTAAAGCGAGAGCTACCGAGTTGGATTGAATGGTTGTTGTTGAGAAAAGAGGTTTGCACCCCATGAAGAAAGCAAATATGCCGGCAAGCCATGGAAGTCCAAGACCATCCTTTATATAGTACATGGGACCTCCGGCAGTGCTCATATCTGGCATGATTTTTTTAAATTTCTGGCCCAAAACAGCTTCAACAATTTTTGTGGCCATCCCGAAAAATGCTGAGAGCCACATCCAGAATACTGCCCCCGGACCTCCCATGGCAATGGCTGTGCATACTCCTGCGATGTTTCCGTTGCCGATAGTAGCAGCCAGGGATGTAGCTAATGCCTGAAAGGGGGATATATCGCCTTTTCGTTTTGTCTGTGTTTCTCCGAAATCTTTACTGCCTAGAAGTAGGCGGAAGGAAAGGCCGAAACGCCGCACCTGTATAAAGCGCAGTCGGATTGTCAAATATAACCCTGCGCCAAGAAGGAGAATAGCCATTTGAGGGCCCCATACTATAGAACCAAGAAGCCGGATGGCCCTCTCAAAAATATCCATTTTCAATGGAATTCATCATTACGTTTTTTCCGTTTGCGTTCTATTTCTTTTTTAACACCTTTATTAAGAACAAGAAAGTAATATCCTGTGAGGCAGATTATTATGAGAGCAAATCTGAATGTATTTCCTTCAAAGAGGGAAAAAACTGCATAAAGGATCAGCCCGATAAGTAGAATAAGGTGTATAAAAGCGAATATCCAGTCGAACATCACAAAACGGTTAAGATTGTAGCTTTTGTAATATTATTATTAGTCTATAAGGCGCACTGAGATGATTTCAATAGTCTCACGCGGTACGTTTCTCTGTCCCTGCCTGGTCATTGTCTTTACACTGGCAATAGCCTCTACAACTTCGGTGCCTTCTATCACTTTGCCGAAAACACAATAACCGAATTCATCAGGATTGTTGCTCTTGTGGTCCAGCCCAGGATTATCTTTGTGGTTGATGAAAAACTGGGCACTAGCACTGTCTGGTTCTGGAAGTCTGGCCATGGCGATTGTGTATTTTTTATTACTCAATCCGTTTGCAGCCTCATTTTTTATTGGGGGTTTTGTTGCCTTTTTGTGGAAATCAGCGGTATATCCACCACCCTGAATCATGAATCCAGCTATCACACGATGGAAAATTGTGGCGTCATAGAACTTATCATCAACATAAGAGAGAAAATTGGCAACAGTAATAGGAGCTTTATCTTCATACAGTTCAATGGTCATGTCGCCTTTGGTCGTTTTCATGATGACCTTGGGGTTTGTATCATTTGCAAAGACTGTAATGCTGGGAAACAGGATAAGAATGCTGAGGATTGTAATTACAGATAAAATTTTATCGAACATCTATTCCTCCAAAAAAAGCATTGATAAATATGGTACAGACAAGATATCAAAATATGCAAGTCAAATCAATTTTTAAAATCACCCCCAATTTCATCTTTATGGAGGGTTGTAATTATAAATGGTTTTTGATAAATATATTAAAGATGTATGGAAAAATACCTTACTGCATGATTGACTAATTTTAATAAACAGCAGGTGGAAGAAAGCCTGCCATTAGGAGAAAAAGATGAAGAGTAAAAAGCTGTTTTTAATTTTATTTACTGTTTCTTTTCTATTTGTTTCATCCGTTCCTGCAGCCCAAAGATCTCCTGCAAAATTTTCAGATGAGCAAAAACTGCTTCAGGTTATGCACTCGATTTCCAGCCAGACATTGTTTGATTATGTGAGGGAGCTTGCTTCTGATAAATATGCAGGCCGGCTTACAGGGACAGAAGGGTTTAATAAAAGTGCAGAATGGGTGGCTTCTCATTTTAAAAAGTGGGGTATAGCCCCTTCTGGGGATAACGGCACTTACCTCCAGGCATTTCCAAATCCATACACTCTGGTTTTTAAAGACTGTGAAGTCTGCCTTCAAATTCCATACAAAAAGTCAACAATAAAGAAGTACTATACCTATCCCAATGAATTTATCCCTGGTTCTACTTCAGGGTCAGGAGAAGTGACTTCTGAAGTGATATATGTTGGCTATGGGGTCACGGCTCCAGAACTGGGTTATGATGAGTATAAGGGCGTGGATGTTGAAGGAAAGATTGTTTTAATGGAAAGAGAAGTCCCGGTCTCACCAAATAAAGACCCAGAGCTGTTTAAGAAATGGAGGCCCTATTCCTTTCATCAATATAAACTGGAGAATGCTGTAGCACATGGTGCTAAAGGAATGCTTTATAACTACGGTCCCATTGGAAATCCAAATAATTCTTACAGTGAAGGGTTTATATATTCTCATGTAGGGAATGTGGTGGTTGAAGATGTTTTTTCTGGTACAGGCCGCAATCACAAAGATGTTGTTGAAGCGATCGGGAAGACTTTAAAACCCCAGTCTTTTGCAACAGGTAAAGTCTTCACTATTAAGAACATGACAGAGCATCATCCGGAAGGAATTGCCTATAATGTTATTGGATTGCTAGAAGGCTCAGATCCAGCCCTAAAAGATGAATTAATTATCATAGGAGGTCATCTTGACCATCTGGGCCGATGCTATGAAATAATGCCAGGAGCTAATGATAATGCTTCGGCTGTCTCTGTTATAATGGGAATAGCGGAAGCTCTGTCCAAAAGCCCTGTTAAGCCGCGGCGTTCAGTGATGTTCATTTGTTTTGGGGCTGAGGAACAGGGGATTGCTGGTTCGAAATATTACGTGGAACATCCGATTTTCCCGCTGGAAAAAACGGTTGCATTCATAAATATGGATGGAGTGGGCTGTGGAGATAAATTGAGTGCTACGGCTGCAGAGAATTATCCTGAATTCTGGGCATTCTTAAATAAAGCCAATGAAGAATATATCCACCGGATAATTAACACCAGCTATTTTTCCAATATTGCCAGGCCAAGACTCGATGCAGCCAGGTTCATGTGGAAGGGGGTGCCAACGATATCCTTCTGGGCCTATGGGGCGCCATCTCCTTATCATCTTCCTTCGGACAACATTGACACTATAACCCCGGAAATTTTAGAAGATACGGCGCAGCTTATCTTTATGGCTGTTGTAGATATGTCTGTTCAGGATTCTCTTGATTTCAGGAAATAAGGCAGGAGGTGAATCCGCGTTTCCTAAGAAAATCGGAAAATATAGACGTTGAGCGTGAAGACATGACAGTTAACGCTGTTCTATAAGTATCTGTAATATTTCCAGTTCGTCTGAGTCAAACCATATTTTGTGGCATGATAGGCACTTGTCTACAGGAACTATATAATAGTAATTATACGGCCTGGGAATCATTTTTGTCCCGCAGTTAGGGCAGAAAATATTCGTGCTTTTCCCCTGGTCTATTTTTTTTGTGCTGACAGGATTGAGCATGAACCTGTCTTTGAATTCTTGTGCTTTTTTTATCAGATAATCGGAAAACGCGATTTCTTTTCTGGCGATAACACGATCCATTAGAACAGAATCTATGAGTTTCCCTTCACATCGAGGGCAGAGTTTTATAGCTACACCTTCATAAAAGTTGTCTCTCATTTGTATGCGGCAGCGGGGACATCGGTTGTATTTAGCAGGATTTACGGGTTTTTTCTTTGATATATTGCGGAGGGCGTTACGGATTTGCGGAAACTCCCGGGCTTGAGCTTGAATGTCTTCTTGTGTGTTCTTTATCCTCATTAATGGAGTGAAAAACTTAAGAAACACTAATTCTTCGATAGAAAACGGCCCTTTCCATTGTCCTTTTGGATTTCGAATCAGCCANATTTTTCCTTCTTTGTCAGAGGATTCTTCGGCTGTTGGGCTTATTTGGGTTTTCTTCCCNAGCAGTTCTTCATGGGAAACAATAACATCCCTTGCTTTTTCTCTCTTCTTTTGGATTTCCCAGACTTCTTCGATTATTTTTGCAGGTATTGTGGGAACCATTTCTGCAAGAAGTCTGATCCTTTTCATAAGGGGAGGGTGGGAGTTGAAAATTCTGCTGAAAAATCCGTCGGAGTCCTCTCTTGATTCGGGCGGCACAATAAACAGAGGGCTGTAAGTAAGGTTGAAGTCTCCAACGAAAGAATTTTTAACATGCGCCTTGTATATCGCACGTGCAAGAGCCCTTGGGTTTCGGCTGAGTTCCACAGCGTCAGCGTCAGCAAGAATTTCTCTCTGCCTGCTGATAAGGGTGCTGAGTATGTGCATGACAACTGCAGAAACTGAAAGGGCAAGATAAATCAGTAAGGGTCCACCTCGGCCGGTCTGCTGGCTTTGATACGATTTTCCTTGCGGCTGTGTTTCAGGTTCTATAAATTCTCTGAGGCGTTCGAAAAAATTTGCAAGGGAACACACAAGAGTAATGTAAAAAAGTGTCTCCTCTGATAATATGAGCTAATTCGTGTGCAATCACGGCTTCGAGTTCGTCTCGTGTAAATTCTGCAAGCAGGCCTTCGGTCACGATAATGCTTGGAGTTTTATCCTCTTCTATTAGAGCCATGGAATTAATGGCAAATGATGGGATGATATAAGGCTTAACGAAAGGCAGCCCGCTTGCAATCCTGATTTCTTCCACTGTGTTTGAAAACCGTTTATGATACCGGTCGCTGGAATCCGGGGATTCTGCCTGCATACGTCTCCGGATGAATTTGGCTCCGAATTTTCTTGCATCATAAAAATGGAAGACAGCGATAAGAATCGACACAGCAGAAACTACCATAAGAATCGTTGTTAAAGATTTTCCTGAAGGGAAAGAAATTCCCGGCAGGAAGAATCCAAGGCTCATGACAAAAACAAATGAGACAAACCCGATAGCAAGAAAATAAAAGACTATTAAGATAAAGAAAAGAAACAGGCTTTTTATCCATTATCTGCTCTGGATTTCATAAAAGTTGCGGCTGAATTTTTGTCTTTCTGTCATGTTTTATTCTGTACTGTCTATCTTTCTCAATGCATGCGTATATTATAAAAAAAAATTTCAATATACAAACACATCTAGCATTTGGAAACTCTTAGCCTTCATGTAATTGATTTCAAATTAGTGCTGTGTTATAAGCTTTCTTTTAGAGGAATATGTGGGAATTAATAAGGTATTAATATTTAGACTTATGTAGATTTTCTCAATAAAAAGCTATAAACATGTTATGAGGAGGGATTTAAATGCATAAAAAAGTAAGCCTTCAATTTATACTTGCCGCTTTCTTATGTTTGGTAATTTTACACATTGGTCTTGCCGCTGAAAATGAACAGAAAAAAGCAATGACATTCAAGGATGTCATGAAGTTTAAAGAAATCCACAGCCCAGTAATTTCTGAAGACGGAGCATGGCTTGCATATAGTGCTCAGCCAGGCAGGGGTGATGGAGAAGTACAAGTACAATGCATAAAAACAGGGAAGGTTTTTACAGTCAAGAGAGGAAGCAAGCCCGTTATCTCGAAAGATTCCTGCTGGGTGGTAATGAATGTTAAACCTGAAGCCGTAGAACTTGAAAAGTCCGTGGGGTTAAAAAAGCCCAAACAGGGAATGGCTATTCTTGAAACTAAGACAGGAAAGATTAAGCAGTTCGAGAAGGTAGAACAATTTGCACTATCTAATGATTCGAAGTGGCTGGCTTTTTGCCATTTCAAAGAAGAAAAAGCGGATAAAGAAAAACCGGAAAAAGAAGCCGGGGAAAAACCTGAATCGGCAAAAGAAAAGAAAAAAGAAAAAATTGGCAGCACTATGGTTCTCCTCAATCTGGGATCAAAAGAAGAGATTCAAATTCCTTATGTTATATCTTTTTCTTTTGACAAATCCTCCAAATACTTTGCTTATGCTGTTGCTGGGCCGGAAGGAAAGGACAATGGACTCTATTATATAGAACTGAACAAGGAAGATCTGGCGCAGAATCCCATAGCAAAAAAAGAGAAAGGAAATTATGTTAACTTAACCTGGAGCAGGGAGGCTAGTAAATTAGCTTTTTTGGAGAGTGTAGGAGAGGGGGAAACAAAGGGCATCGCTTCGCTTTTTATCTGGAACGGTATAGAGTCAGGTTCAGCAGTGGCGGTTGCAGCCGGAGATGTGCCAGAAGGATGGTTTATTCCTGAAAAAAACAAGATTTCATGGAGCCGGGATGGTAAACGTTTATTTTTTGGCTTAAAACCTGAAGAGTTTCATGATACGGAAGAAAACAAAAAAGCGGAAGAGGAAAAAGTTGACCTATTTAGTTTTGATAGAATTCTTGCGAAAAAGGAAGTTGATGTCTGGCACTGGAACGATCCTTTTATTATTCCTCATCAGAAAAAAATGTGGCCTCGTATTAAGGATCAAACGTATTTAGCTGTCTACCATGTTGACTTAAAATCATTCACTCAACTTGCAGATCGTGAAGTGCCTGATGTTCATTTAACCGAGAATCCCAATTATGCTCTGGGAATTTCTGATGTTCCATACCGCAAGGAAATTACCTGGTATGGGGAGTTGAAGGATGTTTACCGGATTAGTCTGAAAGATGGCTCCCGCAAGAAGGTTGCATCTCGCCTTGAAGACCGATGTTCTATTTCTCCTGAGGGCCGTTATGTTATCTATTATAAGGATAAGCACTGGCATCTATTTGATGGGAACACGGGGACTGAGAAAAACCTTACCGATAAGCTTAATGTGCCATTTTTCAACGAGGACCATGATTATCCCAGCAGTGTCCCTGGATACGGAGTGCCAGGCTGGATAAAGAAAGATAGAGCAGTCCTGATTTATGATAAATATGACGTATGGAAGTTCTCGACGGAAACCGGTGAGGCTTTGAATATTACCGCTGGAGAAGGTCGCAGGAATCAGATAACTTTTCGTGTTGTCCGCATGGATCCGGAAAAACTGTTTTATGCAGAAAATGAGAAATTTCTGCTTTCTGCCTATCACAATATGAAAAAGAATTTTGGATTTTATTCCTGCAATGCCCGAAGACCGGGAATAAAAAGGCTTTTAGAAGAAAAAAAGAAATTCAGGTTTATTGCCAAAGCGAAAAAGGCAGATGTTTTGATTTATACAAGGGAAAGTTATAAGGAATTTCCTGATATATGGACCTGTGATCTAAAATTCAGTTCCCCGAAAAAGCAGACTGATGTCAACCCTCAAATCAGTGAATTTGCTTGGGGCAGCGCTGAACTTGTAGAGTGGAGCAGTGCTGACGGAATCCCTCTGCAGGGAGTTCTTATTAAACCTGGGAATTATAACCCTGGGAAAAGGTATCCTGTATTTGTTTACTTTTACAGGTTTTTTACACAAAGGCTTTATGAATTTAATCAGATCGTGGTAAATCACCGCCCATGCTTTCCATTTTATGCAAGTAATGGTTATGCTGTATTTTTGCCTGATATCCGTTTCGAAGTTGGCCATCCCGGTTTTTCAGCCACAAAATGTCTTGTGCCGGGAGTACAGAAACTGATTGATATGGGAATAGCGGATCCTAAAGCCATAGGGCTTCACGGCCACTCATGGAGCGGTTATCAGACTGCGTTTGTGGTCACGCAGACCAATATGTTTGCAGCAGCTATTGCTGGTGCTCCTGTTTCAAATATGACCAGTGCTTACAGTGGGATTCGTTGGGGCTCTGGGTTAGCACGGCAGTTTCAGTATGAAAAAAGTCAGAGTCGTATTGGAGGCAGTCTCTGGGAATTTCCTGAACTCTATATTGAAAATTCCCCTGTATTTTTTGCCCCTCGCATTCAGACTCCTCTGCTCATCATGTTTGGCGATAATGACGGTGCTGTTCCCTGGTACCAGGGGATTGAACTTTACCTAGCGATGCGGCGGTTGGGAAAGGACTGCATATTCCTTCAGTACCGTGGGGAGCCTCACCACCCACAGAAATATCCCAACAAACTGGATTATTCAATCAGGATGAAAGAGTATTTTGACCATTATTTGAAGGGCAAATCTGCTCCTGATTGGATTAAAAAGGGAGTTCCTTATAGGGGGAAATAGATAAATAACAAGCCGCAATAGCGGTAAATTAGTCATTTCTTATATCATTTTTAAGGAGGCGTTATGAAGAGAACAAAAATCTCATGTTTTGTCTTATCAATGTTTTTTTTAGTCCATATTGTCTCGTCACAAGTTCCAAATCCAGAAGACATATTAGGTTTCAAGATTGGAAGTGATAAAAAACTTGCAGATATGCATCAGATCATTGACTATTTCATGAAACTGGGTAAGGCCAGCAGCAGGGTTGTGGTCAGGGAAGTGGGAAAGACAACAATGGGCAATCCCTTTATAGTGGCAATCATAACTTCTGAGAAAAACCATGAAAATCTGGGAAAATACCGTGAATTTCAGCAGAGGCTTGCGGATCCCCGCAAAATTACAGATGAAGATGCCCAGAAAATAATCTCTGAAGGCAAAGCCATTGTAATGGTCAATTGTTCCATCCATGCATCTGAAATAGGAGCCTCTCAGATGTCTATGGAGCTAGCCTATGACCTTGCCGTAAAAAACGACGTGAAGACAAAAGATATTCTTGATAATGTCATACTCCTATTACTCCCTATGCACAATCCTGACGGAATCCAGATGGTCGTGGATTGGTACAGGAAGAACTTAGGGACAAAGTATGAAGGATGCCGAATGCCCTGGCTTTATCATAAATATGTGGGGCATGACAATAACAGAGATTGGTATATGTTTACCCAGGTAGAGTCACGCCTCACGCTTAATGTCCATAATGCATGGCATCCATTTATCATTGTGGACATGCACCAGATGGGGAGCCGCGGCGCAAGGTTATTTGTTCCTCCTTATGTGGACCCGTATGAACCGAATATTGACCCGATAATCAGGCAGCAGGTGGCGGTGATGGGAACATTTATTGCTTCGGAATTAACTGCGCAGGGAAAGGCCGGTGTAATGCACAGCAGTGGGTTTGATGCCTGGACGCCGGCAAGGGCTTACCACCATTATCACGGAGGAATCCGGATCCTGACAGAAGCGGCAAGCGTGAAGATGGCTACTCCTATTACTGTTGAGTTTGAAAATCTGTCTCTGTCAGCAAGAAAACCTTCGGTAAAAATGCCTATGCCCTGGAAAGGTGGAAAATGGACTCTGAGAGATATCGTAGATTATGATTATTCAGCAGTAATGGCTGCACTGACTAATGCAGCCAGATTAAGAGGAAATTGGATAAGGAATTTTTATAGAGTCCAAAAGAAAGCAGTTTCTGCGAATAAGACTCCTTATGCCTTTGTTATTCCCGCACAACAAAGAGACCTGTCAACAGCAGTAAAAATGATGAATGTCTTAAAGTTGGGCGGTGTTGAAATACACAAGGCCAAAAGATCTTTTGTAGCTGATGGCTATACCTATCCTGCAGGAACTTATATTGTTTATATGGCCCAGCCTTTTGGAGGTTTTGCAAAGACTTTGCTTGAAAGACAGGTTTATCCTGAAATAAGGGAATATGCAGGAGGCCCGCTCAAGACCCCTTATGATGTAGTGGGACACACACTGCCTCTTCTTATGGGAGTCGATGTGATTCAGATTGAGAAACCTTGTGAAGTAAATGCTGTACTGCTTAAGAAGATCGATAAGCCGGCAGGGAAAGTTAAGATAAAGGATAAAGCTGTTTGTTATATATGGAGACATGCTACGAATGACGATATTGTGGCTTTGAACAGACTGTTAAAAAAAGACTACAGGGTTTTCTGGAGTGCAGGGGAATTTGAGACAGGCGGTGAATGTTATGCTCCCGGGACAATGATTGTCATACAGAAACCTGGACTTGAAAAATATCTAAAGGCCATTGCTAAGGATTTATATGTTCATTTTATAGGATTAAAGGAAAGGCCTGTGGCAAAAGCTTATGTATTGAAACTGCCCAGGCTTGGCCTTTATAAGAGCTGGTCAGCATCAATGGATGAAGGCTGGACCAGGTGGGTTTTGGAGCAGTATGAATTTGCATATAAAAGTGTTTTTAACAAGGATATAAGAAATGGAAATCTTGGAAAGGATTTCGATGTCATCCTGTTGTCTGATATCAGAGAAGATACTATTGTAGATGGGATATCTGAAAAATCTATTCCCATGGAATATTCTGGTGGAATCGGCGAAATTGGAGTGAAAAATATCAGGCAATTTATTGAACAAGGCGGGGCATTGATTGCACTAAATTCTGCATCCGGATTTTGCATCAAGCGTTTTAATTTGGGGGTTGCAAACAATGTGGAAAAAGTCAGCAGAAAAGAGTTTTTTGTGCCTGGCTCCCTGCTTAAGGTTTTGAATGACCCAACACATCCCATTGCTTTTGGCTATAAAAGGGATGCTGCGATCTTCTTCCGGAGAAGCCCTGTTTTTAAAGCTAATGAAGGAACTAGTGTTGTCCGATATCCTGCTGACAGTCTTCTCAGCGGCTGGATGAATGGCGAAGAATATTTGAGAGGTAGTAGTGCGATTGTTGATGTTCCTTTTGAGAAAGGAAACATAATACTCATTGGATTCCCAGCCCAGTATAGAGGCCAGTCGCATGGTTCGTTCAGGTATCTTTTTAACTCAATTTTCTATGGGGCTGCAGAGCCTGGCGAGATATAAAAAATATTACCATGTGCCTTTTGGGTGTTGTGGTTTCTTTGATATAATAAAAAAAATGGAACTTGTTGCAGTATTGTTTAATCCTTCATCCGGAAGGGGGAAGTCATCTAAACGTCTTGGCAGGGTTGAGAATAGCCTTAAAAAGCACAGAATATATTACAAGCTTTTTATTACACAGAGTGAAGAGCATCTGAGGCAGTTAGCCCGGGGTCTTGCAAATGAGAACCGGATTATCGTTGGAGTCGGTGGTGATACAACCATGACTCTGATTGCTACAGAAATACTGGATTTAAAATCTGATTCTATCCTTGGAATGATAGCTACTGGCTCTGCTAATGATGTAATCCATGGGATTGGATGTTATGATATGGAAGCTCAAGTCCAGGCGGTTAAAACTGGGAGGGTTAAGAAAGTGGATGTTGGCCAGATAGAAATCGACGGATTATCCAGTCCAATAACCTTCCTCGGATCTGTGAGCTTGGGACTTGGGGTGACAGTTAATCGTTATGTTGAAGAGGTATTCACTCGTCATCCATTGTGGAGTAAGTACGGATTAACGACTCAGACAATTACTGGTATTTTTTCGATAGGAAAATCATTTATTAAAAAAGATGTCCCTTGTAAGGTGTGGATCAAGACAAGCACGTTTCAGGAGTGGGTCGATTTTGCATTGATTGTGTTTGCAAATGTTCCTTCTTATGCCAGTGGTTTGAAAGTGACGCCTCATGCTTCGCCATTCAGTGGAAAGTTGGAGTGTTGTGTTATAAATTCAGTGTCCATGCTTCGTTCTTTGGCTATTGGAATTCAAACAAAGAGGGGTAGACATCTGAAGAGAGACGAAGTTCAACTGATTACTGACACTAATTTCGAGGTCATGCCTGAGGAGAAAATCGATCTTCAGTATGACGGCAAAATTATTGAGGGAGTCAGGAAGTTTAAGGTTTCCGTTCTCCCTGCTGCATTGAATGTATTTGTTTTGCCTGGATAGTTTTTATATAAAGACTAAGTTTGAAATACAGGAGGGTCTCTATGAAAAAATCTTTAGGTGCGAAGGCAATCGTTTATCCTGCTCCTGCTTTTGTTGTCGGGACCTATGACATGGAAGGAAAGCCAAATGTGATGACAGTTGCCTGGGGAGGCATGTGCTCTTCAAATCCTCCGTGCATTGCGATCTCCTTGAGGAAAGAGAGATATTCTTACAGAAATATCCTGGAGCGGAAGGCTTTTACTATTAACATCCCTTCTGAAAGCTATGTTAAGGAGGCTGATTATTTTGGGATTTTTTCAGGCAGAGATAGAGATAAATTTTCTGCTGCCGGTCTTAAGCCTGTAAGAGGTGACTTTGTAGATGCGCCTTATGTTGAAGAATTTCCTTGTATCATCGAGTGCGAGTTAGTTAAAACTGTTGAAGTTGGACTTCATACTCAATTTATTGGTGAAATCGTTGATGTGAAAGTCGATGCCTCTGTTCTTGGAGAAGACGGAAATCCTGATATCGCAAAACTAAAGCCAGTAATTTATGTACCGGAAACCTGCATCTATCATGGAATTGGTTCCTTTCTTGGCAAGGCTTTTTCTTTGGGGTCCGGATTGGAGAATTAAATAATGAGTTTGAGAGGAGGGAAATTGAAAAAAACATGTTTAGTAATTTTAGGATTAGGATTATTTGTCCTTGGTTCGTGTAAGAAAGCGGAAGAACGTGTTCAGGGCGAGGATATTGGAGAATCACAGGCTGTGACCCTGCATGATATCGACATCTCAGGGTCTCCTAATGGAATTGTCTCTTTGCCAGAAAATACTCCTTCTGTATTCACCGATGTTTTTTCAAAATACACAAAAATCATGGCACCTAACGGGAAGCCGATAAATTTACTGGCTCAGGCCGGCTGGACCGAAGACCAGATTGCCAAGGCCAGGAATGTACTTGAATTTATCCTTACCGATTATCCAGGCTCTAAATACGGTGATGACAAGGCTCCAATCGCTAATGCTATGGCCGACAGGAAAGCGACGATGGTTTTGTTCAACACAGTAGAAGACCTTCAAAAGGCTTTTGATGGCCCGCTAGGTGATGTAGATCTCAGTATGCAGGACCTACGGGCTAATGAATGTCCTGCAGAAGGCACGGAAGATTATATGAACCACATAACTCGGGATGCCTCTTTTGAGGAGATATGGCATTTGGTGCATGACAACGGTATTAAGGTTGTGCTTCCCGAAATGATTGCTGAAATGCGTGCTGTAAATGATGCTGCAGTAGAAAAAGGATGGTGTGCATGGCCGGAAGATGAACCGCAGGAACATCCTAATGAGTATATGGGAGCCATACTGGACAATTACTTTGATTTATGGGCGGTTAAACCCACGAAGTAT